>Ga0209777_10000372_pt1 | contig 75110 bp, 83 predicted proteins | sample FrelakmetHBP12HB_FD_187147 | JGI IMG/M metagenome (GOLD analysis project Ga0209777, IMG submission 187147) | Freshwater lake sediment microbial communities from the University of Notre Dame, USA, for methane emissions studies -HBP12 HB (SPAdes)... | ecosystem: Environmental > Aquatic >...
ACATGACCGTCGAGCTCATCACCCCGATCGCTCTGGAAGTCGGACAGCGCTTCGCCATCCGTGAGGGTGGACGCACCGTCGGCGCCGGGGCCATCACCTCGATCACCGAGTAACCGGAGTCTGTGATGGCAAGGCAGCGGATCAGGATCCGCCTCAAGGCTTACGACCACCGACTGCTCGATCAGTCGGCGGCGCAGATCGTGGAGACGGCCCAGCGGACCGGCGCGGACGTCGTCGGTCCCGTTCCGCTGCCGACGCGCATTGAGAAGTTCACCGTCCTGCGTTCACCGTTCATCGACAAGGACAGTCGGGAGCAGTTCGAGATCCGCACTCACAAGCGGCTCGTCGACATCCTGGAGCCCTCCTCGAAGACCGTGGACGCGCTGATGCGACTTTCGCTGGCCGCGGGCGTCGACATCGAAATCAAGATGTGACGTGGCGATGAACAGCCTTTCCCGCCACCAACATCTCGCCGCTGAGCCGAACTCAGGCCTGGGCGGAGACGAGCACGCGAGCGAGCGCACTTGCGTGCGTGAGCGAGCGCGCGCAAGTGACAACGCCGGCTTGAGCCGGATCAGCGAGCGAATGCGATGAGCATTGGATTGATCGGCCGCAAGGTCGGCATGACCCAGATCTTCCAGGCCGACGGGACGATGATCCCGGTGAGTGTCGTTGCCGTCGAGCCCAATACCGTGACCCGGATCCGAACGCCGGGGCGTGACGGGTACACCGCCGTCCAGCTCGGGGTCGAGGAGTCGGGCAAGCTGAACAAGCCCCAGATCGGCCAGCTCAAGAACCTGCCCAAGCTCGCCGTCCTGCGGGAGTTCCTGCTCGAGGGCGCCGATGACTCGGCCTTCACCGTCGGCCAGAAGCTCGACGTCACTCTCTTCGCCGCCGGCGACATCGTCAACGTGACGGGCGTGAGCAAGGGCAAGGGTTTCTCCGGCCACATCAAGCGCCACCACTTCAAGCGGGGTCCAAAGACCCACGGTTCCGACCACCACCGCGCCCCCGGCTCGATCGGCCCCGGCACCACGCCGGGCCGAGTCTACAAGGGGATGCGCATGGCCGGCCACATGGGGGACGCCCGCGCCACCGTCAAGAAGCTGCGGGTCGTCCGAGCGGACGCCGAGCGAAACCTTTTGCTCGTCAAGGGTTCCGTCCCCGGTTCCCCCCACGGGCTCATCCTCGTGAAGAAGGCCTAGTCATGCCGACGACGACCCTTTACTCGAGGACGGGCGAGGAGATCGGCCAGGTCGAGCTCTCTGAGGAACTCTTCGCGGCGCCGATCAACACGGCCGTGCTCCACCAGGTGGTCACCGCCCAGCTGGCCGGTCGCCACCTTGGAACTCACGACACCAAGAGGCGTGGCGAGGTCGCCGGCGGCGGCAGGAAGCCCTACCGCCAGAAGGGGACCGGCCGCGCCCGCCAGGGCTCCACGCGGTCCCCGCAGTTCCGAGGCGGCGGCGTGGTCTTCGGTCCGCACCCGCGCTCATACGCGCAGCGCCTACCTCGCCAGATGAAGCGGCTCGCTCTCGTTGGAGCCCTCACGGCCAAGCTCGACGACGACGCCATCCGCGTCGTCGACGGGTTCGGGCTCGAGGGACCGAAGACGCGCGACCTGATCGGCGTCATTGACGCCCTCGGCCGGTCCGGCGGCCGCGTCCTGATCGTGGCGCCGGGCACGGACGAGACCCTTATCCTGTCCGCTCGGAACCTGCCCCGGGTCGAGGTCATTCGAGCCGACTCGCTCAACGTCGTGGCCCTGCTGAACGCAGACACCGTCCTGATCGAGCAGCCGGCTCTCAGCAAGATGGAAGAGGTGTACGCGTGAGCCTGTCAGCCCACGAGATCATCCTCCGCCCCGTCATCAGCGAGAAGTCGATGGACGAATCGCAGCGTGGCAAGTACACGTTCGCGGTTCGCGATGATGTCAGCAAGATCCAGATCGAGGCCGCCATCGAGGAGATCTTCAAGGTCAAGGTGACGGCAGTGAACGTATTGACGACAAAGTCAAAAGAGAAGCGCGGCGGGACCCGTCGGAGCCGGATCGCCGGCAGGACGACTCCCTGGCGCAAAGCGATCGTGACTCTGGCCCCCGGCCAGAAGATCGAGTTCTTCGAGGCGGTCTGAGATGCCGCTGCGCAGCTACAAAGCGACCTCGGCGGGCCGCCGATTCATGACCCGGTCCACGTTCGAGGAGGTCACAACCAAGGAACCGTACAAGCCGCTCCTCGAACCGCAGAAGCGTGGCTCCGGCCGCAACAACCAGGGCCGGATCTCCGTTCGCCATCGCGGAGGCGGCGAGAAGCGGCACTATCGCATCATCGACTTCAAGCGGGACAAGTTCGACGTGCCGGCCAGGCTGGCCACGATCGAGTACGACCCCAATCGCTCGGCCCGCATCGGCCTGCTCCACTACGCCGATGGCGAGAAACGGTACATGCTCCTGCCTCACGGACTCAAGGTCGGTGACGTCGTTGTCGCCGGCGTCGAGGTCGAGGCCAGGGTCGGCAACGCGCTCCCTCTGGCCAACATTCCGCTCGGCACCACGATCCACAACATCGAGCTCGTCCCCGGGAAGGGTGGCCAAATCGTCCGGTCCGCGGGCGTTTCGGCCCAGCTTCTCGCCAAGGAGGGCGACTACGCCGCCGTCCGGCTTCCCTCGGGCGAGGTTCGCCGGGTCAGTTTGCGTTGCATGGCCACGATCGGCCAGGTCTCGAACCTCGATCACGAGAACCAGAGCCTCGGCAAGGCGGGACGCGCCCGGCACATGGGCCTGCGGCCTGAGGTTCGCGGCGTCGTCATGAACCCAAGGGACCATCCGCACGGCGGCGGCGAGGGCAAGTCGCCCACGGGTATGCCGCCCAAGACGCCGTGGGGCAAGCCCGCCATGGGCTACCGCACCCGGCTCGGCAAGAAGCCTTCGAGCAGACTCATCGTCCGCTCGCGGCATCGCAAGGCTTAGGGCCAAGGAGAGAGAGGCATGTCGCGTTCGGTCAAGAAGGGACCGTTCGTCGAGTCGCGGCTCCTCGGCCGCGTCCAATCGATGAACAAGCGCAGCGAGAAGAAGATCGTCAAGACCTGGTCTCGGGCGTCGGTCATCTTTCCAGATTTCATCGGCCACACCGTTGCGGTCTACAACGGCAAGAAGCACATCCCGGTCTACGTGACCGAGAACATGGTCGGCCATCGCCTCGGCGAGTTCTCACCGACCCGCACCTTCCGCGGGCACGGGAAACACACCGAGCGCTCGTCCGCACTCAAGTAGGAGCCTAGGACGTGCGCGTTTCCGCCACAGCCAAGTACCTGATGGGCTCCTCGCGAAAAGCCCGGCTCGTAACCAGTGCGATCAAGGGCAAGCGGGTCGAGGAAGCCTCCGCTCTCCTGCGGTTCATGCCGCAGGCTGCCGCGCGTGACGTCGCTCGCGTCCTGAAGAGTGCGACGGCGAATGCTGAGAACAATCACAACCTCTCCGCCGAGGACCTGATCGTGGTCGATGCCCAGGCCAACATGGGCCCGGGCATCCACAAGCGCTGGCAGCCTCGGGCTCAGGGTCGAGCGTTCCCGATCCACAAGCCCATGACCCACATCACCATCGTCGTCGAAGACCGGGAGGCCTAGATGGGTCACAAGGTTCACCCGTACGGCTTCCGACTGGGTGTTTCCCGCACCTGGACGGCGAAGTGGTACGCGGACAAGGACTACACGGATCTACTCAAGGAAGACATCTCCATCCGCGCGCTGGTGACCCGCCGGCTTGCCAACGCGAGCGTCAGTGGGGTTGAGATCGAGCGCGGCATCAACCACGTTACAGTCACGATCCACACGGCCAAGCCGGGCATCGTCATCGGCAAGGGCGGTGCCAACGTCGAACTGCTGCGGCAGCAGGTCGGCTCCCTGACCAAGCGCAAGGTCAAGCTCGAGGTCAAGGAGATCCGCCAGCCTGAGCTGGACGCCTACCTCGTGGCCGCGAACATCAGCCAGCAGCTCTCTCGCCGCATCGCCTTCAAGAAGGCGATGAAGCAGGCAATTCAGAGGACGATGAAGGCGGGCGCCAAGGGCGTGAAGATCGCGGTTGCGGGTCGCCTTGGAGGTTCCGAGATGGCCCGCCGCGAGTGGGACAAGGAAGGCCGAATCCCGCTCGGCACCCTCCGCGCCGACATCAGCTACGCCCAGGTTCACGCTCTCACGACGTACGGTCGGATCGGCGTGAAGGTCTGGATTTACCGGGGCGAGATCGCGGATGAGAAGCCTCGTCGCGAGCCGGTAGCCGCCCCGGCCGCCATCGGCGGGGCGGTGTAGCCATGTTGATGCCCCGACGAGTCAAGCACCGTAAGGTCCAACGAGGCCGGATGTCCGGCCCCGCCAAGGGCGGTACGACAGTGGCCTTCGGCGAATTCGGCCTCGTCACCCTCGAGCCGGCCTGGATTACCAGTCGCCAGATCGAGGCAGCCCGGCGCGCCATGACGCGCTCGGTCAAGCGCGGCGGCAAGATCTGGATCCGCATCTTCCCGGACAAGCCGGCGACCAAGAAACCTGCCGAGACCCGAATGGGCTCCGGCAAGGGCGCCCCCGACCACTGGGTGGCCGTGGTCAAGCCCGGCCGCATCCTCTTCGAGATGGCCGGCGTCGACCAGGTCGAGGCCGTCGAGGCCATGCGCCTGGCCAGTCACAAGCTCCCGGTCGCTACCAGGGTCGTCTTGAAGGAAGGCCTGGCAGATGGACATCGATAAGGTTCGAGCCCTGTCCGACAACGAACTCGACGAGCAGCTGAAAGAGGCCAAGCAGGATCTATGGCAGGCCCGCTTCCAGCTCAACACTCGACAGCTCAAGGACTACAGCTCGATTCCCCAGACCAGACGAACGATCGCGCGGATCCTCACCGTGCAGCGTGAGCGCCGCGACGTGCGCTCCCGGACGGCGTAGGAGATCACGCGATGGCAGGAGCAGCAGTGCAGGGCAAGCGGAAGACCAAGGTCGGCCGCGTAGTCAGCGACAAGATGGACAAGACGATCGTCGTGTCCGTCGAGCGCTTGACGCGGCATCCGCTGTACAAGCGGGTCATCCGCTTGAGCAGCAAGTTCAAGGCCCACGACGAGGCCAACGAGGCGCATGTCGGCGACACCGTCCTGATCGAGGAGTCGCGGCCGCTTTCGGCAACCAAGCGATGGCGGCTGGTCAGCGTCGTGTCTCGCGCCGGTGAAGGCGCCACGGCTGAGCCGGTCCGCGAGGAGGAAGAAACCGACGCGGCGATCCACAGCGCGGCCCATCCCGGCAAGCACTCGGATGAGCGGGAGCCCGCCCAATGATCCAGCAGTACACGCGACTCCGGGTCGCCGATAACACCGGTGCCCGGACGATCCAGTGCATCCGGGTCATGGGCCGTTCCCAGAAGACGACCGCCGGCGTCGGTGACGTGATTATCGCCAGCGTCAAGCAGGCGATCCCGAATGCGCCGGTCAAGAAAGGCGACGTGGTCCGCGCCGTTGTGGTTCGGACCGCCAAGGAATACGGCCGCCCGGACGGCAGCTACATCCGCTTCGACGAGAACGCTGCGGTCCTTATCAACAACCAGGGCAACCCGCGGGGCACCCGGATCTTCGGCCCAGTTGCCCGCGAGTTGCGGGATCGCAACTACATGAAGATCGTCTCGCTCGCGCCGGAGGTGCTCTGATGGCGCAGCCAAAGGGAACCCAATCCAACAAGGTTCCTGAGATCCGGAGCGGCGACACAGTCGTCGTGCTTCACGGCAAGGACGCCGGCAAGCGCGGCAAGGTGGAGCGGGTCCTGCGCAACCCGGTTGCCGAAGAGAAAGTGGCCGGGCTCTGGCGTGGCGCCTCGAGTCGGCCCTTGTCGGTGGTGATCTCGGGGGTCAACATCGCCAAGCGCCACACGAAGCCGCGCCAAAGGATGAGTCAGAGCCAGCAGGCGCCGATGCAGCAGGGCGGCATCGTCGATAAGCCGATGCCGATCGACGTCAGCAACGTCATGATCGTCTGCCCCCGCTGTGATCGCGTCACCCGAGTCAAGCACGAACGCCTTGGCAGCGGCCAGAGCGTTCGCGTGTGCGGCCATTGCCGCGAGCAGCTGGAGGCAGGGGCATGAGCGGCGGCCTCCATCAGCGTTACAAGGACGAGGCCGTCCCGGCGCTGCAAAAGCAATTCGGCTACAGCAACCCGATGGAGATCCCGCGGCTCTCCAAGATCGTCGTCAACATAGGCCTGGGAGAGGCGCTTCAGAACCCCAAAGCGGTCGACGCGGCCGTCGGCGACCTCGCCTCGATCACCGGCCAGAAGCCGGTGACCACAAAGGCGAAGCGTTCGATCGCGCAGTTCCGGCTGCGCACCGGCAACACCATCGGCGCCCGCGTCACGCTCCGGGGCGATCGAATGTGGGACTTCCTCGAGCGACTCACGCGGCTTGCTCTGCCTCGCATCCGCGACTTCCACGGTGTTCCGGCGAAGTCTTTCGACGGGCGCGGGAATTACTCACTGGGCCTTCGGGAGCAGCTCGCCTTCCCGGAGATCGATTACGACAAGGTGGACCGTCTCCGCGGGCTGGAGGTCAGCATCGTGACGACGGCGAAGACCGACGAGGAATCGAAGCGTTTGCTCGAACTCCTCGGCATGCCCTTCGCCGGCTAGGCGCGGGGAGGGAGAAACCATGGCCAAGAAATCCATGATCGCCAAGGCGAAGCGGCCGCACCGGTTCAAGGTTCAGGCCTACCACCGTTGCTTCGTCTGCGGTCGCCCCCGCGCGTTCATGCGGCGCTTCGGATTGTGCCGCATCTGCTTCCGCGAGCGGGCGCTGCTCGGCGAACTGCCCGGCGTCACCAAGTCGAGTTGGTAGGGAACCAATGAACGTCTCCGATCCGATTGCGGACATGCTGACTCGCATCCGGAACGCGTCTCGGGCTCGGCACTCGGACGTCGTCGTTCCGGCTTCGCGCACCAAGCGGGAAATCGCCCGAATCCTTCTGGCGGAGGGCTTTATCGCCGACGTCAGCGAGGAGCACGAAGGCGCCCACCAGGTTCTGCGTGTCACGCTCAAGTACGTCGACGGCAAGGCCCCGGTAGTCTCGGGGCTGAAGCGCATCAGCAAGCCAGGTTTGCGCGTTTATGCGCGCAAGACCGAGATCCCCAGGGTGCTCGGGGGACTCGGACTCGTCATCGTCAGCACCAGCCAGGGCATCATGACCGGCGCGCAGGCCCACAAGGCCCAGCTCGGTGGTGAAGTCTTGGCCTTCGTCTGGTAGGCCGACGATGTCGCGAATCGGTCGTTTGCCCATCCAGGTCCCCCCGACCGTCGAGGTCTCGATTGACGGCCGGGATATCACCGTAAACGGCCCCAGGGGCTCGCTTCACCGCGCGCTTCATCCGGACATGCGCGTTTCGAAGGAGGGCTCGACCCTCATCGTGGAGCGGCCGAGCGAAGCCAAGTACCACAAGCAGCTGCATGGCCTGACCCGAACTCTCGTCGCTAACATGGTTGTCGGCGTGACGGACGGCTACCGCAAGCCACTCGAGATTACCGGCGTCGGCTACCGCGCCGCGAAGGTCGGCGACAAGCTGCAGCTCAACCTGGGCTACAGCCATCCGATCGAGATCGCGCCGCCGGCCGGGATCAGCTTCGAGGTCGAGAATCCGGTCCGTCTCGCGGTCGTCGGGATCGACAAGGAGCTGGTCGGGCAGGTCGCTGCCCAGGTCCGAGCCACCCGCAAGCCTGAGCCGTACAAGGGCAAGGGTGTCCATTACCTGGGTGAGCAGATCCGCCGCAAGGCCGGCAAGGCCGGCAAGATCGGCGCCAAGAAGTGAGCCAGTCCGTGACGAAGGGGTCAGCACGATGACGCAGGTCGCCAGCCGCGGGGCCGCGCGCCAGAAGCGGCACGAGCGGATCAGGCTTCGCCTCTCGGGCTCGCCCGAGCGGCCCCGCCTGGCAGTCTTCCGCAGCCTAAACCAGATTTACGCCCAGGTGATCGACGACGCGTCCGGAAAGACGCTCGCCTCCGCCTCCAGCCTCGAAAAGGAGCTGCGGACGGCCGGCGGGCGAAAGACCGATGAAGCGAAGTCCGTCGGCCGCCTGATCGCCGAGCGCGCCCGGAGCGCGGGGATCGAGCGCGTCGTCTTCGACCGGGCCGGGTTTCGCTATCACGGACGGATCAAGTCCCTTGCGGACGCCGCCCGCGAAGCCGGCCTCGAATTCTGACGCGAAGGAGCTGATCAGTTGGCAAGGATCGATCCCAACAAGCTGACGCTCGAAGAGCGCGTCGTCCAGATAAACCGGGTCGCGAAAGTCGTCAAGGGCGGCCGTCGCTTTAGTTTCAGTGCCATCGTCGTCGTCGGTGACGGCGCAGGTCACGTGGGCGTAGGCCTGGGCAAGGCCGGCGAGGTGCCCGAGTCCATCCGCAAGGGCGTCGAGGACGCGAAGAAGCACATCATCCGCATCCCCACCGTCGGGACGACAATCCCGCACGAGATCCGGCAGGATTTCGGGGCCTCGCGAGTGATGCTGAAGCCGGCCTCGCAGGGTACCGGCGTGATTGCCGGCGGCGCAGTGCGCGCCGTCGTCGAGGCCGCCGGCATCCGCGACATCCTGGCCAAAGTCTACGGCTCTACCAACCCGGTCAACGTCACCCGGGCCACGCTCGAGGCCCTCAAGAACCTGCACTCGGCCGAAGAGCTGAGCGCGCGGAGGGGCGTCCGCGTCCGATCGGCCGTGGCCGGTCAACCCGCCGCGGTGGAGGTTGGCAATGGCCGGTAAGCTGCGCGTGACTCAGACCAAGAGCACAATCGGCCACATCGCTCGAAATCGCGGCACGGTCCGGGCGCTCGGGCTCAAGAGGATCGGCGACACCGTTGAGGTGCCGGACAACGAGGCCACGCGAGGAATGGTCCGCCAGGTCCGCTTCCTTGTGACTTTCGAGGAGCTTCCCGAGGAGAAGCTATGAAGTTGCACGACCTTCGCCCTGCCGAAGGCAGCCACAGGGCGCGTACGCGCGTCGGCCGCGGTATCGCCGCTGGCAAGGGCAAGACCGCGGGCCGCGGCACGAAGGGTCAGAAGTCGCGCACCGGCGGCACGATCCAGCCGTGGTTCGAGGGCGGTCAAACCCCGATTCACGTCCGCCTGCCGAAGCTGCGCGGTTTTCGGAACATGTTCCGGATCGAGTACGAGATCGTGAATGTCGGTCGCATCTCGGCCCTGGCCGAGACCGGCGTGCTCGACATGCCCGAGATCGATGGGGGGGCTGCCAGACCCGCCGGGCCGGTCCCCGTCACGGTCACGCCCGACATACTGGCGGCAGCCGGGCTGGTTCGCACGCTCGCCAAGCCGCTCAAGGTCCTCGGCCACGGCGACGTGACGAGGCCGCTCTTCATCGTGGCCGACGCGTTCAGCAAGAGCGCCACGGCCAAGATCGAGGCTGCCGGCGGCACCGCCCAGATACTCGAGTTTCCAATGATCGGCGATGACCACGCCGCGCCTGACAAGGCCGTCGCCCCGGCCGTGCCGGTAGCACCGGCCGCTCCGGTCGCCCCGGCGACGGTCAGAAAGGCCCGGAAGGCCGCGACAACCGCTGAGACCCTCCCCCCGACGAGCTCGGCTGAGGAAGCCGGCTCGGAAGCATAGAAGGGCACCCTAGCAATGCTCGAGTCGATGCTGAACGCGTTCCGCGCGCCGGACATCCGCAAGCGGCTGCTGTTCGTGCTGGCGATACTCGTGATCTACCGTGCGCTCGCGCACGTCCTGATCCCGGGCATCAACCCGGCCGTCCTGAACTCCTCCGCGACGGACAACGGCTTCTTCGGCCTGTTGTCGCTCTTCTCGGGCGGTGACATCCGGCGGATGTCGATCGTTGGGCTCGGGCTGAACCCGTACATCAACGCCACGATCATCATGCAAATCCTGCAGTCGACCATCCCGTCGTTGCAGGCTCTAAGCCGCGAAGGCGAGTACGGCCGGAACAAGATCACCAGCTACGCGCGCTGGCTGTCGGTCCCTCTTGCGGCTCTCCAGGCATACGGAATCCTGGCCTACGTCCAGGCCACCGAAGCGGCCAGCGGCGTCACCTCGTACACCGTGCCGTTCGGCTTCGAGAAGTACGAGAGCCTGACCATGATCCTGGCTCTCACGACCGGCTCCGTCGTCCTGATGTGGCTGGGCGAGCTGATCACCGAGAAGGGGATCGGCAACGGCATCAGCTTCATCATCTTCGCGGGCATCGTGTCGCGAATTCCGGCTACAGTCAGCTCGTTCCTGGCCAGTCCCGACTGGCTCGAGCTGTTCGCCTTCGGCATCGTCGGCCTGCTGATCATCTTCGTGATCATCTTCGTCCAGGAGGGTCAGCGCCGGATCCCGATCCAGTACGCCAACCGGGTAAGGGGGCACCGCATATACCAGGGCGGCTCCACGTTCCTGCCGTTGCGGGTCAACATGGCCGGCGTCATCCCGATCATCTTCGCGATCAGCATCCTGCTGTTCCCGTATCAGATCGCCTCGTACTTCACCACGTCCCAGGTCGGCTGGGTTAAGGACTTCTCGAACGGCGTCGTCTCCTGGCTGAGCACGACCGGGCCGCTGTATCTGTCGCTCTACTTCCTGCTGACCTTCGCGTTCGCCTTCTTCTACACGTTCATCGTCTTCAAGCCGGACGAGACGGCCAACAACCTGCGCAAGTCGGGCGGTTTCATCCCGGGCATCCGGCCCGGCCAGCCCACCGAGGAGTACCTCCGCCGCGTAGCCCTGCGGATCACGGTCGCAGGCGCGATCTTCGTTGCCTCGGTTGCAGTCCTGCCGATGATCATCGCCGCCCTGCCGATGTTCAAGAACCTGTCCAATGCCGGCATCGGCGTGGGACTGGGCGGCACGAGCGTCTTGATCGTCGTCAGCGTGGTCGTCGAGACGATGAAGCAGCTGGAGGCCCAGCTGATGATGCGCAGCTACGAGGGCTTCATCAGGTGACGGCGACCATCGGCCGGGTGGTCGTCCTCCTGGGCGCCCCGGGCGCGGGCAAGGGCACCCAGGCCCAGATCCTGTCGGAGCGGCTCGGCCTGGCTCATGTCGCCACCGGTGACCTGTTCCGAGCCGCCGTCCGCGATGAAACCCCGCTGGGGGCAGTCGCCAAGGGATACATGGACCGCGGCGAGCTCGTGCCCGATGCGGTGACGGTCGAGATGCTTCTCGAGCGCCTGGCCCGGCCCGATGCCTCGGCGGGCATCCTGCTCGACGGCTTTCCACGCAACACCGCCCAGGCAGAAGTGCTTGACAGGGCTCTTGCCGATGCGGGCGGTCGTGTGGACGTTGCCCCGTTCATCGAGGTTCCGGAGGCCGATCTGGTGGCTCGCCTCGGCGGCCGCTGGATCTGTCGCGCCGGCGGACACCCATACCACGAGCAAACCAGGCCGCCGCGCAGGCCCGGTGTTTGCGACGTGGATGGGTCCGATCTGTATCAGCGCGCCGACGACCAGCCGGCGACGGTCCAGGCTCGTTTGCGCCAGCAACTCGGGGCTCTCGACGATGTCGTGAACCACTACCGGGGCCACGGCGTCCTGCGGACGGTCGACGGCCGGCGGCCGATCGAGCAGGTTACGGGCGATCTGCTCGGCGCAATCGTTCCGGCGACGACGGCAGAGGCTCGAGGGCCACAGTGATCGTTCCCCACAGGACACGTCAGGAGATCGATCTGATGCGCCGTGCCGGGCGCATCGTAGCGGACGTGCTCGCCCTGATGGAGGAGGAGTTGAAGCCTGGCGTCACCACGGCTCAGCTCGACGCCGTCGCCGAGGACTACATCAGAAAGGCCGGTGCCAGGCCATCCTTCAAGGGCTACAGGGGCTTCCCGGGGAGCATCTGCGTTTCGATCGACGACGAGGTCGTGCATGGAATCCCGGGCAGTCGCGTTGTCGAGGAAGGCCAGGTCGTCTCGGTCGATGCCGGCGCAATCTGGCAGGGCTACCACGGTGACGGCGCCCGAACGTTCTACGTCGGCAAGCCGCCGGCCGACGTCGTCCGGCTCATCGACACGACTCGGCTGGCCCTCACGGCCGGCATCGCCGCCGCAGTCCCGGGCGCACATGTCGACGATGTCTCCGGAGCCGTTGAGGACGTGGCAATCGAAGGCAGATGCGGCATCGTCAGGCCCTTCGTCGGGCATGGCATCGGAACCAGGATGCATGAAGATCTGCAGGTCCCGAACTATCGGACGGGGCGCGCCGGTGCGGAGCTGGAGTCGGGGGTCTGCATCGCCATCGAGCCGATGCTCGCGCTCGGCAGCGCCGATGTCGAGACGCTCCCAGACGGTTGGACCGTGGTCACGAAGGACCATTCATTGGCCGCCCACTTTGAGCACACGATTGCGGTGACGGAGAACGGTCCCGTCATCTTGACCACGGCATGAAACACCTCGACGCGGCAATGGAGATCGTTGCCGGACGAAGCCGCCTGCAGCGCCGACTTTGCAGCGGGAACAGCCGGTTGCCGGGACCGGGGTTCTTTGGTAATCTATTCGTTCGTGTGTCGGCCGTCACGGCCGACATTCGTGCGAGAAAGGGATGACTGACAGGACGTGGCAAAGAAGGACGCAATCGAGGTCGAGGGAACGGTGCTGGAGCCACTGCCCAACACCATGTTCGCGGTCGAACTCGAGAACGGCCACCGCGTTCTGGCGCACATCTCGGGCAAGCTGCGAATGAATTTCATCCGCATCCTGCCCGGCGATCGAGTCAGAGTGGAGCTATCGCCCTACGACCTGACCAGAGGTCGAATCACCTATCGGCTCAAGTAGCTTTGCCGAGGATAACGAGGATCCGTTGAAAGTCAGAGCTTCCGTCAAGGCCCGCTGCGACAACTGCAAAGTCATCCGCCGCCACGGCACCGTGATGGTCATCTGCGCCAATCCAAAGCACAAGCAGCGGCAGGGGTAAGGTCATGGCACGTATCGCAGGCATCGATATTCCCCGCGAGAAGCGCGTGGCGATCGCCCTGACCTATATCTATGGGATCGGGCTTCCCACCAGCCAGAAGGTCCTCGTCCAGGCGAATGTCAATCCGGACACGCGCGTCCGCGATCTGACCGAGGAGCAGGTCAACCGGCTGCGCGAGATTATCGACCGGCGCCTCAAGGTCGAGGGTGACCTCCGCCGCGAGGTGGCCATGAATATCAAGCGGCTTATCGAGATCGGCTCCTACCGGGGCACGCGTCATCGGCGCAATCTGCCGGCTCGGGGTCAGCGAACCAAGACCAACGCACGGCAGCGCCGCGGACCCAAGAAGACGGTCGGCGTCCGTCGCAAGGCGACGAAGTAAAGAGGAGCCGGACGCAGGAATGGCCGAAAGGAAGCGGGTTACCAAGCAGCGCCGCCGGGAGCGGAAGAACGTGCCGCAGGGGCACGCGCACATCCAGGCGAGCTTCAACAACACGATTATCACGATCACCGACCCCAACGGCAACGTGATCAGCTGGGGCTCAGCCGGCGTTGCCGGCTTCAAAGGATCACGCAAGAGCACGCCGTATGCCGCGGCGCTCTCCGCCGACGGGGCCGCCAAGAAGGCCATGGAGCACGGCATGCGCCAGGTCGAGGTCTACGTCAAGGGACCCGGCGCCGGCCGCGAGCAGGCGATCCGCTCGCTCCAGGCCGCCGGCCTCGAAGTCAGCGCCATTACCGACGTGACACCTGTCCCCCACAACGGCTGCCGCCCGCCCAAGCGGCGTCGCGTCTAGGAGGACCGACCGATGGCACGTTACACCGACCCTGTCTGCCGGCTCTGCCGCCGAGAAGGCGCAAAGCTCTTCCTCAAGGGAACCCGCTGTTACTCGAAGAAATGCTCGTTCGAGCGCCGGCAGGCGCCCCCCGGGCAGCATGGCGTTCGCCGCCGAAAGGTCGGCGACTACGGCATGCAGCTGCGAGAGAAGCAGAAGATCCGCCGCGTCTACTGTGTGCTCGAGCGCCAGTTCCAGGGCTACTTCGAGCATGCAAGTTCCACGCCCGGTGTCACCGGCGAGAACCTCCTGCGACTGCTGGAGCTTCGCTTCGACAATGTCGTCTACCGCCTGGGGTTTGCGGCCTCCCGTCCTGAGGCGCGCCAACTCGTTGGGCACGCCCACTTCGCCGTGAACGGTCGCGTCTCCAACATTCCGTCGTTGCAGCTCAGACCCGGCGACAAGATAGAAGTCCGCGAGACCCATCGTACCCGGGAGCCGTTCAAGGAAGCCGTTGAGGTCATCAAGTCGCGCCAGGTCCCGGAGTGGCTGAGCGTCGACGGGCCGAAGCTTGCCGGTTCCGTCTTGAGTGCCCCGCGCCGCGACCAGATGCCGCTCGACCTCAACGAGCAGCTCGTGGTCGAGTACTACTCGAGGTAACGCCCCCAGATGATCGAACTCGAGAGCCCGCAGATTGCACCGGTCGAAGAGCTAGGCTCGTTCGCCAAGTACGAGGCCAGCCCGTTGCCGGCCGGCTACGGCGTCACATTGGGCAACGCCCTGCGACGGGTTCTGCTGTCCTCACTCGAGGGCGCGGCCGTGACGGCGATCCAGATTCGTGACGTCTATCACGAATTCACAAGCATCCCCGGCGTGAAGGAGGACGTGACCCAGATCGTCCTCAATATCAAGAAGCTCCGACTCAAGAGTTTCGCCACGCATCCGGTCCAGCTCAAGCTGATCAAGAGCGGCGCCGGCACGGTCACCGCAGCCGATATCCAGGAGTCCGCCGACGTCGAGGTCGTCAACCCCGAGCTGGTGATCATGACTCTGGACTCGGACGACGTGACGATCGAGATGGACCTGACGGTCGAAAAGGGAGTCGGTTACTTCGCTGCCGAGCGCGCCGAGTCGAACCCAATCGGAGTCATTCCGGTGGATGCGATCTTCACGCCCGTGCGAAAGGTCAACTACTCGATCGAGAATACTCGCGTCGGACAGATGACTAACTACGACAAGCTGACGATCGAGCTCGAGACCGACGGCACGATCTCGCCCGAAGAGGCGCTCGGTCGGGCTGCGGATATCCTCGTCCGCCAGTTCTCGCTCTTCGCCAACATCGGGCTGGTGGCGGCCGGAACCGACCGAGTTGCGACGAACCTGCCGCAACTCCCTCCGAACATGCTCGACATGCCGATCGAGGAGCTGGACCTCCCGATGCGCGCCTATAATTCTCTCAAGCGCAACAACATCGTCAAGGTCGGGCAGCTGCTGCAGCTCTCCGATGACGACCTGCTGCGAATGCGCAACTTCGGCAAGAAGTCGCTCGACGAGATGAAAGAGCGGCTGCGCATGCGTGGCTTCATCCTGCCCGACAGCGAGGAGCCGTCGCTGGGCGACGACCCCGAAGATGTCGATGTCGAAGAGCAGTTCGAAGATCTGCCCCCCGAGGAGGCCTGAGCGATGGCCCATCGAATAGACGGCCGGAAGCTTGGCCGAAAGCAGGGTCCTCGATTGGCCCTCTATAAGAATCTGACCGTATCGGTTCTTCGATACGAGAGGATTCAGACCACCGAGGCCAAGGCCAAGGAGATCCGGGGTCGAGTCGAGCGGATGATCACGCTGGCGAAGCGCGGCGATCTCGCTGCGCGCCGGGCAGTGGTCGCGCAGTTCCCGAACGAACCGCTCGTCGTCACGAAGCTTTTCGATGAGATCGCTCCCAAGTACGCCGACCGGACCTCCGGATTCACCCGGATCGTCCATCTCGGCCAGCGATACGGCGACGCGGCTCCGATCGTGCAGATCGAGCTCGTCTAGTCTGCCGACGCGCCACCGCAGCGATGCGCCGGCGCCGAGGCGGGGAATGAGTGCCCGAGAGGGCACGCTCGTGCGATACCGCGCACGGGTTGAATACGACGGCACGGACTTCGCCGGGTTCCAGGTCCAGCCTGGGGCGCGGACGGTCCAGGGTGAACTCGAAGCCGCGCTGGCAACGATTTCCGGCGGAAGCCGGGTCAGAGTTGTCGCGGCGGGTCGAACCGACGCCGGGGTCCACGCCACCGGTCAGGTGATTGCATTCACCGACCCGAACGGACGACCGGCGAAGGAGCTGGCCAGGGCGCTCGACGCTCTGCTGCCGGGGGACGTGGCGATACGCGAAATGCGGCGCGTCCAGGCCGGGTTCAACCCACGCCACGCGGCGCGATATCGGGAGTATCGCTACACCGTCTGGAACGGGCCGCGAAGCCCGCTCCGCGAGCGTTTCGCGCTCGGGGTGCGGGACCCGCTGGATAACGCCGCGATGGAGCGGGCCGGGTCGGTCCTGGTGGGCCGGCACGACTTCAGCGCCTTCGGGGTTGCGCACCGGCAGCCGGTTCGGACCGTTCGTTCGGTCCGGGTTCGGCGGGAAGGGTCGCTCGTGACGATCGACGTCGCGGCCGACGCGTTCCTCGGCCATATGGTGCGGAGGATCGTGGCCGCCCTCATCGAGGTCGGACACGGCAGGACAAACGAAGAGGCAGTTGCCGAGGCGCTGGCGTCGAGGCGAACGGCGTTCAACGGGGTCACTGCCCCGGCGAAAGGCCTCTGCCTCCGACGTGTCGCCCTCGGTCCCGCAAGGGCGGAGGCGGCGACGGCAAGCACTAGCGCCAGATCGAACGGAGAACGATGACCGCGAAGACATATACGGTCCGTGAAAGCGAGATCGAGCGACGCTGGTACGTCGTGGACGCGACGGACGAGACGCTCGGCCGTCTGGCGTCGCGCATCGCCCGTGTCCTGGAGGGCAAGACCAAGCCGACTTACAGCCCGACGCTGGACTCCGGCGACTTTGTCGTCGTCATCAACTCGGCGAAGATTGCCGTGACGTCCGACAAGCGTGAGACCAAGCTGTACGTCCGGCATAGCGGCTATCCGCATGGGCTCAAGGCCGAGACCCTGGGCCACCTGCTGGATCGCCGACCAGAAGAAGTGATACGTCGAGCGGTGAAAGGGATGCTTCCCCATAATCGCCTCGGAGCTCAGCAATTGACCAAGCTCAAGGTCTATGCCGGCCCGGAGCACCCGCACCAGGCCCAGCGGCCTCAGCCGCTCGTCTGACGAGGAGCGTGATGACCACCCCTGCCTTCTTCTACGGGACCGGTCGCCGCAAGACCGCGGTGGCTCGAGTCCGACTTGTCCCCGGTTCGGGTGAGATCGTCGTCAACGATCGAAGCCTGGATGCGCATTTCGGCAATGCCATCGACGAAGCCGACGTTCGTCTGCCGTTCCGCGTCACCGGAACCGAGGGCGCGTACAACGCCCAGATAAAGGTGGAGGGCGGCGGCGTAACCGGCCAGGCCGGCGCAATCCGGCACGGGATCGCTCGCGCCCTGCTCCAGATCGATCCTGAGACCAACCGTCTTCCGCTCCGTCAGGCCGGCCTCCTCACCCGCGACCCGCGGATGAAGGAACGCAAGAAGTACGGTTTGAAGCGAGCCCGCAAGGCGCCGCAGTACACCAAGCGCTGACTCGCGCCCTCAGGCGGACCGTTGACTTCGGTCGGATCGGGCAGCTGCCGTAGCCCGAAGCGACGGCCGTTGCCCCCGCAGATACCAGAGACGAGCGACCCGCCAGGGGTCATCATGTGGGCATGACGGACGGTCTGTACGAGAGCTACAAGGAAGCGCTGAGGGCCGGCCACGTGGCCGTCCTCCGCGGCGCGCTTGGCCGCGCCGCGGAGGCATACCGCAGCGCCGCCTCGATCGCTCCGTCGCGCGCCTTGCCGCATACGAGCCTCGGGGGCGTGATGCTTCGGCAAGCACAGGTGGAGGAGGCGCTCGCGGAATACGCGGTCGCCGTGGGCTTAGCCCCTCACGACGAGGGTGCGCTGCTCGGGCAGGCCGAAGCCATGGCGATGGCGGGTCAGCGAGTCGACGCGGCCCGCACCCTGGACCACGTGTCGGAGATTCAGGAAGCCGCCGGCCGGGTGCCCGAGGCCGCCGAAACTCTTCGGCGGGCGCTTGAACTCGAGAACACGAGCGAGAGAAGCCGGCGTCAGCGCGGGCTGCTGCGCGGTATCCGTCTCTCCGAGGGCGATCAGGCAGCCGAGCACCTGCTGGCCCGGGCTCTTCGCATCCGCGATGAGCCGTCAGGCACGACAACAGAAACGATCCCATCCGTCCGCGAAGAAGTCCGACAGAAGCCGATCTTCGAGTCGGAGGCCGCATTCGCCGAAGAGTCGGTCGAGGCCGCCGCGGTCGAGCCGGAGCCTGCAGCAGACCGCGTCCAGGCGTCTCGCGCCGGTGACTACGTCGGGCCGGTCGATGGTTCTGGCGGAGACGAGGCCCATGAGCCGGCGTGGATCGGCGCCTTCATAGAGGCGGCATCGGACATGCCGGCGTCGGCGCGGGTCGCCATGGATCGAGGGCCCGAGCGCGCAGGCGAGGCGCTGTGGTCGTCCGAGCTTGTCGCCCCGCTCCCCTCGACGTTCGACGCCGCTTTATCGACCTCACTCGAGCCCGCTCTCGAGGCCGTTAGGGTCATGGCGGACGTATTCGGCAACGCCTCCCCGGATGGGCTGGCCGGCGTGAGCCAGCCTCAGCCAACGGTTGACGAGCTGCTCCGGGCAGCTGAGGCGGCTGACATGGCAGGTGACGAGACCACGCTCAGGTCGCTGCTGCTTTGGACCGCCCGGGCATACGCACGCGATGGAAGGTTCGACGCTGCGCTTGACGTTACCCACCGCCTGGTTCAGCAATCGCCCGGCGATGTCGATGCCCATGTCGTGCTCGTCGAGTTGTACCTGGCTCGCGACTGGAGCAATCTGGCCGCGGACAAGCTCGTCTTGCTTGGCCGGCTCGCCGAGCTGAACAACGACGAGGCGACGCGCCGGCGCTTGTGTGCGGTGGCAAGGCGAGCATTCCCCACGGATGAGCGGCTCGAGGCGCTCTGCGCGTAAACCGGGCGGGAGTTGCGCCGACAGCCGCATCCGCCGGAGTCCGTTATCGATCGATCCGGGTGGTATGGCTCGGCTTCAGCCGGGTGTCTACGAGGGTCCCCACAACTGAGGTCACCCCCGGGCGGTATACACTGGCTTTTCTATGCCACTGATTCAGTCGGCGCTCGACAAAGTCAGCCCGAACGTCGTGGCCGATGTCGCGATCACCGCTCTCCTGATCTACTGGCTCTTCAGCCTGATCAGAGGGACACGTGCGGTTCGGCTTGTGATTGGCGTGTGTCTGCTGCTCCTGGTGTATGGAGCCGCTGTGACATTCGATCTGCGGCTGCTCACGGTCATTCTTCAGACGAGTGCGTATGTCGGTCTGTTCGCCCTCGTAGTCGTATTCCAACCGGAACTGCGACGGGCGCTCGATCGAATCGGCCGGCTCGGCTCGCTTGGCTGGCTTATCTCGCCGGCCGAGCAGTCGATCGCAATTCACGTCGCAACCGAGGTTGCGAGCGCGGCCGAACATCTGTCTCACGAGGGCCACGGCGCGCTGATCGTCATAGAACGAGAAACGGGCCTGCAGGAGATCGCCGAGAACGGCGTGATGCTTCATGCTGACATTTCAGCCGACCTGCTCGTAACCCTCTTCTCGCCCAAGACCCCGCTGCACGACGGGGCGGTTGTCATCCGCGGTGACCGGATCCTTGCCGCCGGAGCGATGCTGCCCTTGGCCGAGACCACGATCCCGCTTGAGCGATTTGGCACCCGTCACAAAGCCGCTCTCGGTATGACGGAGCAGACCGACGCCATCGTCGTGGTCGTCTCCGAGGAGAGTGGCCAGATCAGCCTGGTCGAGCGGGCCCGTATCGTCCGCAACCTCGACGAGCCGAAGCTCGCTCGTGCCCTTGCCGCGCTGTTGCATCCGCAGACGGCCGGCGGGATCTTCCGCCAGGAGCGCACACCGGCACGCCGGGTCCGTCCCTCGGTCCGTGAGTTGGCCCGACGGGCTCGTTTCGCAGGCCTCAATCGATCATCCGGCGCCGCTCGCAAGACTCACGACGGCCCTCGGGCTGCGGCTCCTGGTGACGACCCGGATGGCCGGGAGAAGGCTTCATGAGGGTACTGCGCTTCATCGTGCGGAACTGGCCGCTCAAGATCGGCGCCGTGCTCCTGGCGGTCATTCTGTACGTGGCCATGGTGGCCCTGCAGACGACTCAACAGTGGCCCGGCACGATCGCCATAGATGCGGTCAACCAGCCGGCCAACTCCTACCTGATCGGGCCGATCCCACAGGTCGGCAGCATCCGCTACATCGCCCCGCCCGACGTGCCGATATCACAATCCTCTTTCCACGCCATCATCGACCTGGGCAACGCCAAGGTGAGCGAGACCGTGTCGTCCCTGGTGAGCGTCCAGTTGACGGCCAATGACCCGCGCGTCCAGATCATCGACTACCAGCCGCAACAGATCAGCGTGAGGCTCGATCCGATCGTCCACAAGCAGGTCCCTGTCCAGGTCGACACCGGTGTCGTGCCGTCCGGCCTCCAGCCCGGTACGCCGGTCCTGAGCCAGTCGTCGGTCGACGTCTCCGGGGCGGCCTCGATCGTCACCAAGGTCTCCTATGCCCAGGCTCTTGTGCGGATCGACGCGTCCGGATTGGACGTTAACGAGGACGTCGATCTGGTGGCCCGCGACGCCTCCAACGCCGTCGTGGACAACGTCACCTTCAACCCGCGAACCGTCCATGTCCAGATGCAGGTCGGCAGCCAGATCCGGTCTGAGACCGTGCCCGTGAGCCCGGTCATCGTCGGCGCTCCCGCGGCCGGTTACTACGTGACGTCGATCGACGTGACGCCGTCTGTCGTGTCGGTCCGCGGCCAGGCCGACGCCCTTGCGCTGTTGAACGGGAAGGCCAACACGAAGTCAATCTCGATAGCCGGCGCAACCGGCGACGTTTCGGCCAACGTGACCCTGAACCTCCCGGGTGGCGTGTCCTCTGATACCACCGGCCCGATCGCAGTCGTGATCCATCTCCAGTCACCGGCCTCAACCCGGAGCGTATCCGTAGGCGTGGTGCCGGACGGGGCTCGCTCCGATCGCGTCTATACTCTGTCGACGCCAAGCATTGTCGTGACCCTGGGGGGAGCCACCGCGGCGCTGAACGCCTTCGACACCTCGACTCTGGTTGCGACGGTGTCCGTCGGGAGCCTCGACGTCGGCACCCACAGCGTCAGCGTGACGATCACCGTGCCGCCGGGAATCAAGGTCGTGGCCATCAGTCCGGTCCAGGTCACTGTGAACGTGGCGAATCCGCCGTCCGCGGCACCTTCGACCTGAGCCGCCCAATAGGAGCGCCGTTTGCCCCGTCTTTTCGGTACGGATGGGATCCGTGGCATCGCCAATGTCGACCTTAAGCCGACGCTCGCCTACGCCCTGGGTCGCGCCACGGCCCACAGGCTGGCAGGCCCCGGGCGGCCGATCGTGGTCGGCCAGGACACCCGCCGTTCCGGTGACATGTTCGCCGCCGCGATCGTGGCCGGAGCGACGAGCATGGGCGTTGACGTCCACCTGGTCGGCGTCGTGCCGACGCCGGCCCTCTCCTTCATCACCGGTGCCGGCGAGTTCGCCGCCGGGATCATGGTCTCGGCTTCACACAACCCGGCCCGCGACAACGGCCTCAAGGTTCTGGATGAACGGGGCCTCAAGCTCGACGAGGACGTGGAGGACGAGCTGGAGCAGCTGATCTGGACCTCGGAGGAGTTGCCGAGCGCGCCGGGGGAGGCGCTCGGGCTGGCCATCCAGGACCGCGGGTTGCTCGACCTCTACGTCAACCACAGGCTCGGCCTGGCCTCGGCCATTTCCACGAGTCTCCATCTGCTCGTCGACTGCGCGAACGGCTCCGGCGGAATTGCCGGGGCAAAGATCCTGGAGGCGACCGGGGCCAGGGTCGAAGTGCTGTTCAACGACCCGGACGGAACCAACATCAACGACTTTTGCGGTGCCACCGCGCCGGGGGCGCTCGCGGTGGAGGTCGTGGCTCGCGGCGCCGATGTCGGCTTCGCCCTGGATGGGGATGCCGACCGCCTCATTGCCGTCGACGCCTCGGGCTGCATCGTCGACGGCGACGCCGTGCTCGGCGTACTGGCTCTCGATCGGCTGGCCCGCGGGCGCCTTCCGAACGGCGCGCTCGTGGTTTCGGTGCTGTCGAACGGCGGGCTCAAGAAGGCCGTCGAGGACGCCGGAGGTCAGGTAATCCGCACCCCGGTCGGGGACAAGTTCATCCTCGACGGCATGCTCGTGAACGGAGCCGGATTAGGCGGCGAGAAGAGCGGCCACGTCATCATCCTCGAACACACGACCAGCGGCGACGGAGTCGTCACCGCCCTCGAGATCCTGGCCGTGATGAGCCGGACCGGTCGCAGCCTGGCCGACCTGACGGCCCAGGTCCCGATGCTGCCTCAACAACAGCGAGCCATCCCCGCTCGCCACAAAGATCAATGGGAAGGCGATCCGGTAATCCGAAAAGCGATCGCCAGGGCCGAATCTCGCCTTGGATCGGCGGGTCGGGTGCTGGTCCGTCCATCGGGCACCGAAGCGGCTATCAGGGTCATGGTGGAAGGCCCGGAGAACGACCTTGTGGCCGAGCTGGCCGACGAATTGGCTGCCATCGCCGGTGAGCGGCTAAACTAGCCGCCTTCGCCGGGTGGCCGCGGTCCCAGAGACTTGGAGTGAGTTGGTATGTGCGGAATCGTCGGCTACACGGGACCTCGGGAAGCCGGTCCAGTTCTGCTCGACGGCCTGCGCCGGCTCGAGTATCGGGGCTACGACTCCGCCGGCATCGCCCTCGTGACCGAGGATGGCGACCTGTTCGTTGAGAAGCGAGCCGGTAAGGTGGCCGTTCTGACGGACGCTCTCGGCGGCAACGCGCCCCGTGCGGGGATCGGCCTTGGCCACACTCGGTGGGCCACGCACGGGCGCCCGAGCGATCTGAATGCCCACCCCCATGGCGATTGCACCGGCCGCATCACGGTCGTCCACAACGGCATCGTCGAGAACTTTCGCGCCCTGCGCGACGAGCTCGTCGCCGGCGGCCACACCCTCCAGTCCGAGACGGACACGGAAGTGGTTGCGCATCTGGTCGAGGATGCCTACAAGGGCGACCTCGCCGACGCCGTGCGAACCGCGCTCGGCCGCCTGGAAGGTGCCTATGCGCTGGTCGTGATGCATGTCGGCGAGCCGCAGCGGCTCGTAGGCGCCAGGCTGAACGCGCCGCTCCTGGTCGGCGTCGGCGACGACGAGAGCTTCCTGGCGTCGGACGCCGCGGCGCTGGTCGCATACACAAGACGTGTCGTCTTCCTTGCGGACGGGGACGTCGCGGACCTGACGCCCGGGACGGTCACGATCACGGATCATGCCGGCAACCCCGTCGACCGCCCGATCGACATCATCCCCTGGTCGGCGGAGGCGGCCGAAAAGGGCGGTTACGCGCACTTCATGCTCAAAGAGATCCACGAGCAGCCAGCCGCGTTGAGGTCGGCGATGACGGGACGGCTTCGGCACGATGCCATCCGCCTGGAGGAGCTGGACGCGATTCGGGAGCGGCTGGCCGGGATCGATCGCGTCGAGATGATCGCCTGCGGCACGGCGTACTACGCATCGCTCGTCGGCGCGGCGCTGTTTCAGGAGTGGCTGGGCGTCCCCGCCCGGTCGACCGTCGCGTCCGAATTCCGGTACAGCCCGCCGCCGATCGACTCGCGGACGCTGGTCGTGGCGGTGACACAGTCGGGCGAGACGGCCGACACGATTGCCGCAGCACGCCTGGCGGGCGATCGCGGAGCGGTCGTCATCTGCGTGACCAACACGGTCGGCTCTGCCATCACGCGCGAGTCCCATGCTTCGGTCTTCCTGCAGGCCGGGCCCGAGGTGGCCGTCGCTGCCACGAAGACCTTCGTGACGCAGGTGGCGGCCCTGGTGATGCTCGCCGCCGACGTCGCCCATCGGCTCGGGCGCCTGCCAGCCGAACGGGAACGCGAGCTCGTGGCGGCCCTGCGTCGATTGCCGGAGCAGGCGGAGCGAGCGATCGAGCTTGCGGCTTCCACCGAGGAGATGGCCGCGCGGTACGCCGACGCGGCCGGTTTCATGTACATCGGCCGATCCTTCGGCTACCCGGCGGCGCTTGAAGGCGCTCTCAAGATCAAGGAGATCAGCTACCTTCACGCCGAGGGCTATGCCGCGGGCGAGCTAAAGCACGGCCCCATCTCTCTCCTGGATGCCGACGTTCCACTGGTCGCCGTGGCGACGCGCTCGGCCGTGTACGACAAGCTGATCAGCAACCTGATGGAGGGCAAGGCTCGCGACGCCCGCGTCCTCGCCGTAGCCACCGAGGGCGATGCCCAGATCGAGGGGCTCGTCAGCGATGTGTGCTGGGTTCCGGACACGTTGGAGCCGCTGAGCACGATCCTGGCCGTGATTCCGCTCCAGCTGCTGGCATACCACGTGGCGGTCCGGCGCGGTCGTGACGTGGACCAGCCTCGAAACCTGGCCAAATCGGTAACGGTGGAATAGGTGGCCGGTCGGCGGGCGCGACCGATCTCGCGAGGTGAGCGCTCCGCATCCGGCGACGGCGCCGCGGCCGGGGTGGCGGGCATCGCGGCGGCCGACGCGGGGCTGCTCCCGGACGCTGCTGCGGCCACGGGCGTGACCGGACCTTTCACGGCCCTGCCTGTTCCTCCCACGGGGACGAGTGAGCTCGGGATCGACATAATTCGCGTCTCTCGCATCAGGGATTCGCTGGCCCGCTTCGGAGACCGCTTCACGAGGCGTGTCCTGACGTCGGCCGAGATGGCATACGTTCGGGGCCGGCCGGAAACCATGGCCGGCCGATGGGCCGCCAAGGAGGCCGTGTCGAAGGTGCTGGGCCTTGGCGTTCGGGGGATTGGCTGGCGCGACATCGAGATCGAGCGCCTGCCGACCGGGCAGCCGGCCGTGAAGCTGCACGGCCGGGCGGCCCGGCGGGCCGAGCAGCTCGGCATGGGTCGCGTCGCTCTCTCGATCAGCCACGAATCGGAGTTCGCGGTCGCGATAGCCTACGGAGTGAGAACGGCCGGTGGCCGTTTCCTGTATCCGCCCGATATCGAGGATCGCCTGAGTGAGCATGAGGCCTCGTTGATGCGGCGCTTCGAACGGGTGCGCGAACTTGCGAAAGAGCTTGCGGTGACCGAGGCGGGGCTTGCGGCGAGCGCGTCGAGTCGGCTCGCGGACGCAGTTTCGCCCGAGGAGGAGACCGATGCCTAGCCGAGCCGTCGCGGAACCGATCCTGCTCGACGATGCGACAGCTGCCGCTCTTCTCCCGCCCCGGCCCGCCCGCGGACACAAAGGCACGTTCGGGAAGTTGCTGGTGATCGCCGGATCGGTCGATTACGCGGGCGCTGCGCTGCTCGTGTGCACCGCGGCCGGTCGGGCAGGGGCCGGCCTGGTCACGCTGGCCACGCCCGAATCTCTGCAGCCCCTTTTCGCGGCGAAGGTCGTTGAGGCCACCACGCTGTCGCTGCCGGAGGACGATGTCGAGGAAGTCGACCCGGAGGAGGCCCTCGCCCGTATTCTCGACCACGACCACGACGCCCTGGTCGTGGGCCCAGGGCTGAGGCCCAGCCTGTCCATGACGGAGCTCATTCGAGGCTTGCTCGGTCCGGACGAGGATGGCGAGCCGCTGCCTGCGGTTCTGGATGCGGAGGCGCTGCGTTCGCTGGCAACCGTCGACGGGTGGGCCGCCGACGTGGCCGCGCGGTGCGTCCTTACGCCTCATGTCGGGGAGTTCCTACGACTGCGTGCGGCCGACGGCGTCGATCCGGAGAAGCAGGGCGACCTGGTCTTCGACGACAAACGTCGGTTGGCAGCCGCTCGCGACGCGGCTCGTGAGTGGCGTCAGGTCGTGGTTCTCAAGGGTGCCCGGACTGTCATCGCGGCCCCGGACGGTCGAACGGCCGTCTCCCCGTTCGAGAATCCTGCCCTCGCGAGCGGTGGCACCGGTGACGTGCTCGCGGGGACCATCGGAGCGTTGCTGGCCCAGGGCCTGGGCACCTTCGAGGCCGCTCAGCTCGGCGTATATCTCCATGCGATGGCCGGCGAGGCCGTCAGGGCACGCCTTGGCGACGCCGGCCTGCTCGCGTCCGATCTAACGTCCGAATTGCCGCTTGCGCGCAAGAGGCTCTCTTCCCTGCCGGGTGCCGGCTCCTTCCATTTGACGGGCGCCGACACGGCGCCGGCACGTCATTGAGGTCGGTGTGAAGGCGTCGTCCGGCGCAATGCGGAGCCGCGCCACGGCCGTGAGGCACGCGCTGATCGAGCTCGGTCCGGACGGCGACCTCCCGCGGTTGCCCAGGACCGCCTGGCTGGAGATCGATCTGGACGCGCTGGTGGCGAATGTGCGGCTCCTCGAGGGTCTGCTTCCGGCCGGCGTTCGCATCGAACCCGTGATAAAGGCCGATGCCTACGGGCACGGCTCCGTGGCGGTGGCGCGGGCCGTGGTCGCGGCCGGGATTCGCAGCCTGGGCGTGGCCACCTTCGACGAAGCCCTGGAGCTCCGTCAGGCCGGGATCGAAGTCCCGGTTGCGATCCACTTTCCGATTCCGCCGGAGCTCGCGCCGGACGCTCTGCGCCACCGCATGACGGTCACGGCAGGGGATGGGGCCCTGCTGGATCGAACCCTGGCCGCGTTGTCGGCGGCGCCGGCTCGCGCCGCGCTCGAGGGCGAGGACCGGCTCGCCATGCAGCTCGAGGTCGAAACCGGCCTGGGCCGTGGCGGCGTTCACCCCGACGAGGTGGTTGCGGCGGCGGCCGCGATAGGGGCCAATCCACGAGCGCGTCTCGTCGGCCTGTGGTCGCACCTTCAGGCCGCCGGCGACGCCCGGGTCACCGCCGGCCAGGAGAGTCGTTTTGGAGTCGCAGCCGGCCTCTTGGAAGCGGCGGGAATGACGCTGCCGGTGCGCCACCTTGCCGCCAGCGGTGGCCTTCTTGCGGCGACCGCCGGAGCTTACGACGTTGTGCGCATCGGCATCGCGCAGTACGGCATCGTCCCGGACGGTCTGAACGTCGCCGGGCCGAACCGGGCAGTCGCCGCCGGGCTGCGCCCTGTGATGTCGTTGAAGGCGCGGCCGGTTCGCGTTGCCTGGCTGGAAGCCGGCACCGGGGTCAGCTATGGTCCGAGCTTTACGACAGCCCGCCGGAGCCGGATCGCGACGCTGCCCCTCGGATACGCCGATGGCTTTCCACGCAGCCTCTCGAACACGGCCCAGGCGCTGGTCCGGGGGGCCCGCGCGCCGCTGGTGGGAACCGTGGCCATGGACGCGATCATGGTCGACGTGACGGACATCTCCGGGCCGGAGGTGACCATCGACGATGAGTTCACGCTGATCGGCGAACAGGACGGAGCCGGGATAAGCGCGCTCGAAGTGGCGCAGTGGGGCAACACGATCTCGCATGAAGTCCTGGCTGGAATGTCCGGAAGGTTACCCCGGGTGTACTATGCCGGGGCCAGAGCGGTCGGGCTGCGTGCAGTTACGTGCGCTGCAGATTGGGACTCGGGGAGGTCCGACAATCGAACGGGTGGGGCATCCGATTAGGAGCCCGGCCAGCCGGTTGCGAATGGTCGGCTCGCCAGCGACGACAGCGGAGAGCATTCGAACTTGATCGAGATTCAGGCCCGATCGGAAGAGCAGCGTGAGGACCTCGTGGAGCAAGTTGCTCGCGAGATCCAACTCCGCGGGCTGACGGTCCCGGCCGTCCTGTTCCTGCAGGCCAGCCAACCGTATCGTCCATTGGGTAGCAGCGCGATGGTCTTCTTCGATCCGACGCTGCGCCGCGTTTTCGGTGGCGAGTTGCCGGTTGCCACAGAGATCCTTGCCGACGATCTCGGGATCGAGCAACTCATCGAGCGTCTGCAGGATCCGGACGAGGAGATCTCCTGGGACGCCTGAGGGCGGACATCGGTGGAGCAGCCGGGTAGCATAGCCGGGTGATCAGCCAGCCGCGAGCGCTATTTGCCCTCGATCTCGGATCGGCCACCACGTCGGGAGCGCTGCTGGGTGAACTTGGCGACCGATGGCGCCTTGTTGCGCACGCTGCCACGCCTTCTTACGTCGACGTCGACGCTACGCTGATCAGGCTCCTGGCGCAGGTGAAACTGACCGACCCGGAGATCCTGACCGAACTCGGTGCCGCCGAGGACGCCGATATTCCGACCCTCGTGGCAACGTGGCCGCGCCTGGTGGCACGAACCTTTCCGCAGCGCCGGATCGCCATCCTGGCGGGATCGCGCCGGCAGCGGCGACGACTCGAGATGTCCGCTTCGCGAGCGGGATGGCTTGTGGCTGGCGGCAGCTCCGACGAGGACGATTACGTCGCCCTGAGTCGTCTCGCCCTGGCCTCCGAGGTTGGCGCGGTGCTTCTCGGTGCCGATGAAGACCCGGGTGGCGACGAGCAGGGCCATTTGCCCGACCTGGCGGCCCTGGTGGTTGCAGTCGCGCGGTGCCGGCCCGAGTTGACGATTGTGCTGGCAGGCGGAGCGGCAGCGTACGCGTCGACATTCGCGGTTCTAGGCGATGCTCAACCGGGCCTCGAGCCGATGGCACCGGCGGGGGCCGTTGCCGTGGCGCCGGCCACCGCTCAGGTCGAGGTCTCCACCGAGAAGGCGGCGACTTCCGACGCATCGGTCGCCGTGGGACCTCCCCCGGACGGAGAGGGCGCACAGCCCGGGGTCGGGGCCCAGCTCCCAGCTGGGGCTGCGGCCGCTGAGGTTGGCCGGACCCTGGTTGCTCCGGTTGCCGCTCGCGACTCGAGCCCGCTGGCCGTTCGGGCCGCCGAGCACCCCGCTTTCCCTCAAGTCCTCCTGGCCCCGGACGCCGACGCGGGCCACCCCCCCGGAGCCTCGCTGCAGCAGGTTCTCGAAGGGCTGCGAGCGTCCCCGGACGACAGTCGGCTCGGGATCGCCCGCTCGATCGCGTCGCTTGCGGCTGTGCTCGACCGGCCGATCGAGGTCGTCGAGATCGGCCTTCAGGGCGGACTGTGGTCTCGGTCCGAACCGGCTGGCCAGGGAGACTCTACTGTCGCCTCCTCGCATGTGTCTCTCGCCGACGCCTCGTTCGCGCCGGAGAATCCATCTGAGGAAGTGATAGATGGCGTACTGGCCTGGTCGACGACCCCGCTGGATCGCCATCGGGCGATGGATCGGCTGAACGACGTGCGGCTCGTGCCATGGGGCGAGGCCGACGGAGACGGGGCCGTCTTCCGGCTTGCGGCGGCCAAGGCGGCGATTGGGCGCCTGATCGAATCCTCGCCGGAGATGGCAGCCAGGCCGATGCCGGAGTTGCTCGTCGCGGCCGGCGGCGTATTCGCCGCGCTCCCGCCGTCGGTGGTGGCCCTGGCCCTGGCCGACCTGGTTCGTCGGTCCGGCATAAGCCACCTCGCAATCGACCAGGCTCGACTCCTCGGCCCTCTTGGGACCGTCGAGGACGAGCAAGAACGGCGCCGGCTGTTGGCGAGCCTGGCCGACGACATCCTTCTGCCACTGGGCTGTCTGATCCTTCCGGCCGGCGTCAGAACCGGTCACACGGCCGGTCGCCTGCGGCTCAAGGGCGCGTCGTCGGCATCTGAGATCGAGCTGCATCCGGGCGCGGTCGAGGTCGTCGACCTGTCGCCCGGCCGTGCCGCCAGGGCGGACCTCGATTTCCGTGACGCCGTCAGGCTCGTAGACCGCAGCCGTCATTTCTCCGTCGATGTGCAAGGCGGGCTGTGCGGTCTGCTCGTGGACCTGCGCGACGTCCCGATGCGCATCTCCGACAGGCCAGACTCCCGGCGAGCGACCCTCGACGCCTGGCAGCGCGGCCTGTGGCCGGAGATCGATGAATGAATGCCCTTGGGCCGCTGCCCGGAACTGAGATCTCGGCGGAGTTCGCGCGGGTGGCCGGCCGGCGAATTCTCGTCTTCTCGCCGACGATTCATGTACGCCTGGGCCCGGGAGACCGTGCGCTCGTGGCGTCGGGAGACGCCGTTGTGCCGGGCATGCCGATCGCGGAACGCACGCCCGACGCCCGGCCTGTCGATGCCGGCGACCTGGTCGGTCCGGCCGGCGACTGGTCGGGTGGCGCTGCCGGAGGGACCAGTCCGGCCTCCGATGGATCGTTTGATTCGCTCTGGAAGGAGGATCGTGCAGGGTCCGGGGAGCCGCGACCGGGTGCCCGCGCGCCCATGGCGGTCAGGAGGGGGTCTTTGCCCCCTTCGCTCGGAGTAGATCGTCCGCGCCAGCCGGGTCCGGGGGAATGGTGGGTGGGCGGTCGGGAGCGCCGCGGGAGGATGGCCAGGGGCAAGCCGACGGTCCGGGTCGGTGGGACCCTGCTTTTCGAGGCTGGGGGCCGCTGGCATGCCGCGGCCGGGGAGCGGCACCAGATCGTGGAGTCGACCGTGGCCGGAGTCGTGGGCGAGGCCCGCAATGCCGTCGAAGTGACGATCCACGTGGCCGGCGCGGCCCTCACCGGAGCAATCGCCGCCGGTGAGCCGTCACGCGGCCACCTCGACGTTCCCCATCTGACCGACGGCGAGCTGTGGGCCAACGCCCTCGACGTGGGCCGGTCGGGCGCCGTGGTCGTGGCCGGCAGTCGCATCTCGGCCCAAGCCATAAGCCGCGCCCGCGCGATGTCAATTCGCGGCCTGATCGCCGGCTCGGTCGGCCGGGGCGAGCTTCGCGATCTGGAGGCGTCGGAGATGCGGCAGAGGGCGAGCCTGGTACCGTCCGTGCCTTTCGGGCTCATCGCCCTGGACGGCCACGGCCGCCGCCCGATCGCGACGCCGATTCTGGTACTTCTGGCCGCCATGGCCGGTCGGGAAGTGGCTATCGTCACCGACCCGCCGCTGCTCGTCTTCGACGGCGCCGAGGTTCCGCTGCCGGACTTGCCGGCCGACTGGATTCGGGTCCGCAGCGGCCGGCACGCCGGTCGGGAGGGTCGGTGGCTGGAGCCGGCAGGCCTGCGTCGCTTCCGTTCCGGCATCCACCTCGAGGCCGCGGTCGTCCGTTTCAACGACGAGGCGAAGGCGACCGTCCTCGCCGTCTCGGATCTCGAGCGCTTCGTCTTCTAGCGATGCTCGCCAGTTGCCGCAAGTGACTGGGCAGTTCGTGTGCGGCAAGAGGCGAAGGCTGGCCGCGAGCCTGCAAGCCGGCGCATGCGCCGGCTTTCGTCCCGGCTTCGGAGCGCCGCCGGCATGCTTTCAGGTAACCTCGCGGGGTGATCGCAACTCAAAGCCTCGAACGGATCTTCGTCACGCGTGATCCGGCCCAGACGCGGGCCCTCGCGGCTGCGCTTGCGGTGGCTGCGCGGCCGGGCGACCTGATCAGCCTGGTCGGCGACCTCGGCGCCGGCAAGACGCAGTTCGCCAAGGGCTTCGGCGCCGGCCTCGGGATCACCGACACGATCGTCTCGCCGAGCTTCGTGTTGATGGCCGAGTATCGAGGCCGGCTGCCGCTCTTCCACGTCGACCTCTACAGGTTGGCCGACGCGGCCGAAGGGGTGGCGGGGGGCCTGGTCGATGAGCGCCAGGCCGAGGGAGTCACGATCGTCGAGTGGGCCGAGCGTCTCGCGGACGCGATGCCGGTCGGACGCCTCGATGTGCGGATCGACGGCGCCGGCGACGATCCGCGGCGAATCACGGTTCGACCGGGCGACGCCGGCTACGCCCGGTATCTCGAGGTTGTGCCGGCCGCCGCCGAGAAGGCGGATCCTCGAGTGATCCAGGCGGCTCGCGCGCCCGAGCCGGCACAAGAGGCCGAACGATGACTGATCGCCGCATCCTGGTGATCGACACGTCGGGGTCGAACGCTCTCGTGGCGCTTGCCGAGGGCGACGGGGCGCTGATTGCGGAGCGGCGCTGGCCCGCCGGTTATCGCCACGGCGAGGAGCTGCTTGCCCGGATTGACGGGATGCTCAAGGCTACCGGCATAGGCCTGGCCGAGCTGGGCGGGATCGTGGTTGGGACCGGCCCCGGGGCCTTCACGGGATTGCGGGTCGGCCTCTCGACGGCAAAGGCACTCGCTCACGGCCTGGAGGTTCCGATTGCCGGAGTCGCAACCTCGGAGGCGCTTCTCGAAGCGGCCAGCCTGGCCGGATCGTTTGACGCGAGGCAGGCCGTCCTGCTTCTTCCGGCCGGACCTTCGGACAGAGTGCTGGTCGCCGGAGGCCGGGCCCGCTTGATCCGCGGCGACGAGCTCGAAGCCGGACTTGGATCGGTCACGGTTGCCGTAGACCTGGCGGGTCGGGCCCCGGATGAGGCGTTGGCCCTCGGCGCGCTGGCGGAGGCCGGGCTGTCGGCCGCGCTCGTCCGTCTCGGCATCCTCAGGCTCGCCGCCGGCGGCGACGACGTTGCCCGTCTCGTCCCCGAATACGTGACGTTGCCGCGCGGCGTGGCGGTGGCAAAAGGGGAAGTTCGATGGTCGCGCGACCACAAGTGAGGATCGTCGTCGACCGCATGAAGGTCGAAGACCTGCCCGCCGTGCACGTCATCGAGCGGGAGAGCTTCAGCACGCCCTGGCCGGCCCACGCGTACCGCCAGGAGCTCGAGAGCAACCGGCTGGCAGCCTACATCGTGGCCCGCTGGGGCGACGAGATCGTCGGCTTTGCCGGCATATGGCTCCTCGTGGACGAGGCCCATGTGACCACTTTCGCGACGCGGCGGGCCTGGCGCCGGCAAGGAGTAGGGGAGCGGCTTCTTCTCGCGCTGCTGGACCTGGCCCGAGCGCGAGGCGCAAACGAAGCCACCCTGGAGGTGAGGCCGTCCAACATACCGGCTCGCCGTCTCTACGAGAAGTACGGCTTCACGGTCGTCGGCGTCAGGCCGCGCTACTACACCGACGACAACGAGGACGCCCTGATCATGACGACCGACTCTCTCGACGGGCGGTCGATGAGAGACCGGATCGCCGAGCTTCGCGCCGCGGTATCGGCCAGGCCGGACATCGAGATCGCGGCCGACGGGCTGCCGGTAGACCGGCCGGAGAGCGTCGAAGGGCCGCCCGATGTCGAGTCCGGCCGGGGCTTCCCGGATGCCACGAGTTCGACCGGCTTGGGCGCGCCTTCGGGCCGGGAGTCCGGCGACCCGCGGGTCATCCGATCCAGCAGCGGGACCCGGAGGCGACTGTGACCACGGACGGTCTGATCCTGGCCGTCGAGTCGAGCTGTGATGAAACCGGCATCGCCATCGTCGAGGACGGCCGGCTCATCCACGCCAACGTCGTGGCCAGCCAGGTGGCGATGCACGCGGCGTCGGGCGGTGTCGTGCCGGAGGTGGCGGCGCGGGCGCATTTGCGCTGGATCGTGCCCGTGCTGGATGAGGCATGGGCCGCGGCCGGCGTGGGCTGGGACGATATTGCGGCCGTTGCGGTGACCGAGGGCCCCGGCCTGGCCGGCTCGCTTCTGGTCGGCATCAACTTCGCCAAGACGCTGGCCTACGTCCACGGCAAGCCGCTTGTCCCGGTTAACCACCTCGAAGGCCACCTGTACGCGGCGTGGCTTGCGGACGAGGCCCGAGACGTGCCGGAGCCCCTCTTCCCGCTGGTGGCGCTGATCGTTTCGGGTGGGCACACCTTCCTCGTCGAGATGCGCCGTCACCTGCAGTACAGACTTCTCGGCGAGACTGTTGATGACGCGGCCGGCGAAGCGTTCGACAAGGTCGGCCGGCTGCTCGGCCTCCCGTACCCGGGGGGCCCGGAGATCATGAAGGCGGCCGCTGGTGCCACGAGGCACGACGTTGTCTTCCCGAGGGCGTGGCTGGGCGACTCGTTCGACTTCAGCTTCAGCGGCCTCAAGACGGCGGCACGACGGACGATCGCGGCCGAGACCGACGGCCACGGGACGACGGTCGGAGACGCGGCGCTGCCGGACGATCGTGTCGCTGAACTGGCGGACGGCTTCCAGGAGTCCGTGGTGGACGTGCTGGTGGCCAAGACCATGCGTGCAGCCCGAACGGTCGGGGCGAAGTCCGTGGTGCTGGGCGGTGGCGTGGCCGCGAACCGTGTCCTTCGCGACCGCCTGGCCGGCTGCGCTCGCGAGGCGGGTATCCCGCTGGTGGTGCCGCGTCCAGCGCTGTGTACCGACAATGGGGCCATGATCGGGGCGGCAGCGGCACGCCGCTGGGAGGCGGGCGCCCGCGCCGGCCTCGACCTGGATGCCCGGCCGTCGCTGCCGCTGGCCCGCCGGTGAGCGGACCGTCCGTCCCGCGGCTCGATGCGCTCGCCGTTCGTCGTCAATTGCGCGAAGAAGGGCTCCGGGCCCGCCACTCGTTGTCGCAGAACTTCATGGCCGACCCCGAGGTGCTGCAATCCATCCTCGACCTGGCTGCTCCGGAGCCGGGTCGTCGAATCCTGGAAGTCGGGCCGGGGCTGGGCATCCTGACCGCTGGGCTGCTGGACGGCGGGGCATCGGTCACCGCGGTCGAGCTCGACCGGAGGTTCGCCGATCGGCTCGAACGCACTCAGTCGGCTTCAATCGAAGCCGGTGCCCTGAGGCTGGTCCGCGGCGACATCCTCGACCAGAAGATCGTCGAGTTGATCGAGGCGCCCTACGAAGTCGTGGCCAATGTGCCCTACCACATCACCAGCCCCATTCTGCACCGCTTCCTCGGCGAGCCGCCTCGGCCGGAAAGGCTCGTTTTGATGCTGCAGCGGGAAGTCGCCGAGCGAATCTCGGCGGCGCCCGGTGCGATGAGCTACCTGTCGGTTTTCGTCCAGTACCATGCCGCCGTCCGAATCGCCTTCCTGGTGCCTCGCGAGGCCTTCGAGCCGGCCCCCGACGTGGAGTCGGCCGTCGTGGAGATCCTGCCGCTGGACCCGGCCGGCGAAGCCCCGCGCCTCTCGGCTCCCGACGAGGACGATCTCTGGCGCGTCGTGCAGGCTGGCTTTCGTGAGCGGCGCAAGAAGCTCCACAACGTCCTGTCGCGCCGGCTGAAGCTGCCGGGCGCGGCCGTACAGCAAGCCCTCCTCGTGGCCGCAATCGACGGCGACCGCCGGCCGCAGACTCTGTCTGTGGCCGAATGGCTGGCTCTGCGGGTTGCCCTTGGGACCGTCTCGGGATCGAAAGAGCGATGACGACCGCCGGCGCCGCGGGCGCCCGCATCCACACAGTCCGATTGGCGCCGGCAAAGCTGAACCTGACCCTGGCCGTGGTCGGTCGGCGGGAGGACGGCTATCACGCCCTTCACTCGATCATGGTTCCGCTGTCGCTCGGCGATACTCTCACGGTATCGGCGGCGCCCCCCGGCGCGGCTCACGATTCTCTCCGGATCACCGGCCTGACGCTGTCCCCGGCTCCGGACAACCTGGTTCTGCGGGCAATCGCGGCCACGCGGTCCGCGACTACGTCAACGTGGCGTGGCGCCCCGGCTGCACCACCGCCACTTGTCGCTTGCCTGGCAAAGCGGGTGCCGGTCGCTGCCGGTCTGGGTGGCGGCAGCAGCGACGCCGCCGCGGCCATCGATGCCGCCCTCGCCGCCTGGGCCGCGTCTCTCGATCTGGCGGCGACCGTGGCGCTGGCCGCATCGCTGGGCTCGGACGTGCCTTTCTTCCTGGCTGGCGGCGCCGCCGTCGTCACCGGCCGCGGCGAGTTCGTCGAGCCGCTGCCGGACATCAAGGGCGAGCCACCGGCCGTTCTGCTGGTTTCGCCTCGTTTGCCGCTGGCCACGTCCGCCGTCTTCCGGGCGTATGCCGGCGGCGCTCGCTCGCCCGCTGCCGCGCATGCCGGGGAAGTCTCGGAACGCCTCGCCACCCACATGAGGGCCGGCCTGACCGGGGCGGACCTGATCCAGCGGGCCGAAGAGCTGGCCTCGGCCAACGATCTCTGGCCGGCGGCAGTTTCGCTCGTGCCCGGTCTGGCGGACTTCATGGCGGCGCTGGAGAAACTGACACGTCGACCCGTGGGGCAGTCCGGCTCCGGGCCGACGCTGTGGTCGCTCTATCCAACTCTGGGGGAGGCTCGCAAGGCAGCTCGGTTGGTTCGACTGGCAGTGGTCGACGGCACACTGCCGCCGACCGGCACCGGGGAGCCTTTGGTCGCTGCTGCGTCAATCGCGGGCCGACACACGGGGCCCGCGGCCGGGGCCGGGGACGGCGCAACGGGTGCGATCCGGCCCGGCACGGTCCACAATGGATACAGTTCCCGCCGGCACGATGCGGACGATCGAGCGGCGCCGACCGGGGACACCAGGGGAGATCAGCCTCGATGAGTCGCCACGAGGTCGCCACCACGGCCGCGCCCGCCGCAATCGGTCCTTACAGTCAGGCCATCGAGACCGATGGCTTCGTCTTCTGCTCGGGTCAGCTGGGACTGGATCCGGCGACCGGCGAGCTGCTTGAGGGAATCGACGAGCAGGCCGAGCGGGCCCTTCTGAACCTCGAAGCAGTCCTGGGAGCCGCCGGCTTGACGCTGGCCGACGTCGTCAAAACGACCATCTTCCTGGCCGACCTGGCCCACTTCGCGCAGGTGAACGAGGCCTACGCCCGGCATGTGGTCGCGCCGGCACCGGCGCGGAGCACCGTCCAGGTGTCGGCTCTGCCGCGCAATGCCCTCGTCGAGATCGAAGCGATCGCGCGGCGGTCCGGCTAGTGGTCGAGGCCGGGCCGAGCCGGGTCGGCCCGGCCGACCCGGCAGTCCAGGCCGGGGTGCGCAGGCCTGCCGGCTCGATTTGTCGGGCCCCACACGCTCGAACGGAGACGCGCGTCTGCGGCGTTCCGTGCTACCGTCCGATGCGATGAACCAGAACCCTCAAACCGTTCTTCCGGTCGTCCTGGCCGCCGGCCTCGGGACGCGCATGAAATCGCGGGTGCCCAAGGTCCTCCACGAGCTGTGCGGACGCCCGATGCTTGCCTTCGTGCTCGACGCCGCTCGCGACGTCAGCGGCCGGCGCCCTTTGGTCGTATATTCGCCGGCCACGGCCCAGCTCACCGAGGTGTTCGCAAACGAGGCGGACTTCGTTCTCCAGGCGGAGCCCCTCGGCACGGCCGACGCCGTGGCCGCTGCGCTGGCGGTCCTGCCCGAGTCGGTCGGCGAGATCCTGGTTCTCTCGGGTGATGTGCCGCTCGTCCAGTCCGATCTGCTGGCCGAGCTGGTGGACCTGCGCCGGGCCCGCAACGCGGCCGTGGCCCTCGTGGCGGTCCACGTCGCAGATCCCGCGGGGCTCGGTCGAGTGGTTCGAAGCGAAGACGGCGGACAGGTGCTCCGGATCGTCGAAGAGAAGGACGCTATGCCCGAGGAGTTCGAGATCGAGGAGATAAACGCCGGGCTCTATGCTTTCGACGCGGCGTGGCTCCGCCGTCGCATCGGCGACGTCAAGCCCTCGGCGGCTTCCGGTGAGTTCTATCTGCCTGAACTCGTGATTCTCGCCCGAGAAGACCGCCGGCCCGTGGTTTCGCTCGAGGTCGAGGACGACGGCACTCTCGCCGGCATCAACGATCGCTCGCAGCTGGCCATGGCGGAGGTTGAGCTCCGCACGGCGATCAACGAACGCCATATGCTCGCCGGCGTCACGATGATCGATCCGACCCGCACGTACGTAGACGCCACGGTGGAGCTGGCCCGGGACGTCGTCCTGGAGCCGGGCGTCGTCCTGCGCGGCAGCACCAGCATCGGCGAAGGGACGCGAATCGGAGCGGGAAGCCAGATCATCGACACCGTCGTCGGCCGTGACTGCTCCATATGGTCCAGTGTGGTCGAATCCTCCGAGGTGGAGGACGAAGCCCAAGTCGGGCCGTTCTCGCATCTTCGCGCGGGGTCGTCGATCGGGCGCACGGTCAGGGTCGGCAACTTCGCCGAGGTCAAGGCCAGCCGCCTTGATCCGGGCGTGCAGCAGCACCACTTCAGCTACATCGGCGACGCCGAGCTGGGCGAGCGCACGAACGTCGGCGCGGGCACGGTCACCTGCAACTACGACGGTGTCAGCAAGCACAGGACGAAGATCGGCAAACGCGTCTTCCTGGGCTCGGACACCATGCTCGTAGCTCCGGTCGAGCTCGGCGATGACGCCCGGACTGCCGCCGGAGCCGTGGTCACCAAAGACGTGCCGGCGGGGATGCTCGCGGTCGGCATTCCTGCCCGGTTGCGCAAGCCTCGCGATGAAGCTGCCGCGGCCGACGCCATCGCCACGGGCGATGCCCCTGCCGCCGGGCGGAAGAACCAGCCAGCCGGGGAGGCCACCGAGCGAAGTCGTCGATGAGTGACGTCGTACTGCAGCTGCTGGTCGTCCTCATCCTCGTCCTAGTCGAGGCGCTCTTCGTTGCGGCCGAGATCGCGCTCGTGACTTTGCGGCACAGCCGCGTCGACCAGCTGATCGACGAGGGTCATCGCGGGGCGCGGCGGGTAAAGCACCTGGTAGAAGACCCCGCCCGATTCCTGGCCGTGGCCCAGATCGGCGTAACGTTCGTCGGCTTCCTCGCCTCGGCTTTTGCCGCGGTCAACCTGGCCGACCGCCTGGCCGTGGTGCTGAAGGACGTGCCGGTCCTCAAGGACGCGGCCGGCGGCGTGGCGCTCCTTGTCATCACGATCCTCCTCTCGGGTTTCTTCATCGTCTTTGGGGAGCTGGTGCCCAAGACCGTTGCCCTGGCCCGCCCGGACCGGGTCGCCCTCGCGTTGGCGGGTCCGCTCGACCTCGTCGGTCGGATCTTCGGTCCGCTCGTAGACCTGCTGACCTGGCTGACGCGAAAGGTCGCGGGCGGTTTCGGTGGTGGACTGGCGCGCCAGGCGCAGATCAACACCGAGGAGCTCAAGCTCATCGTGGAGCGGGGAGGGGAAACGGGTGTTCTCGAGGCCGAGGAAGAGCAGATGATCAGCGCAGTCATCGAGCTCGGCGGGCGCCGCGTCCACGAGGTTATGGTTCCGCGAACCGACATGACGGCCCTGCCGGTGACGGCCGGCATGGACGAGGCCATCGACACCTTCATACGCGAGGGCCACAGCCGGATCCCCGTCTACAAGCAGACGATCGACGAGATCGTGGGCGTCCTGTACGCCAAGGACCTGCTGCCGTTCCTCAAGGGCGGCGAGCGCAAGCCGGACCTGCGCAAGCTGCTGCGCGCGCCGCTCTTCGTGCCGGAGTCGATGTCGATCGACGACCTGCTCCACCAGCTCCAGGGCCGCCGGGTCCACCTCGCCATCGTCCTCGACGAATACGGCGGCACGGCCGGCATGGTCACGATCGAGGATCTGCTCGAGGAGATCGTCGGCGACATCCAGGACGAGTACGACGTCGAGGAGCCGCTGACGGTGCGGCTCTCAGAGGACGAAGCGAGGGTCGATGGGCGGGCGTCGGTGGACGACCTGGCTGAACTGTTCGACGTCGAACTCGGCGGGCTCGAGGATGCGGACGAGTACGACACGGTCGGCGGTCTGATCTACCACCGCATCGGCGGCGTGCCGCGGCCGGGCGATAGGGTCGAGTTGTCGGAACAAAGTCTCACCCTGACGGTCGAGGTCACCGACGGGCATCGAGTGGGCAAGATCCTGGCGGTGCGACGACGGGCCGGCGACCGTGCGGCCGAGGAGGGTCAAACGGGCGGTTAGTCGAGCGATGGCGCCGGCCATCGGGAGACGGCCCTTGGGCCGAGTTGCAGGATGGAAGGAGGCCGGGATTGCACTGGCTTAGACGCCACCAGTCCGCCGTGCTTCTTGTCGTTCTCGTGGCTGCGGCCTGGAGCGCGCTCTGGCTGGTCTACGACTACCGAAGCCCGGTCAGCCAGTTCCTGCGAGCGAACGGCACCGTCCAGCTCGACGGCTGGAGCACGAACGATCTGGACGCGGTGTGCATTCGACTCGAGCCCGCCAACGGCGCGCCCGGGTCCGGGGCCGATGCCGCCATAGGTATCGCAACCAAGATCTACGCTGGAGGCTACGTCCGGGAGGTCATGCTGGTCTCATTTCACGACACCTGCAACGCTGCCCAACCACGGCTCGCCTGGGCGGTAGCCGTTGCATGGGCCGAGAGCAGCTACGCTCCCACGACGTCGATGGGCGAGTCGGGGCCGAGAGCGGTCGTTCTCGTCGATGCCTCCACGGGCAAGCTGATCGTCAGCCATGCGGAAGGCCTGCCCTGAGGGTGGATCGCGCCGTTTGAACTCCGGCAGGGCGGTTGTCTAGGCCTGGATCACCCCGACGATGATGGCTCGCAGCGACTCCAGGGCTTCGGCGTCGACGACGCCGGCCGCGTCGAGCTCGGCCAGCGCCTTGTCTCGGTATGAGCGAGCCTGATCGCGGGTGAAGTCGCGGCCGCCCAGCTGCTCGATGAGGGCAACCGCCTCGGCGACCTGCTCCTCGTCGGGCTCATCGGTGTGCCAGACCGTCCCCAGTGCCGCCCTGTCCGACGGTCCGGCGTGTTCGAACGCGTAGATCACCGGCAGGGTCATCTTGTGCCGGGCCACGTCGGTTGGTTCCTTGCCCGTGATCGCCTGCTCGCCCCAGATGCCCAGCAGGTCGTCGTTCAGCTGGAAAGCTATGCCGAGCGCCCAGCCGAAGGCCCGATAGCGAGCGATTACCGCCTCGTCGTCAGTGGCCAGGACGGCGCCGGCCTCGACCGAAGCGGCGATGAGGGCCGCCGTCTTGCGGCCGATCATGTCGAAATACAGCTCGACCGACATCGGCTCCGAGCGTTCACTGGCCCAGATGTCGATGTACTGGCCCTCGCAAAGCGCGAGGCAGGTGTCGTCGTGGAGGCGCATCAGCCGCAGGACCTTGGTGTCGGAGAAGCCAAGGTCGGTCAATCGATGGAGAGCCTTGCGGCTCAGCGTGAAGAGCATGTCGCCGGCGTTTATCGCCTGCGGGATGCCGTGGAGAGCCCACAACGTCGGACGATGGCGGCGCTCAGTGTCCCCGTCCTCGATGTCGTCGTGAACCAGGCTGAAGTTGTGGCCGAGCTCCACGGCTGCGGCACCTGGCAGTGCCGCCCGGTAGTCGCCGGCGATCGAGGCGTAGGAAAGCAGCCCGAGCAACGGCCGCATCCGCTTGCCGGACGAGCCGCTGCCATCGAGGCCGAGGTGATAGCGGCACATCTCGTACAGCCCGGCCGTTGACGCGTCGCGATCGGAGACCAGGCGCAGGATCTCCTGCTCGGTGTCGGAGATGAGTTCGGGGAGGGCGACGACCACTTTCACCGGCGGATCATAACAACCGGCTTTCAGGAATCGGGGAAGTTGCCGAATGGGGCCGCGCACCGGACCGTCGCTCGGAGGCTGAACCTGGCGTTGGGCGAGACCGCCACGGGCTCGGATGGGAGCGCGAGCCGCCCCTTGGGCCGCTCGCATCGACACTCAAACCGGCCTGACGAAAGCCGAGCCGGGGAAGTCGGGCTCGGAGTCGTGGGGGCCCATCGGTCCGCCCTCGCGCATCTTGGCCGACGCCTCGTCGATCTCGACGTCGATAAGCTCCATCTTCGCCAGGTCCTCACGCGCCGCCGGCGCGTAGTCGGCCGGCGTCCGGCGACCGGGGAAGTAGCGCTCCGTCATCGCGTCCAGGATCCTGCGCTTCTCGGCTACGTCGCCGATCCGCCGGCCACGTCCGTAGATCACGACGCTGCGGTAGTTGGCCGAGTGGTCGGGCGCCGTCTTGGACGCGATCAGATCCACGATCCGCGTGACCGCGATGGCGACCGACCGACCGTCCCTCAGCAGCCGAAGCGTGGAGCTGCCCGGCGAACCGTGGACGTAGATATGGCCGCCCTCGTAGTGATACAGGAAAGGGATCACGCGCGGCTCGCCGTCCTCGACACAGGCCACGTGGGCGATCAAACCGGTCCGCAGGAAGTCCTCGATCCGATCCGGCACGCCTCGGTCGGCGTGACGGCGAATCCGCGTCCGGTCAGTCCGAGGGCCCGGGGCGGTCGCAGGAGTGGCGGCCGTGCCGGCTGAAACCACCTCGAGGGCGTCTGAACCTGAGGCGGCGCGGCGGGTGATCCTGTCATCCATGGCGGGAGCATAGCGGACCGGCCGGGACGGGCATGATAGCGTGGTCTTTGTGCCGAATCCGCGCCTGTACGTGACCGACGCCATTGTCCTGTCCCGCTTCGACTACGGCGAGGCGGACAGAGTGATGACCCTGTTCACACCGGCCCTCGGCAAGTTCAAAGCGATCGCCAAGGGCGTACGCCGGCCTACGAGCCGTCTCGGCGGAGCGCTGGAACCGCTCGCGGAGCTGCGGGTGGCCCTGGCCCGCGGCCGAACCTTCGATGTCGTGACGCAGGTCGAGGTCTCACACGCCTGGCTGCGCCTGCGCGACACGCTGGAGTCTGCGGCGACCGCCTGGTATCTGGCCGAGCTGGCCGACCGATCGATCGAGGAACGCCACGAGGCCGCGGGGTTGTACGCGCTCCTGCGCCGAGCCTACGAACTGCTGGACGCAGGCATGGAATCCGGTCGCGTCGCCCGGTGGTACGAGATGCACCTGGCCGACGAACTCGGGGTGCGTCCCGAGGTAGACCGCTGCGTGGAATGCGACCGCATGCTCGAGCCGGGCGAGCAGTTCCGGTGGGTCCCGCCGTTGGGCGGCCTGCTCTGCTCGCGCTGCCCGGGCCCGCCGAAGGAGAGGGCGAGTATCTCGGAGGAGGCGGTGAAGCTGCTGAAGGCCTACCAGCGCATGGACGTCGAAGCGATCGCGGCGCTGCGCCTCCCGCCGGCCGTGGAACGCGAGGTCGAGAGCGCAATGCGCGACTTCCTGCACGTCTCGCTCGAACGAGAAGCCCGGTCCCTCGAGTTCCTAGACGAGGTCAGGCGGGGCTGAGCGTCGCGACCGGGAGGCGTCGGCATGTCGACCGAACCGGGCCGCAGCCGTTACGCCCGCTTCGCTCGATATCCGGGCGCCGGCGAGGTTTCGCCAAGGACGGCCACGATCGACTCGAGAGCGCACACCGGCGCCGGGGAACTGGCGGCGGCGGCCCCGCGCCCCAGCTCAGCTCCGTCGTGCGAGAATGGCGACCCGAGCGTTCGACATTCGATCGTTCGGGCTTTCGATCGCCAGTCCGAACGAAGAGCTCGTCGCCGCCAGACCGCAAGTTGCCCGAGGAGATCGTAGTGACCGCCGCCAAGCCGACCACCCCGGCCGACGATCCAGGACCGTCCGTCGCCAATCTCGAAACCATCGTCTCGCTGTCGAAGCGGCGCGGCTTCATCTTCCCGAGCTCGGAGATATACGGCGGCATCAACGCCGTTTGGGACTACGGGCCACTCGGCGTCGAGCTGAAGAACAACGTCAAACGGGCGTGGTGGCGGGCTATGGTCCAGGAGCGCGACGACATCGTTGGCCTGGACGCGGGCATCATCATGGCGCCCCAGGTCTGGGTCACGTCCGGCCACGTCGCCAGCTTCAGCGACCCGCTGGTCGAGTGCGCGACGTGTCGGCGGCGCTTCCGGCTCGACGAGCTGCCCGGCGCCGAGGACCTGACCAACACCGAGATGGCCGACCCGACCGTGGTCGACCGCCTGGGCCTCAAATGCCCGGTCGACGCCGGCCCGCTTTCGGCCCCGCGGCGCTTCAACCTGATGTTCAAGACCCACATGGGCCCGGTCGAGGGGGATGGCAACGAGGTATACCTGCGCCCCGAGACTGCCCAGGGCATCTATGTCAACTTCCGCAACGTCCGCGAGACGAGTCGCAAGAAGCTGCCTTTCGGCATCGCCCAGATCGGCAAGGCCTTCCGCAACGAGATCAGCCCCGGTAACTTCGTCTTCCGGATGCGCGAGTTCGAGCAGATGGAGATGCAGTACTTCGTCAAGCCGGATACGGCGGCGGCCGCGTTCGAGGAGTGGATGCCGCGACGATTGGCCTGGTACGAGCGCTACGGCGTTGCCCCCGAGAGGCTTCGCTTCCGCGAGCATCGCCCCGATGAGCTGGCCCACTACGCCAGGAAGGCCGTCGACGTCGAGTACCGCTTCCCGTTCGGGTGGAAGGAGCTCGAGGGCATCCACAACCGCGCCGACTGGGACCTGGGGCGGCACCAGGAGGCCACGGGCGAAAACCTCGAGTACTTCGACCCGGCGACCGAGGAGCATTACGTGCCCTGGATCGTCGAGACGTCTGCCGGGGGCGACCGCGCCGCGTTCACCTTCCTGATCGACGCCTATCGCGAAGAAGAAGTTCGCGGCGAGAAGCGGGTCGTTCTCGGCTTCAACCCGGACCTGGCTCCGTACAAGGTGGCGGTCCTGCCGCTGCTCAAGAAGCGCGACGAGATCGTCGAGAAGTGCCACGCCCTCCGCGACGACCTGGCAAAGGACATCATGGCCGTCTACGACGACACGGCCGCCATCGGCAAGCTCTACCGGCGCCAGGACGAGATCGGCACGCCGTGGTGCGTCACGATCGACGTAGATTCGCTCGACGACGGCAAGGCCACGATCCGTGACCGCGACTCGATGGAGCAGATCCGGGTCGGCCTCTCGCAGGTGAAGCCGCTGATCATGGAGCGGCTGGCCAGGGCGCGAGCCTAGGCCGAAGGCTCGAGCCGATCGTGAGCGTGCTTGCGGCGGCTGAACTTGGGGCACCGAGCGACGGGGCCGGGGCGGGCGTCTGGCCGTGCCGGACGAGGCTCGGGCCCCTTTCGCTGCCGCCCCGCCGCGTCCGGCTGTGGGGAGTGGCGCTGGCCGTCATGGACCCGCTCCGGTGTCGTCGGTTTCGGCGGCCCGCCGGACTACAATTCGAAGGCGCCTGCCGCGGGGGCGGGTCGCCTTCTCGGTGGTCGGCCGTTTGTCCGGCATCTCTGGTCCGCTCGATTAGGGTTCGCCCGTGCCAGCTCTGGGGCTCGATTTCGACAGGTCGCTGAACGCGCTGCCCTCCGATGTGCGGCGCGTCATCGGCGACGCCCTTCGCGAGGCCGGCTTCCAGGTCGAAGCAGAGCAACTCACCCGCATCGAAACAAGGCGCGCGTGCCGCCTTCCGGGCGGCGCGTCCATGTTCATCAGGACGCCGCCGATCCGCGCCCAGTTCGAGATTACTCCCCGGGCCGGGGGCTGCGCCGTTGCCGCCCACCTCGAGGGCCAGCATGTCAATCTCGCAGGAAAGGCCGGGCGGTGGCAGGGGACCTGCCGCCGACTCTTCGGCGAGGTGCAGGAATCGGTCGATCGTGGCTTGGCAGGGCTGGATCCATCGGCCGCAGGCTCTTTCTTTCCCCCTCGCTTCTGGTCCAGGCGAGGCGAAGCAGCCGCGTTCGAACAAGCCAAGACTCTGGGGGCACGGGCGGGCGGGTCGGTCGTCGACGAAACGGCGGACCATCTCGATGGGGGCTCGGAACCTCGCTCGCCGGAGGCCGCATCCGAGCATCGCGTCGCACGGCCGATGGGAACGTCAGCCTGGCCTTTCCGCACGAAGATCGGGCCGTTGGGTCTGTCGCCGCAGCGAGTCCGTCTGTGGTGGTTTGCGCTGGCAGTGGTTGGTCTCTTGCCGATCGTGTCCGCCCTCAGCAACAACTGGAACGATTGGTCGGCGTTCTGGGCAGCCGGAGGGACTGTCGGAAGCGCGAGCCTGATGGACTCGAGACTCCACACCGCGTGGCAGGTGGCGCATGGTCTACCTGGCGACTACTGGCGCTACCCGCCGGCATTTGCGTATCTCTACTGGCCCGCGTCGCTGCTGCCCGTCGGACTCGGCTTCGCGATCAACGCGGGCTTGATGCTGGCCCTGGTGGTATTCGCTGGGCTGCTGCTGTCCCGGATCTTCGGTCTGCCGAGGAACGTGATCGTTCCGTTCGCGCTCGCATGGACGCCTGCGCTGGCGCCGGTCGATATGGGCCAGAACACTCCGTTGGCCGTTGTGCTGGCGCTCTGGGCGATCGACGCCCTGCGCCGCGACAGCCAACTCGAGGCGGGCCTGGCCGGCGGCCTGTTGATGTACAAGCCCGAGCTTGGATTACCCCTGCTGGGCTTCCTGATGCTCCGAAGCCGCTGGAGGTCCGTGTCGATTGCGTCACTTGTCATCGCGGCGGGTTACGTTCTGAGCGTGGCAGCCGCCGCGGGCGATTGGCTCTGGCCGGTAGCCTGGTGGAACGGTATCAAGCCCTGGCTTGCCCATGACCTGATATTCAACGCCGACAAGACAATAAGCCTCCCCGGGTTGATTGGTCGGATACCAGGCGTGCCGTGGTGGCTGCCATTTCTGGGCGGTGCCGCAGTCGTCTTGCTTGCACTACGCGGCTTGATTCGTGCGTCCGTTGTCGAGGCCGCGAGCGCTGTGTGCCTGCTCACCCTGGTTGCAGGACCTCGGGTCTGGAGCTACGAGGCTGGGCTGATGCTACCGATAGTGGCCTGGTCCATGGCCGGCGGCCTGTCCGAGCCGTGGCGGACCCGGCTCGTCCTCCTGGCCGTTTCGATGAGCATATTGTGGGTTGTTTCGCCACTCACCCTCGTCAGCGGCGTTGCCGTGATCACGAATGCGGCAATGGTCATGTGGTTGTGGCGGTGGCGACCGTTCGGGTCCGAGCTGCTGGTCGGCGAGTCCGCCGCCCGGGCATGAGCGCTCGCGGCATGCGGCGCCGGGCTTGTCAGATGGCCGTGGCCTCCGGCTCCGCCGCGATCGCTGTCTTCAGCGCGCCGCGCAGGTACGCGTCGATGTTGCCGGCGGCCTTCTTGCCGTCGCCCATGGCCAGGATGACCGTAGCCGCGCCGCGGACGATGTCGCCGCCGGCGAATACCCCGTCCATCGTGGTCTGCAGGTTGTCGTCGATCTCGATGTAGCCCCACTTGTTGACGCGCAGGTCGGGCGAAGTGGAGGTGAGAAGCGGGTTGGCCTTCGTGCCGATCGCGACCACGACCATCTCGCACGGAAAGATGAATTCGGAGCCGGGGATCTCGACCGGGCGACGGCGGCCGGAGGCATCGGGCTCTCCCAGCTCCATCCTGATGCACCTGAGGCCGCTGACCCAGCCCTTGTCGTCACCCAGCACCTCGACCGGCGCGGTCAGGAACTCGAAGCGGACACCTTCCTGCTCCGCGTGATGGACTTCCTCGATCCGGGCCGGCAGTTCCGTCCGTGATCGGCGGTAGACGCAGACCGACTCGTCCGCGCCCAGACGGCGAGCGGTCCGGACGGAGTCCATGGCCACGTTGCCGCCACCGACAACCGCGACGCGCTGGCCGCGCAGGACCGGCGTGTCCGAGTCTGGCTTGTAGGCGCCCATCAAGTTGACTCGGGTCAGGTATTCGTTGGCCGAGTAGACGCCCTTGAGGTTCTCTCCCGGGACGTTCATGAAGACCGGCAGCCCGGCGCCGACAGCCACGAAGACGGCGTCGTACCTGGCGCGAAGCTCGGGCAGGGTGTAGGTCTTGCCGATGATCGAGTTCGGCTGAATCTCGACGCCCTCGGCCACGAGCCGATCTACTTCCTTCTGAACGATGTCCTTGGGCAGTCGGAACTCCGGGATGCCGTAGATCAGGACGCCGCCGGGGGCGTGGAAGGCCTCGAAGATCGTGACCGCATGGCCGCGTTTGGTCAGTTCGCCCGCCGCGGTCAGTCCGGCCGGGCCGGAGCCGACGATCGCGACTCTCTTACCGGATGGGGCCGGCCTGGCGGCGGTAAATGCGTCGCGGTTGTTGATGGCCCAATCGGCCACGAAGCGCTCGAGATAGCCGATCGCGACGGGCGTGCCCGTCTTGGCGCGAAGGCAGACCTGCTCGCATTGCGTCTCCTGCGGACAGACGCGGCCGGTGACGCACGGCAGGGCGTTGTCGCCCAGGAGCGAATCGGCCGCGGCCTTGATGTTGCCCTCACCCAGGAAGCGGATGAAGTTGGGGATGTTGACCGCGACCGGGCAGCCGTCGATGCAGTAGGGCTTGGGGCACAGCAGGCAGCGGTCGGCCTCCATGATGGCCAGCTGCTCGGTGTAGCCCAGGTTGACCTCGGCGAAGTTGCGGGCCCGGGCCATGGCGTCCTGCTCGGGCATCTGGCCTCGCAGGATCTTCATCCGCTCCTTCTTGGCCAGCGGCTCGCCGTTCTCCGCCGCCCGGCCGGCAAGCGTGAGGTCGCTCATCAGTTGGCCTCCGCGTGCGAGGCCTGCCAGCGCTCGAGGGCGGCCTGCTCGAAGTCCCGGTACGTGTTCAGTCGATCGGCCAGCTGGCGGAAGTCGACCTTGTGGCCGTCGAACTCGGGCCCGTCGCAGCACGCGTACTGGCTCTTCCCGTCGATCGCGACGCGACAGCCGCCGCACATGCCCGTCCCGTCGATCATGATCGAGTTGAGCGAGACGGTGGTCTTGATGCCGTACGGCCGGGTCAGCTCGGAGCAGGCCCGCATCATCGGTACCGGACCTACCGCGAATACCTCGTCGACTCCGCCGGCCTCGCACAGGTCCTTGAGGGCCTCGGTCACAAAGCCGTGGCGGCCGTAGCTGCCGTCGTCGGTGCAGACGACTACGTCTCCGGCAGCACGAAGCTCTTCCTCGCAGATGACCCACTCCCTGGACCGCCCGCCGATCACGCTCGTCACCCGGACCCCGTGCGCGGCGAGGGCCTGGGCGATGGGGTAGACAACGGCCGTGCCTACGCCGCCGCCCACGCAGACGGCGTGGCCGCTCTCCAGCAGCTCGGTGGGCCTGCCGAGTGGTCCGGCGATGTCCGTGATGGCCTCGCCGACCGCGAGCGAGGTCAGCTCATTGGTGCTCTTGCCGATCGCCTGGATGACCAGCGTGATCGTGCCGGCAGCCCGATCGACGTCGGCGATGGTCAGGGGAATGCGCTCGGCGCCCGGACCGCGCCGCACGATCACGAATTGCCCCGGCTGGCGGATCTCGGCAATTCGCGGTGCCACCACGACGAGTCGGGTGACGTTCGGCGACAGCTGCGCCTTGCTGACGATAGGGTGCATCTCGCTCCGGTTCCGTGGTCGGCAGAATTTTGTGCTAAGACAGTATGTATTCCATCAATGGTGCCTGCTGAAAACGCTCGACGGCACGCCCGGTGCGTACCCACGGACGGTGCCGAAGGTCACATCCTGTGGCTGCCGAAACGGGTGGCCTTCCCGGCCGAGCCTCGACCACCAGCCTAACAGCGATGCCGATCTCCTGCGGACCCGGCCGAGGACCGTCCGCCTACCTCATTCGGTGGCAGCTGCCGGCCTCGAGGCCGGTGGTCCCAGGCAATGGGGCCGAATGGCCGGCCTCGGGAGGAGCCGGATCCCGGGTCGCTATGCCGGTCGGCAGCGAGGCGGGCTGGCCCGCGCCTGTACAATCGCCCATATATCGTGCGATTCCAAAGCCCGGGCGCTTCCCCGCCGTCCGCGGCGCAACAGTTCCCCGAATCCAAGGAGACACAACCCACCATGGCCGACTCTGGCACCAGGACCCACAAGGCCGCCAAGCGCTACATCTACGCCTGGGGCGGCGGCAAGGCCGAGGGCAACGGCGGGATGAAGGACCTGCTGGGCGGCAAGGGCGCCGGCCTGGCCGAGATGACCAACGCGGGTCTGCCGACTCCCCCCGGCTTCACCATCACCACCGAAGCCTGCAACGACTACTTCGGCGCCGGCAAGCAGCTCCCAGCCGGTCTCTGGGATGACGTGCTCGCTGCTGTGAAGGTCGTGGAGCGGCAGACGGGCAAGGGCTTCGGCGACCCGAAGAACCCGCTCCTCGTGTCGGTTCGCTCCGGCGCCAAGTTCTCGATGCCGGGCATGATGGACACGGTCCTCAACCTCGGCCTGAACGAGACGACGCTCCAGGGTCTCATCGCCTTCACCGGCAACGAGCGCTTCGGCTGGGATGCCTACCGGCGCTTCATCTCGATGTTCGGCCGGATCGTGCTGAACGTTCCGCCGCGCGTGGCCAGAGGCAAGGACGGATCCAGCGTTGAGTACAACCGCTTCGACGAGGCGCTCGACATCGCCAAGGAGAAGCACGGCAAGGACGCCAAGGACACCGACCTCGACGTCGACGACCTCAAGAAGCTCGTGGCCGCCTACAAGAAGATCGTAAAGGACGCGATCGGCCGCGCTTTCCCCGATGATCCGACCGAGCAGCTCGACCTGGCCATCAAGGCGGTCTTCGCCTCCTGGTTCGGCAAGCGCGCCAACGACTACCGCAACAGCCAGAAGATCCCGCACGACCTCGGCACGGCCGTCAACGTCGTGACGATGGTCTTCGGCAACATGGGCACCGACTCCGGCACGGGCGTGGCCTTCACGCGCAACCCGAACACGGGCGAGAACGCCCTGTTCGGCGAGTACCTTGTCAACGCCCAGGGCGAGGACGTGGTGGCGGGCATTCGCACGCCGTCTCCGATCGCGGCCCTGGCCAAGGACATGCCCCAGGCCTACGCGGAGTTCAAGCAGATCGCCGAGCAGCTCGAGAAGCATTACAAGGACGTCCAGGACCTCGAGTTCACCATCGAGCGCGGCCGCCTGTACATGCTCCAGACCCGGAGCGCGAAGCGAACCGCCGCCGCCGCCGTGCGGATCGCGATCGACATGGTCAGGGCCAAGGTCATCACGCCGGAGGAGGCTCTGGCCCGCATCGAGCCGGCCCAGGTCGACCAGCTCCTGCGCGACCAGTTCGATCCGGCCGCCCGCGGGGCCGCCAAGCGGATGGCCAAGGGCCTGAACGCCTCGCCCGGCGCTGCGGTCGGAAAGGCCGTCTTCCACGCCGATACGGCGGTCGAGTGGGTCGAGAAGGGCGAGAAAGTCGTCCTCGTTCGCGAGGAGACCTCCCCGGACGACTTCCACGGCATGGCCGTGGCACAGGGAATCCTGACCGCCAAGGGTGGCGCAACTTCGCATGCAGCGGTCGTCGCCCGCCAGATCGGCAAGCCCTGCGTCGCCGGCTGCGCCGAGCTGGAAGTCAACTACGCCACGCGCACCGCCACCGCGGGCGGGGTGACGATCAAGGAAGGCGACTCAATCAGCCTCGACGGTTCGACCGGTGAGGTCTTCGTCGGCGCCCTGCCCACGGTCCATGCCCGGTACGAGGACCAGAAGGACCTCCAGACGGTCCTGGGCTGGGCCGACAAGGTCCGCAAGCTGCAGGTTTGGACCAATGCCGACAAGCCGGAAGAGGCCGCCCAGGCCCGCTCCTACGGCGCCCAGGGCATCGGCCTCTGCCGCACCGAGCACATGTTCCGCGAGGGTCCGCGCCTGGAGATCGTCCGCAGCGCGATCCTCGTCGCCACCGTCGCCACCCGGGCGAAGGGCAAGACTGCGGCCGGCCAGGCTCTGACATCCGACGAGAAAGCCGCCGTCAAGCAGTTCGACGCCTCGATGGCCAAGCTCGAGGCGCTCCAGCAGGGCGACTTCGAGGGCATCCTCGCGGCCATGTCCGGTTTGCCGGTCGTCATCCGACTGATCGATCCGCCGCTCCACGAGTTCCTCCCGAACCTCGAGGACCAGCTAGTCAAGGTCACCAGGGCGGGGGACAAGGCCACGGCTCACGACAAGGAGCTGCTCGCGACCATCAAGTCGATGCACGAGCAGAACCCGATGCTCGGTCTTCGCGGCTGCCGCCTCGGCCTAATGATCCCCGACTTCGTGAAGATCCAGACCCGGGCCATCCTCAACGCGGCAGTTGCCGTAAAGAAGGCCGGCAAGGATCCGCGGCCGGAGATCATGATCCCGCTGGTCGGCCACGTGAACGAGCTCAAGGCCACCCAGGCGCTGCTCGAGGCCGAGGCCGCGTCCGTCGTGAAGGCCGCCGGCGTCAAGATCGACTACAAGTTCGGCACCATGATCGAGATCCCGCGGGCCTGCTGGGTCGCGGACGAGATCGCTGAGTACGCCCAGTTCTTCAGCTTCGGCACGAACGACCTGACCCAAATGACGTTCGGCTACAGCCGCGACGACGCCGAGGGCGGGTTCCTTCTCAAATACGTCGAGGACAAGATCCTCCCGTACAACCCCTTCCAGTCGCTCGACCCGGTCATCGTCAAGGAAATGGACATGGCCGTGAAGCTCGGTCGCAAGACGCGCCCCGACCTCAAGGTCGGCATCTGCGGTGAGCACGGCGGCGACCCGATGTCGATCGGGTTCTGCCACCAGATCGGCTTGAACTACGTCTCCTGCTCGCCGTTCCGCGTGCCGGTGGCCCGCCTGGCGGCGGCCCAGGCGGCCCTGGCCGACGCGGCGGAGCGCGACAAGTAGCTTTCCTCTCGACCGCAACAGCAACGCCCGGCGGTCCTGCGCCGGGCGTTTGGCCGAGCAACCGACGACGGTGAAGAAGCCCGTCGTTCGAACGGGAGTCTCGCGCCGGCCCGCATGCCACGCGAACTGAAACCCCGGAGGCGCAACTCTCCTCCGGGGTTTCGAGCTGTTACTTGGGGCAGCGGCGCAGCAGGCGAGTCAGGTTGCCGGCGAAGCTTTACGCTGGCGACCGTCAGACCCCGGTCCAGGTCGACGCCTTCCTTGCCGAGGTGCGCCGGCGACCTTACGGCCCGACGGCCCGGGCCGTAAACCGATCGCCAAGGCGGTCGACGCGCAGCGCCAGGCCGAACGCCTCGCTGAGAACGGGGCCGGTGACCGTCTCCGCCACGGGTCCGTTTGCCACCACTCGTCCGGATCGAAGAACGAGGGCGTGCGTGGTGCCGGGTGCGATCTCCTCGACGTGATGTGTAACGACGACCGTGGCCGCAAGGTCGGGCCGGGCGTTTAGCCGAGCGAGGAGGAGGGCCAGCTGTTCGCGGGCCCCAAGGTCGAGGCCCGCAGCCGGTTCATCGAGCAACAGCAGGGCCGGGTCCAGCATCAAGGCCCGGGCAATCTGGACGCGCTGTTTCTCGCCCGATGAGAGCAGTGCGAAGCGGCGGTCGCGGACGGCGCCGCAGCCGACCAACCCGAGCAACTCGACTGCCCGATCCTCGGTGGCACGAGTGGGGCGATCCCACCACGGCGCGATGGCGCCGGTGGCACCGGCCGTGATCACGTCGACGGCCTTGAGTTGAGGCGGTATCCGCGTCTCCAGCGCGGCGCTCACGATGCCGATTTGCCTCCGCAGCTCACGGACGTCCACCGTCCCGACGGCCCGGCCCAGGACCGACACACTCCCGTGCGACGGCCACAGGTACGTTGCTGCCACCGAGATGAGAGTGGTCTTGCCGCTGCCGTTCGGTCCGAGCAGGACCCAACGCTGGCCGGGGCCCACGTGCCACTCGATCCCGTCGAGCAGCAAGTTCCCGGATCGAACGACCGAGACGCCGTGAAAGCCGACGACCTCATCGGTCGGCTCGATCATCGATGTGGGCCCTCGGCCGGGTGGGCCGCCGACAGCGCGGCTTCGAGGCGTTCGAGGAGCGGGATCTGTGTCTCCTTGATGTGTCGGCGTGCCTCACCGGGCCCGAAGTAGACCCATTTGTCGACCTCCGGGGTATGGCGCAAGAAGAGCGGCCACTCGATGAAGTTGCTGCGCATCGTCGACGGGTCGATGTCGCCCTCGATCGCCCAGGCGTACACCGTCTTTCCGCCCTTCTGTCGGATCGAGCCGAGTTCTATGAGCCGGCCGGGCGGGACGGGATGACCGACCTCTTCGAGGAACTCGCGACGCGCGGTCACCTCGTAATCGACGTCGTTAGCGTCGATCTCGCCCTTCGGGATCGACCAGTAGCCGAGGTCCTTCCCGGCGAAGAACGGACCGCCCGGGTGGACGAGCAGAACCTCGAGCAAGCCTTCTCGGTGTCGATAGAGCAGGATTCCCGCGCTGGTGCGTGCCATCGACTCAAGCGTACGGTTTCGCGGGCTTCGTCGCCGGTCGGTCGTTGCCGGGGCTGCCAGAATGCGGCAGCAGGACCCAGCCCTTCCCTCGGATGGACGCTAGACGGCCAGCTCGATGCCGGCGGCCCGGACGTCCTCGGCAAAGCGGGCTTGCGTCTCGGTCGTCGGTTCCCAGCGGGTGGCGAAGGCGACGATCCGGCTCAGGCCCGCCTCCGCGCAACGGCCGAGGAAGTCGACGCGCGCCTGTCCCGGTTCCCGCACGTCCTCGTCGCGGCAATACAACGAGACCTTGAGAGTGGCGGGGTCGCGGCCGATCTCCTCGCATCGCGACCGTATCGTCGGCATCTCGGCTGCCACTTCCTCGGTGGTGACGTAGACGACGTTCAGCTCGTCGGCGTATCGGGCCGCCAGGCGCCACGTCACCTCGTGGCCGTTCCCCCCGACGATGATCGGCGGCCGCGGCTGCTGGATTCCTTTTGGTTCGTTTACGGCGTTCACGACGCGGGCAAAGCGGCCGCGATAGGTTGCCCGGCCGGGACCGAGCATCAGAGTGATGATCTCCAGGGCGTCGTGGAGGGACTTCAGCCGGTCGCCCGTCGAGGGAAAGCCGTACCCGTAACCCAGCCACTCGTCTTCCTTCCAGCCCGCGCCGATGCCGAGCTCGAACCGGCCGCCGCTTGCCACGTCCAGCGTAGACGCCAGCTTGGCAAGGAGGGCCGGGTTTCGGAAGCCGCTGCAGATGACCATGTGGCCCAGCCGTACCCGGGTAGTGGCGCAGGCCATTGCGGTGAGCGTGGTGAACGACTCGAATGTAATCTCGTCGGTCACTTCGGGCACCGTGTGGAAGTGGTCGAAGACCCACTCCGACTCGAAGCCGAGATCCTCGGCGTCTCGGGCCAGTTCCAGGGTGCGTGTCCAGGCCGCGGCCGGATCCCAGCCGTTGTACTCGTATTTCCATCCCTGCGGAATGAGCACGCCTACATGCATTCAATTGCTCCCACTCCGGGCCTCGGCGGTTCCGCTTCCCGGTCCGGCATTGCCGCTCGCAAGAGTGAGGCCGGGCCGTCTACCGCGCGTATTCTGTAGGCGCCGGCCGACCCGGCGACGATCGCGGTTTCGAAGCGGCCCAGGCCGATCTGCTCCCGGCCGCGGTGGATCTCGGCTCTGCCCTCGATCACGGTCAGGATATGGAAGCTGCGGCCCGCGGTATCAGCCACAAGTGGCCCGCCGCGAGGCAAGACCCGGGCCAGATCGAGGCTGAAATAGGAGCAATCGATCGCCGGTGACCTGCCCGTCTCGCCGGATACCCGCGGATGCTTCAGTTCCGTCGGTCCGACCGGCAGCGTGACCTCGGCGGACTCCTCGATGTGAAGCTGTCGCCCGGCAGATCGGGCTCGATCCCAGTCGTAGATCCGGTATGTCGTATCGCTCGCCTGCTGGACCTCGTACACGAGCAGCCCCGGGCCGAGGGCATGGAGCGTGCCTGCGGGAACCAGGAGTGCGTCTCCCTCGTGAACGGCGACGTGGCGTGCGACTTCCAGGATGCGGCCCTCTCGAATTGCAGTGGCGAGCTGCGCTCGGTCGACGCCCGGCTTGACGCCGACCATGATCTCCGCACCGCCCTCCGCGGCGAGGAAATACCACGCCTCCGTCTTGCCGTGCTCGCGGGGCCCGATCATGCGGCGGGCCTGCTCGTCGTTTGGGTGAACCTGGACCGACAGCCAGGCCGCAGGGTCGAGGAGCTTGACCAGCAAGGGGAAGCGCGCTCCAATTCGACCCGCGACCTCGGTTCCCAGCAATGCCGGGCCCTGGCCGGCGATCAGCTGGTCCAGCGTCATCCCGGCAAATGGCCCCCCGGCAATGCGGCTCTGACCCCAGGCGATCCACGCTTCGCCGATTGGTGGACTCGCTGCGCGAAGCCTCTGGCCGCCCCAGACGCGTTCGCGGTACTCGGGCTCGAGCGGTAGCAGGTGCTGGTCGAGCGGACTCACGGCTCCTCGATCTTGGTCTCCCCAAGGGTACAACGACGCCAATCGGGGATGCGGAGCCGCCGGGAATCCACCACGGCTCGGCCCGGGCGGCCGTACTGCATGGAGGCCCGGCCGGACCTGCTAGGCAGCTTCGACGGGGACGGCCCCGTCCTCTCTGCGCTTCTCCACGACGGGTCTGAGGAGGGCCGCCCCGAGGACGTACAGGATCACGCCCAGGAGCAGCGCGGCACGCGGCCCGGTCCCGTAGCCGACGACGTGGTTGACGGTGTCCATGACGCCCGCTCCGCCGAGGGCCAGGGCGATGGTCCCCGCCGACGCCGTGGCCACGTTGGAGATTCCCATGTAGCGGCCCGTCGACGCCTTGGGCACTATGTCGCTCATGAGGGCCCAGTCGACGGCCAGGAACGCGCCGGCGGCGACGGCGAAGAGGGCCACGCCGGCGAGAGCAACCGGCAGGACCGGCGCGAACGCGCCCATGCCCAATCCCACGCCCCCGGCGAGGCAGGAGGCGTAGATGACCTTCTTGCGGCCGACGCGGTCCGACAACCGGCTGGCCGGCACGACCGACAGCGTCACGCACACGCCCACGATCGCGAGCAGGATCAGCTTGGTGTCGCCGGCGGCCTTCGCATCGAGGCCGAAGACCTGGGCCAGGTAGAACGTGGCCATGATCGGGTAGAGGGCGGCGCCGGTGAGGATGCAGAGCCGGGAGCCCACCAGCCACAGGAAGCTGCGCTCCCGGAGTATGTCCGTGCCCCAGGCTTCGCGCCCGATCGAGAACCAGGACCGACCGGCCCGTGGCTTGACTCGCTGGCCCTCGTCGACGTGGAGAACGACGCTGAGCATCGTGATGAACTCCACCACGCCGATGGCCATCGTTCCATAGAAGAAGGCGTTGGGGTCCGTGCTGCTCATCACGAGGGCGATGGCGGAGATGACCCAGCCGACGACGTTGCCGAGGGCGGCGAACAGGCCGATGAGCCCCGAGGCCAGCCCGACCTGCTTCGCCGGGACCAGGTCGGGGACGTAGCCCTGGAACGGGCCCTGGGCGAAGTTCGAGCTGAACTGCAGCAGGCTGACGAAGGCGGCTACGGCCGGCAGGGCGTTGGACGTGGCGACTCCCCAGAGGAACACGATGTCCAGGGTGGCGCCGACGAAGATGTATGGCTTGCGTCGGCCCCAGCGGGTGATCGTGTAGTCGCTGATTGTCCCGACCGTCGGCTGAACCAGGATGGCGATGAACGTGCCGACCAGCGCGATCTGGAACGCGCCCAGGCCCTCGCTGCCCTTCGGAACCAGGCCGGTGTACTGGAGCCGGTTGTTGACGATGTCGAGGATGCCGCCCCAGACGGCAGAGATGCCCAACCAGTACATCGAGATGCGGATCAGGTGGGACAGTCGCAGCGGCCTGGTGGGGCGCCCATCCGCATCGTGCGCGGCGAAGGCCTCGATCGGCACTTCGTCGACTATCGGCTCGACTCCCTTGACGGCGTCCAGCACCGGCCAGCGCCTCCCGTGGGCCCGCACCGCTCAGCCCCCGCTGTGTATCTTCGCAGGGGCCCCGCTCGGCCGGATTGCGCGCGTATCCGGGCAAGTATCGCCGTTCGATGGCATGTCCGCGAGCCGATCTGTCGAGCCGTTCCCTCGCACGGGCAGGGGCCGACAGCCTCTATGGAAACCCGCCGGCCTAGTAGCCGCTGCCGGGAGACGCGCTTAGCGCGGGGCTTGCCGCCGGGCTCGCCCCGAAGGAGCCGCTGAGCGGGGCCACGAACCAGATGTTGCTCTTGCCCTGACCCGTGGTGTCTCCGGCGGCCGAGTCGCCGGCGTAGTAGTAGAGCGGCATGTGGTTGTACGTGACCTGGAGCGTCCCATCGGACCGGGTGATCGTTGCGAACGCGCCGGCGGCCCCGCTGGGTCCGGTGATGGTCCCGCCGGAGGCGACGGTCAGGGGTGGCCAGTTGGTGGCGCAGGTGCCGGCGCAGGTGCTGGTGTCGGGCGTGTCCGTCGTGAGGACGTAGAGGGTCATGCCGTTCCGGCCGGTCAGGTACGCACCGAGCGTCGGGTCGTTGGTCGATCCGATCGCGAGGTTCGTGACCCCGGCCGGACCGGCCGGGGTAGGTGCGGCGAGTACCACTCCGACGCTGGGAGCGAGGGTGGCCGCGGCAGAAGAGCACGCGGCCGCGATTAGAGACACCCCGACGGCGAAGCCGGCGAAGAATGTCCAACGCGATCTGGGACGCATCTCGTTGTCTCCTGGGCCCCCGTGTCCGTGATCCTGCTAACAAGGGCGGCCATCTCTTGAAGGAACGGCCGGGCAACGGTCAATGATCGTGGGCGGTGGGCATCTGCCGGTCCTCGGCGGCCAGGGGTCTCGCCCAGTGGCCCTGAGTTGCGGGCCGGCTTGCAGGGTGCGCACGTTGAGACTCGGTCGAACCGCCGGAGGCTCGCCCCGACGGGGGTCGGACGATCGTCTAGTTCGGGCCCGCCTCGGGCCGTGCAACCTGCGGGATCTCCCGTAGCGACCTGACCGGCGAGACGAGCACCCACAGGAAGGCCGAGGAGGCGATCACGGCGCCGACCAGGACGGTCGTTCGCAGCGGCAGGAACGAGGCCAGGATTCCGCCGGCAACGGACCCAAGCGGCATCGTGCCCCACACGATGAAGCGCATCGTGGCGTTCATACGGCCCTGCATGTCGAGCGGCGTGATCGCCTGGCGGAAGCTCACCTGGTTGACGTTGTAGACGACGGCGCTGAAGCCCATCAGGAACTGGGAGGCGAGGAGCGTCGCCCCGGCGACCAGGGCCGAAGCGGGCAGGAAGACCAGGAGAAGAGTGGCCGGTCCGGTGACGAACATAGAGCCGACGACGACGGGTCCGACGCCGAATCTGCCGGCAAGCGGCGCGGCCAGGACCGCGCCGATCAGCACGCCGGTGCTGCCGAGACCGAACGCAAGCCCTACCAGGCCGGGCGTGAGTCCCAGTTCGACGTAGGCGTAGACGGCGAAGATCGAGAAGGCCATGCTCGTGCCGAGGTTGGAAGTGCCGGTGGAACCGGCGATCATCCGCAGGTACCGGTTTCCAAGAACGTAGCGCAGGCCCTCCGCAATCTCCTGGCGCAGGCTCGTTTGCGAGCCGTCGGCCGCGCGCTTCCGTTCCGGCTTGGGCTCGTGCTTTTGGACGAGCGAGATCAGCCCGCCCGATGCAAAGAAGCTGAGGGCGTCCACGACGATCGCAAACGGAGCGGCCACCAGGCCGATGATCCCGCCGCCCAGCCCGGGGCCCACGATCTGGGCAGCCGAGGCCGAGATCTGCAACTTGGCGTTGCCTTCGACCAGGTCGTCCGCCTCGAGAAGGACCGGCAGGTAGGACTGGTCCGCGACGTCGAAAAGGACTGTCAGTAATCCGGCAACGAACCCTACGGCGTAGAGCTGCCAGATCGTGAGAACGCCGAGAGCGTACGCGATTGGGATGGTCAGGAGGGCCACGGCACGGCCGACGTCGCCGGCAATGAGCACCGGGCGTCGCCGCACCCGGTCCAGCCACGCGCCCGCCGGCAGGGTGAAGAGGATGAACGGGAGCATCTCGACCGTGGCCAGCAGGGCCACCTGGAACGCCGAAGCTCGCAGCACGACGGCCGCTATGAAGGGGATGGCGATGTTGCTGACCTGCGAGCCCATCAGGCTGATGGTCGCCGCGGACCAGATCTTCATGTAGTCGGAGCGGCGCCACAGCGAAGCGCGTGGAGCTCCGACTGGGACCGGTCGCGTCTTGCGCGCCGCGCCGGCTACCGCGAGGGCCTCGACCGCCTCGGGATCCGAGATCGGCTCTGCGACTTCGGTCATTGCTCCATGCCGGGGCTGTGGCGGTGCCGAATAGCCGCGAGTTCGGCCTCAGTCATGGTCGGCCTCCTTCGATGGAGCGATCTGATCCAGCACCTCGCCGACCGTGAGCATCCGGGCGCGGGCAACTGCCTCGCCCTTGTCGAGCAGGCGGTTGCCGTCGATCAGCCACCGCCGCAGCCCCTCCCGTTCCGCCTCCACCGCCTCACGGATCAGACGGGCGTCGTGCTCTGCGGCGGCTGCCGCGAGACCGCCACGAACAAGAAGCCCCTCGACCGCGACTTCGGCTCGAAGAAGATCATCGAGCCAACGATGCCGAGTTCCGACCGGACGCCAGTGGACATGGGCAACCTGTTGCAGGTTCTCCGTCGCCTCCGCAAGCGCCGCCAGTTGCGCCTCGGCGCCGGCACGGGCCTCGGCTTCGATGGCGAGGATGTCGGGCAGCCGGTCGTCGCTTCCGAGATGGCCGAGCAGCCGGATTCCGGCTTCGGTCGTGGGTCCAGTCACCTTCCGCCTCCTTCCGCTCTGTCGATGCCCGCGGCGGCTTCCGCCGATCGGCGATCGGCGCGAAGCCGATGTAGATCGCTCGTCTCGAGAATGCTTGCGCGGCCGGTATCGCATCACATCATCGAGCCCGGCGCCGGACGCGAGCAACCGATTGCCGGGCATCTGTGGCGTCTGGTGGCGCCCGGAGAAGGGTAGTTCCCCGGGGGATGTACCCTGACCCAACCTGAAGCCGCAGGAGATCATTCGAATGTTGGGTTCGAGCCATCGTCGCCGCAATTCAGCCGAGACTCTGTCGGTCAACCCGCTCTTCGCCCAGGGTTCTGTGCTCGCTCCGATTCCCTCGAAGCGCCTGCCCGCGGGTGAGATGTCGTCGGCTGCGGCCTACCAGATCATCCACGACGAGCTGATGCTCGACGGCAACGCCCGCCAGAACCTGGCCACGTTCGTGACGACGTGGATGGAACCGGAAGTCGGCCGCCTGATGGCCGAGTGCCTTCCGAAGAACATGATCGACAAGGACGAGTACCCGCAGACGGCCGAGCTCGAGCACCGCTGCGTCTCGATGCTGGCGGACCTGTGGAACGCGCCGGATCCGTCCGGGGCACCCGGCTGCTCTACGGTCGGGTCGTCCGAGGCGTGCATGCTCGGCGGCCTCGCCATGAAGCGTCGCTGGCAGGGGGCCAGGCGCGCCGCGGGCAAATCCGCCGACAGGCCCAACCTGGTCATGGGCATCAACGTCCAGGTCTGCTGGGAGAAGTTCGCCAACTACTTCGAGGTGGAGGCGCGTCGGGTCCCGATGAAGGGTGACCGATACCATCTGACCGGCGAAGAGGCCGTGAAGCTCGTCGACGAGAACACGATCGGCGTCGTTGCAGTTCTCGGTTCTACGTTCGACGGGAGCTATGAGCCTGTCGCCGAGATCGCCGCGGCTCTCGATCGTCTTCAGGAACGGACCGGCCTGAACGTCCCGATCCACGTCGACGGGGCCTCGGGCGGCATGATCGCCCCGTTCCTCGATCCGGACCTGCCGTGGGACTTCCGCATCCCGAGAGTGGCCAGCATCAACACTTCGGGCCACAAGTACGGTCTCGTATTCCCGGGCGTGGGCTGGGTCGTCTGGCGGGATCAGCCGTCCCTGCCCGAGGAGCTGATCTATCACGTCAACTACCTCGGCGGCGACATGCCTACCTTCGCCCTCAACTTCTCGAGACCGGGTGCCCAAATCGTGGCCCAGTACTACATGTTCCTGCGGCTCGGTCGAGAGGGGTATCGGCTTGTCCATAAGGTCTGTCGGGATGTCGCGGGCAGCGTCGCCGCCAAACTGGCCGAGCTCGGCCCATTCGAGCTGATCACCGACGGCAGCCAGCTTCCCGTCGTCGCGTTCCGGGTGAAGGAAGGCATCGACAACTTCACGGTCTTTGATGTCTCGCGCCGGCTGCGCGAACGTGGCTGGCAGGTTCCGGCGTACACGTTCCCTGAAGACCGCGAAGACCTTGCCGTGCTGCGCATCGTGGTCAGAAACGGTTTCTCGCACGACCTGGCCGGCCTCTTCCTGGCCGATCTCGAGCGTCTGCTGCCCGAGCTCGAACGCCAGACCGAGCCGATGAAGGCAGAACTGGCCGTCTCGTTCCGCCACTGACCGGGGCCGCGGTCGGACGGCCGACAGCCGACTGTTACGAGCCGAGCTGTCGGTAGCCGCCCGTCAGCTCTGACAGGAGATAGATCGCCGTGACCGCGCAATTCCAGGGCTTCACACGCGACGCCATCCAGTTCCTCGGGGATCTGGCCGTGAACAACGAGCGGACCTGGTTCCAGCCACGCAAGGGCGATTACGAGCGGTTGCTGAAGGAACCGTTGCAGTCATTGTGCGCGGCCCTGGCGGAGCGCTTCGAGGCAAACGGAATCCCTCTCCGCGCCGACCCTTCCAGGTCGCCCTTCCGGATCTACCGCGACGTGCGCTTCTCGGCGGACAAGTCGCCCTACAAGACGAGCGTCTCGGCGAGCTTCCCCTGGGCGGGCGAAGGTGGCGGCGTGGGGGCCTACTTCCACTTCCAACCCGGCGAGATGCTCGCGGGCGGCGGCATGTGGCACCCCGAACCGTCCCAGCTGGCGGCGTGGCGCCGCGCGGTGGACGGCGACATCGAGTCGGTCAGGGCTGTGCTCGAGCGCCCCGACTTTGCGTCGACGTTCGGGCGGGTGAGTGGCGATAGCCTCAAGCGCGTCCCGACCGGCTTCGCCGCCGACCATCCGGGGGCGGAGTTGCTGAAGCTCAAGGACGTGACGTTCGGCCGGCGCCTGTCGGACGACGACGTGCTCTCGGCCGACCTGCCGGACGTGCTGGCCTCAACGTTCGCAGCCTCGATCCCGGTCCTCCGACTGCTGGCGCGGCTGTCGCCCGGGGAGGCGCGAGCAAGCTGGCTCCGGACCGGATAGGGTCGTCGATTCAGCTCGCGCGACCCGCGATCCGCACCGGCCGCAACCCTCGGCCGCTTGACATGTCAATACCCCCCAGGGGTATACAAATGCGGCGAGATGTTGTATGAATCAGCCAGCAAAGGCCTGTCAAGACTTGACAGGCCCTTATCCATGTCAGGGTGGTCCGGCTCGAGGCGGGACGCGCAACCGGGCGGTCGGTTTCGGTGGTTCAAGTGGGCGGATCGGATCGGTCCGGGCGGCTCATTCGCGCGACCGGTGAGCGTGAACGTCGAGGGCCCGTCGGCCGTCTGACGTGCAGGAGATGGGTTTGGCGTCCGGTGTAGCTGCAGAAGTCAAGAGCAAGCTGTCGATCGTCGACGTCGTCGGCGAGCAGGTGCAGCTGCGCAAGGCCGGCACGACCTACAAGGGGCTTTGCCCGTTCCACGGCGAGAAGACCCCCAGCTTCGTGGTGACCCCGGCGCGCGAAAGCTGGCACTGCTTCGGCTGCGGCGAGGGCGGCGACATCTTCAGCTTCGTCATGCGCCGCGACGCCTTGACCTTCCCGGAAGCACTGAAGCGGCTTGCGGCCAGGGCCGGCATCGAGATCGATGAGCGGACGAGCCGCGAGGACGCCCGAAGGGCTCGACTTCGCGAGGTCCTCGAGCAGGCGATCGCGTTCTACCACGTCGTCCTGACGCAGTCGAAGACGGGCGCGCCGGCGCTCGAATACCTGCACGGCCGCGGCTTCACCGACGGGACGATCGAGAAGTTCCAGCTGGGCTGGGCGCCCGACGGTTGGGACCAGATGATCAAGATGCTGCAGTCGCGCCGCAACGTCGACGTCGCCGACCTGGCCGAGGTAGGACTGACCAGCGCCCGGCCGAACGGCCGCGGCGCATACGACAAGTTCCGCTCGCGGGTCATCTTCCCGATCCGCGACGCCGCGGGAGCGCCGGTCGGCATCGGCGGCCGGGTGCTGCCGGGTACCGCGGCGGCGGCAGACTCGAACGCACCCAAGTACCTCAACTCGCCGGCCACGGCGCTCTTCGACAAGGGCCGAACGCTCTACCTCATCGAGCGGGCCCGCGGCGAAATGCGCCGGACGGACGAGGCCGTCCTCGTCGAGGGCTACACGGACGCACTCATGGCCCACCAGGCCGGTTTCGAGAACGTCGTGGCGAGCCTGGGGACTGCCCTCACGCCGGCCCAGGTGGCCGTCATCGCCCGGTACGCGCGAGAGATCGTCCTCGCCTACGACGTCGATCCCGCCGGCCAGCATGCAGGCTCCATCGGTGGCGCCGAGCTGTTCCGCCTGATCGGGGCCCTGGCCGCCGAGGAGACCGGTGTCGAGGTCACGCGCGTTCGAGTGGCGCGCCTCCCCGAGGGCAAGGATCCCGACGAAGTGATCCGAGAGTCTCCCGACCTGTGGCGGGAGTCCATCCGGACCGCTCAACCCATCATCGAGTTTCTGATCGACTACTACGCCACCGCCTACGACGTCCGGAGGCCGGAGGGGCGCCGCCACGCCGTGGCGGCGCTCGTGCCGCTGCTGCGCGAGATCCGTGACCCGGTCGTCCGCGACGGCTACCTCCAGGCGCTGGCGCGCCGCACGGGAGTCGAGGAACGCGTCCTGCTCGAGGCGCTGCGAGCGCCGGAGCCGGCCGCCCAGGGCGCGGGCAGAGGCCGCGGCGGCGACGGTGCGGTCGGCTCGTCCGGCCGTTTCACGGCCGAAACGATCATGTCGGCGCCGGACGCGCTCGACACGAAGGCCGAGCTGAAGGCGCTTTCGACCGAGGAGAGCCGGCTCCTGCGGTTGCTGCTGATCGTGCCGGAGCAGCAGGAACGCGTCGCGGAGACGCTGGCGGCGCAGAAGCTGCAGCTGCCCAGCACCCCGGCCCGCGAGCTTCTGGCGGCGATGATGGCCGATCGCGAGCGAGACCGGGAGGCCGATGGTCCCGGCCGTTTTGAACGTGGGCGCTTTCTCGAGGCGTTGCCGTCTGAGCTGCGCGGCCTGGCGGTCGCCCTCTACGCCGAACGTGGCCCCGACCCGAACGAACTCGACGGCAACCGCGTCCGTATTGGAGTGGACCAGTGCCTGCTCGCCCTCGAGGCGGACCGGCTGGAAGATGAGATCCGTTTCAACGCCGGCGAGCTGCTGGAGGCGCAAGCCGCCGCGGACTCCGGGGCGGTCGCCCGGCTGCTCGAAACCCAACGCCACCTGAACGAGGCTCGCCGATCGCTCGATCGACGCAGGCAGGACACGAGCCTCCTCACATCCGCTGGAGGACACCGATGACCGACCCCCTTGACAAGCAGCTCGTCGAGGTTGCCCTCGCCGGTGGCAGTCGCCGCAAGGCGGACCTCGAAGAGGCGAAGCTCGCCGGTGTACGCACGCGCCGTGCGCTCGATGAAGAGTCCCTCGAAGACGAGGATCTGCTGGCGGAGGAAGAAGAAGCAGCGCCACCCGACGCCCTGGACGAAGACACCGTCGACCTGGGCGTCGAGGTCGTCGAAGAGGACGTCCTGGCCGAGCCGCTGGCGCCCGGCGACGCTCCGGTCAAGCTCGACGTCGAGGCCCTCGAGGAGCCTACGCCGGAGGAGCTCGAAGCCCTCTCGGCCGACATGATCGGGATCGACGACCCGGTCCGGATGTACCTGAAGGAGATCGGCAAGGTCGCCCTCCTCACGGCCGAGGAAGAGGTCGTCCTCGCCAAGGCCATCGAGCTGGGCGAACAGATGGTCGACGAGCCGTGGAAAGGCATCCTGTCGCTCCACGAATGGACTCACCACGACACGGAACGCAAGACCCGCACCATCAAGCCGCAGTACAAGCTGCCCTTCGGTCCGGAGGCCGCCCAAATGGTCGCCGACTCCGTGTCGGCTGAGGAAGCGGCCGATCTGCTGGTCCCGACGATCGACTTCCACCTGATCAGGGCCGGCAAGGACGCCACGACCGACGGGACCAAGGATCTGCTGAAGGAAGCGCGCCACCATGTCCAGGTCTACAACGACACTCTCACGCCGGAGTCGTTCCTGATCCTGCTCGACTGGGCCTACTTCGCCGTCCACAACGGCGACCTGGACTCGCGCGACAACGTAGGCCTGCGCGCCATCTACGACTGGACCCGCGACCTGGTGGCGCACCCTGCGCTGCAGCGCTGGATCGAGAGCGGCCACGACGCCGAGCTGCTCAAACGCCTCGGCACCGACCCGGAGGTTCCGGCCAACACGAAGCTGGCTCATCGACGTGGCGAGCTGGTTCGGATCGGGCGCGACGCGCGCGAGCAGCTCACGTCGGCCAACCTCCGGCTGGTGGTGTCGATCGCGAAGAAGTACATCGGCCGCGGCATGTCGTTCCTGGACCTCATCCAGGAAGGCAATATCGGGCTGATTCGGGCGGTCGAGAAGTTCGACTACGAGAAGGGCTACAAGTTTTCCACGTACGCGACGTGGTGGATCCGGCAGGCCATCACGCGGGCGATCGCGGACCAGGCCCGAACCATTCGTATTCCCGTCCACATGGTCGAGACGATCAACCGCCTGATCCGGGTGAGCCGGACGCTGCTGCAGGAGCTCGGGCGCGAACCGACGGTCGAGGAGATCGCCGAGGCGATGTCAAAGGGCCAGGAGCAGGTGGTCACGCCGGAGAAGGTTCGCGAGATCATAAAGGTCTCGCAGGAGCCGGTGAGCCTCGAGACGCCGATCGGCGAAGAAGAGGACTCCCATCTCGGCGACTTCATCGAGGACCGCGGCGCGCTGGCCCCGGCCGAGGCCGCGTCGCACCAGCTGCTCAAGGAGCAGGTGGAGGCGGTCCTCGACTCTCTCACAGGCCGTGAGCGGCGCGTTCTTCAACTCCGATTCGGCCTGGAGGACGGCCGCGCGCGGACGCTCGAAGAGGTCGGCAAGGAATTCAACGTGACCCGCGAGCGGATCCGCCAGATCGAGGCCAAGGCCCTGCGCAAGCTCCGCCACCCGTCCCGCTCCCGCAAGCTCAAGGACTACCTGGAGTAGGGGAGCGCCGCGGGGCGGGCGTCCCCGTCGAACGCCGGGACCCGGTCCCGCCTCGCGGCGCCTCGCGGCGGGGCGCGGCGGCTCGCCCAACTCGACGGTTGGCCCGTGATATTCTGACGCGCGGCGCCGCGACGGCGCCCGGATCGCCTCAGGCGATCGATATCGCTCCGGCGTAGCTCAGTGGTAGAGCGGGCGGCTGTTAACCGCTTGGTCGTAGGTTCGAATCCTACCGCCGGAGCCAATTTCCCCGTGAGGGATCCCCTTCTGGCCACTCCGTTCAACGCTCAGTCACCCCGGCTACCGGGACCCGTGACTGACTGCGTGACTGATCGGCGGCGACCAGTCTCTCGATCGCTAGTTCCGCTGCCTGCGGCGTGGAGGCGATGTAGTGCTTCTTGGTCGTGTACGTTCGAGTGTGGCCAAGCAGGTCGGCGATTACCTGATCTTGCACACCCTCCTCAAAGAGCCGGGACGCGAATGTGGTGCGCAGGTTCTTGAAGGGCAGCCGCGCAATGCCAGCTGCCTCGAGCAGCCCGTAGAAGTGATGGGTGACCCAGGAACCTGACAGTGGCCCACCATCAAGGTTGACGAACACAGGGCCCGTCGCCGTCGGGACGAAGCCCTCCGCGATCAGGCGATCCCGGTGCGCAATGAGTGCGGCGACGACGGTCGGGGACAGCGGAATCGTGCGCTTCGACCGTTCCGTCTTCGGCTCTTCGCGCTGGTACCTCCCGTCTCGGCGGACGAGCGCCCGCCGAACCACGAGCCGGCCGGCCGTGAGGTCCACATCCTCATTCGCGAGACCACCTAGCTCGCCCAGCCGAAGTCCGGTGCCCACAGCGGTGACGAACAAGGCTTCGTTGCGGTCGCCCCGGCAGGTTTCGAGGAACCGGTGCACTTCTTCGGCTGAGAGGGCGCGAGGCTCGGCAACGGGGACTCGGGGCGCGTCAACGTACTCGCGTGACGCCACGTTCCGTGCCACGAGTCCTGCTCGAGAGCATGTCCGAGAGCGCGCCGTAGCACGACGTGGACGTTGTGCAGCGATTTGGGGCTCATGGTCGGGGCCATCCTCGCCAGTGCGTTCTCGACGTGAACCGGCGATAGCTCCCGGAGCGGGATCTGACCAGTAGTCGGGCGCAGGTGGTACGTGATAACGGCCTCGTACCCATGGCGTGTGGTCGCGCGAATGTTCCGGGCATCACGAACCCAAAGCTCGAGGTAGTCGCCAACCGAGATCCTCGCCGACGGGAGCGTGACGGCGGCCTGGAGCTCGCGAAGTGCGGCGGCGGTCTCCGCGCGAGTCCGGCACGTGCGGGTCAGCAGGCGGCGATCCGTCCGCCCGCCGACGCTCCACGGCGCCTGCCAGCGGACGCGGATCCGGCCGTCCGCTAGCTTCCTGGTCATCTGGTAGATCGAACCCTCGCCCGGCATCCTGCGCTTGCCCATATCGCCCTCGTAGCCACTTTTCGAGCCCAGCGGCGGATACCCGCCACGACCGACGCCCGAGGCGCCGTCCCGGCAGTTCGCCCGACTGGAGCAGGCGGTAGACAGTGTTCTGGTGGAGGCCGAGTTGCTCGGCCACCTCCGGAACAGTCAGTGCCATCCGCTCCTTTGTCGACGGCCCGTCCGACACCCCGCCGCCGCCCATTGACGCTCGTAATCGCGCTGCGCGCTCCCCGAGCGCACGCTTCATCTCGACCTCGGCCCCACCCTGCCTGGCCGCGGCCGAGCTAGATTCGGCCGGAGCGTTGGGCCGAAGCATCGCCCACCTCCTCGGCCGTCCCGGTCTCGACCTCCTGAGGCCCCCCTTGTAGCTCGTCCTGCTTGTGCAGCCGCTCGTGCCTCGATGAACTTGCGCAATGCGGTTCCCGTGACACGGCGCGTGCGCCGGATCTGCAGCGACTCGATGTCACCACGAGCGAGGAGCACCATCACCGTCGAACGGCTTAGCTGGAGCAGTTCGACGAGGTCACTGATGGTCAGCAATCGCTCCTCGGCCATGTGGCGGACCTCCTTGCACTTCTCTGAACCTCATCGTATGCTGGTCTGCCAGGCATTTAGCATGGAGTAACCATGGAGCGCGTCCGAACCGCGGGGCCGGTCGAATACAAGCTCGCGGATGATGAAGGCGACCTTGATCGGCCTCTACGAGTTGACCGTTGGTTCGCTCCGGGTCTGCGCCTCAAGGACGGATGCCTTCAGGTGGATGGCCGTTATTGGCCGGGTCGTCTGGTCACACCGAAGCCGCCGATGCTGGAAAAGTTCGTGCAACTGGGAGCGCCCGGTCGCGAGAGTAGTCAGGCGGTGCTGACTTACGCTCGGAAGTGGGGGCTTCTGAACTTGTGCCAGCACCACCTCCCGATAGATCACGAGGACCTTCAAGTTCCGATCTCGTTCGCGGTCACAGGCGCGGCCCACTACACCTTTGAGCTGCCTGGGCCTTGTCTGTCTTCATGGGTCTTGGGCGGGGAGCCTGTCAGCACGTGGTTCTACTGGTCGCGCCAGGCCGCGGCCATTCTCGCCATCGTCAGTCGCCTCCGTGAGGATGAGTGGGCCCGAAAGGTGGACTGGTCCACGCTCGGTGAGGAGGGTCCCTGGATGGACGGGGCTCAAGAGCGCCTCGACGACTTCCGTCGAAACGCAAAACTGTGGAAGGACTCGCTCGTGGAGGGCTACCAGATCCAGGACGCCTCGGCTGCCGAGGTGGAAAGGGCGCGTCGGGAGGTCGAGCAGAGTGTTGCCAGCGGCGCGATTGAAACGTGGCTTCGCCTCGCCGGCGCTGTGTTCGAACTGCGCTGGCCTTCCCATGGAGCCCCACGCGTCGGTTTTCGAGTCAATGGGCTGTTCGGCGCGCTCGGTCTCCAGCTGTTACAGGCGGCCGCGGACTCGACGGGCTTCGCCATCTGTGCTGGATGTCCGAACCTGATCGCGCTGCGCCGGGAACGGGGCCGCCCGTGGCGCTACTGCGCCGATTGCCAGGCTAGTCACATCCCCCAGCGACTAGCGGACCAGAGGCGGCAACAGAAGAAGCCCAAGAGCGAGAGCGCGTCTCAAGACCAGACGCCGACCGTCGGTTGACAACTGAGGGCCCGGTGTCGAGCCATGCGTCTCGGAGACCACGCTGGCAGTAACAGTGCGGCCGTGGAGCAGGGCGTCGAGGCGCCTCTGTTCCGGCGGGGCAAACAGGGTGTCATCGTCGGCCCAGCGACGAGCGAGTAGAACACCGGTGTTCCTACACCCCAATGGCCTGCGCCACCTGCGCCCATGTCCGGTCTTCCTGGCCCTCAAGTCTTCGCGAATAGACGGTCGTCACCGCGAGCGAGGAGTGGTCGAGGAAGGCGCTCACGTCCTCGATCGACTCGCCGGCATCCCGGCGCAGCTTCGCCACGGTGTGGCGGAGGACATGGATGCCAGTTGACGCCATGCCGGCCGCCGCTAGGTACCGCCGGAAGCGGGCGTAGAACGTCCCGCTCGTTACGCCCTCCGGACGGGCGGCAGCCTGCCACAGCGACTCATCCGGCGCCAGCGTGGCGACGTCCTTGCCGGCATCGGCCAAGGTCGTGCGGATGGCCTCGTATGCGGGGTGGGGGAGTTCCCGCCGACCTCTCTTGCCACCCTTGCCTCGAAAGGCGTAGAAGCAGGTCTCGTCTTCGCTGCTTAGATCGCCTGCCCGAAGGCCGATGACCTCAGCCCTGCGCCGTCCGGTCAGGACGAGCACCAGCAGGATGGCCCGATCACGCCGGCCGGCGACGGTGTCCTGGGGAACAACGGTCAGCAGTCGCCGCACTTCGTCGGCGCTGTATCCACAGGCAACCGACTGAGCGGCCCGCGGTCGCTCCACCACGTCGCAGGGGTTCGAGATGACCAGGCCCATCCTGATCAGGAAGCGGCAGAAGGAGGAGAGGCAGGCGATCCGGGCGCCGACCGTGGTGGCCGACGGAGTTCGCCCGGACTTGCCGATGCTGTGCACCCAGGCGAGCACGTCAGCCGGCTTCACTCGGTCGGGCGTCAAGCTGCGCTCAGCGAAGAACGGCCACAACATCCTTGCGTAGGACTCGACGGTCCGTCGGGAGCCTGAGCGATTGCCCTTCTCGACGAGAAAGGCGTATACGGCCTGGCCCCAGACCGACGGGTCTCCGCTGGTCAGGGCGGGCAGGGGTTGAGCGGTCATCGTGGGCGCCTCGGGTGCGAGATGGTCGCTTACATCACTCACTCAGGTTGGCGCTGAAAGCAACACGATCGCGGCATCGTGTCGGACTCTCCGCTCCTTGCGCCCCCACAAGCCGCGCGGAGGGATCGCCGGAACGCGGCACTAAACGTCGCGCTCGTGACCCCTCCGGCATGCCCACCCGCCGGCCCCTCGCCCTCAACTCATCGGCGCAGACGCGGGCGACGCCCGGATCAGTGGCCACCAGCCTGCGCAGGGAGTCGTCCAGGGGCGACGACGAGCGAGCTCATCGTCGCCTGGATGCTCATCGGCGCCGGCCCGCCGATTACGAGTTCGAGTCCCGCCTCGAGTGTGACTACGGTCCCCTCGCGGCGTGACCGCGGTCACTGACTGTCGACCACGGCCGGCGCATCCTGCGGCGGCGGTCGGAACCTGCGGACGCGCTGCGGACCGACCGCGGAAAGTCAGGGACATCATGGTCGTAACCGAGAAGGAGATCGCCTCGGCCCAACGGGTCGAGTATCGCATGGAGCAGATGGCCATCCAGGAGCACCCGGAGGCACACCTCTCCGAGCTAGTGGATCGCCTCAACGAGCTGGGTAAGCAGGGCTGGTGCGTCGTCAGCGTCGACCTGACCCATCACCCGTCGCACTCGCCGGCCGCGCAGCCGGTAATCCCGCTGCCAGTACTGCTCGAGAAGTCGCCGGGCTCGACCCGCACGGTCGAGTACCGGGTCGAGCGCATGCCGTTCCAGGAGCACCCGGAGGCACACCTCTCCGAGCTGCTCAATCGCGTGAGCGAGATGGGCAAGCAAGGCTGGCACGTCGCCAGCGTCGACCTGACCCATCATCCGTCGTATTCGCCGGCCGCTCAGCCCAGTACTCCACTGCCCGTGCTGCTGGAGCGCGAGACCTGAGCCGGAAGATGCCAGAAGGGCGGGGGTCGGCGTCCGGCGTCTCCGTCGTCGTCGACCCCCAGCTCGAGCCCGATCAAGGCTTCCCCGGGCTCCAGACGGCGCGACTCCGGTTGCGCAGGGCGAGCGGCGCTGACTTCCTGGCGCTGTCCGCGAAGCTCGTAGCGGAACCCTCGCGTGAGCGTGGGTCGGGACGGCCGGACAAGGACTGGCGGTTCGATCCAAGCGGCGTGCTCCGCACCGCGGGCGTCGCAGGAAACGAGCGTCGTTTCTGGCTCGTGATCGAAGACCGCGAAACCTTGGACGTCGTCGGCTTCACAGAGCTGCTCTTGCCCGCGCCAGATGGGGCGCCGTGGATCGGGTGGCTGGTGATCGAGCCGAGACAGCGGAACCGAGGGCTCGGCGGCGAGGTCGTGGCGGCTGTCGAGGTGGCGCTTGCGGCCGACGGCTGGTCGGAACTCCGCCTGAGCGTCGAGCTGGCGAACACCGGCGCACGGCGCTTCTGGGAGCGGCACGGATACCGCGAGATTCGGGATGGATGGCGATCCTACGATGGGCTGGCGCCAACGTCGCTCGTTCTCTCCAAGTCCCTTCCGCCCTGAGCCAGCCGGCGACTGCTACAAGATCGCTGGCGTCTCGGGCCGGAGGCGGCGAGGGGATCGGACGTCTGGCACCCCACACGATGGCTTGATCGTGGAGCATTCTCGGGCACCCATCGATTTGCTAGCCTGGTCCCTGCGGCGGAGTGGCACACCTGTCGGCCCGCTCAAGGAGGCCTAAGCCATGGCAAGTGGAAGGTTCACCTTCGACCTGATCGACGACCAGAGCGCGAATGGCGCCAGCGGAAACGACATTCGCTCAGTAATCGAGAAAGGCGGCCGGTTCAAGCATACCGGCACCTCGCGCTACGACGGCACGGGGAACATGCAGGATCTAGTTCGGGACGTAGTCAAGGCTCTGGGCATTTTCCGTAACCTCAAGGGAAATGCCTCTGTCGGCCATGTAGACATCAGTCTCTCCAAGTAGCGCCAGGATGGGGCCGCGGACCGCCCGACCGCGGGATCTGCGGCACGATCCTTCGTCCGAGTGCATCACCGGGGCCCGCGGTAGATCCGACGCCTAGGCTGGGGCGGGCCGTCACTCTATGACCTGAGTGTCGTGGTGCTCCCGCTGAGCAGGCCGGTCGGGTGGCGCAGGCCAGAAGCGAGGGCTGGGGTACGCGATGGCGCTTCGGCCAGTTTCAGCCGGGCTACACTCCCTCTCGTCAGGGGTCGGCGTCCCCCGGCCTGGGGAATAGAGGTCGGCGCCCAGGCATGGCGCCGCCAAGGGAGCCTGAAATGGGGACCCATTCTCGAACCGGTCGCCGCGTTGCGGGGCATCGCATCGGACCTTCGATACCAGCGCACTGGCACGCACCCCGGGCAGCCTTTGTGAGCCTGGCGGGCCTGCTCGTCGCCATCGCGCTCGCTGGCTGTTCCGCCGCCACTGCTTCACCAACACGAATACCAATGCCAGGCATGCCGACGCCCACCCCGTCCGGCTTGAATGTCATTCCCGGTTCGGCGGAACCGACAGTGACCGAGTGGCCGAGCGAGAGTCCATCGGCCAGCCTGAGCGAGAGTCCGAGCGAGAGTCCGACGGCCGCATCGACCACGGGGTTCACCGATCCCCCGGGGGACTGTGGCGGCGGACTCGAATGCGGGATCCTCACCCCTCAGCCCAGCACCGGCATGTTCGTTGCGGTGAGCTCCCTCAGAAAGGCCACCAGCTACAAGTTCAGCATGACATTCGTAGGCGCGGCAACGAACCCGGACAGCCCGGACGCCGACTTCCTTCATTCGCTCTTGGAGCTCGTTCCTGGTTCCTCTTGCGGTAGTGGCACCTTCACCCTGAAGGGCACCGTCGCGAACCAGCACGCAGGTCCCACCAAGGGCTTCGAGTCGGTATTCGACATCGATGTCACCTGCCCCGGTCTCCACATCGTCGAGATCGGCGGCTCGCTGTATGTCGACAAGGGCGGCACCGGCACCTTCGCCAAGACACAGCTCGATGACGCGTACAGCCTCGATTTCCTCTTGCCGGCCCATCTCGTCGAACATTGCGTCGACGCGCACCTGGCTTCCCATTACGCGCTGGTTGGACCGGAGCCCAAGGACGGCGTGAATACCGATCGCTATCGGTCCGACAAGGAATTGGACGAGGAGAAGCAGGGCGGCCAGTACGACACCTGGTCGGCCGACATCTGGCTTGCCAACGCCGGCGGCTACCCGATCAGCATGGATGTCGTGGCCAGGGAAAGCGACGGCGGCGAACCCTACGAGGTCGCGTTCGACATCACCAACGTCAACGACCCCGCGAACAAGGTGTCCGCTCCGACCAAGTGACGGGCGGATAGGGGTCCTCAATCCGCCGGCGTAGGCCAGGCGGTCGGACGATCGGGATGCAGTCCTCGTCGACGACGCGACGTGAGAACCTGGACCGCCACGATGCGCGGATCGTGAATGGGCGTGACTTCCAGTGCGCCGTGCCGCGGTCGTCGTCGGGGGCTTTCGACGCCTATGGCCTGTTCGGTCGTGGGTGGTCTGATGTGGTCTGAAGTTGCTGTAACAGGATTCCGCCGTAACTAGGATGGCGCTGTTGCACGGGGGGCTTTGACGCGCGGCCCAAACACCTTGCCGCCGGGACCGCGCCGAGCCACTGGCGAGACCGACCCGCCGGGGGATGCGTCCCAAGGAGGGATCACCGGTCCATCCAGAGCAGGTTGGCAAGGCGTCGAGGGCCTGCCCCTGACCACGACGGCACAAGGAGGCACGGGATGTCGCTTCGGGACGAGCTCGAGGCCATCAACGAAGGGTTCTCCAAGGCATTGGCCGAGCAGGATGTCGAGCGCGTCGTGGCTTACTACACGGACGACGCGCGGCTGCTGTGGCCTGACCAGCCCATGATCCGAGGCCGCGAGGCAATCACGGCTGAATTCGCCAACGACCTCCGGGACGGTCCGGCGATTGTGCAGTTCGAGACCCTCGACGTGCTCGAGGGCGGCGACCTGGTCGTCGATGTGGGCCGCATGATCAGGCCGGAGAGTGAGGCCAAGTACGTCGTGGTCTACCAGCGTCAGGCCGACGGCTCATTGAAGCTCGCGGTCGACGCCTTGAGCGACAACGCTCCGCGCACGGAGACATGACGTACCGCGACCGCCCGCGACCTACCTCGCCTGGATCGTGATCGGCTGACACTCAGTCGGCCCCGGCTCCGCCCGCCCTGCCCCCCGGTTCGCCGGGATCGGACCGGGGTAGTCCGGCTTCCTCCCGGTGGGACAATCGACCCACACGGGAGGCTCCGAAGCGCGGCCCACACTCTGGCCGCCGGGACCGCGCCGAGCCACTGGCGAGACCGACCCGCGCGGAAGCGTCCCGAGGAGGTTCGCCCATACGTCGCGTGCGCATCGCTCTCGTGCTCGCGGTCTCGCTCGTCTTGCTCTCCGCGCCGCCGGCGTTCGCGGCCGCGCCCACCGTCAAGCAAACATGGACGGACGAACCGGGCGGTTTCACGCCGTACGCGCCCAGTGTCTGCTCGCTCGACATCACCGTGACCACCGTCGGCTCCGGCACCTACACCGAGTGGGACAACCCGGATGGCTCCGGCATGGCAATCCGACGGGCGATGTATGCCTTGGCAGGAGGATAGAAGCGGGATTGGGTCACCGCGATGACGTGTAGAGCGCGGTTCAGCTGACGGTTGCCGCCCCGAT
>Ga0209777_10000373_pt1 | contig 75045 bp, 70 predicted proteins | sample FrelakmetHBP12HB_FD_187147 | JGI IMG/M metagenome (GOLD analysis project Ga0209777, IMG submission 187147) | Freshwater lake sediment microbial communities from the University of Notre Dame, USA, for methane emissions studies -HBP12 HB (SPAdes)... | ecosystem: Environmental > Aquatic >...
ACCATCCTGGTTGCCCGCTCCCTCAGTTCAGGCGGGTAGCGGTGAGACTGTTTGTGGCTGCTGACGTTGTCTGGCATGGCTCCATTCTCCAAGAGAAGGAGTCTCCATCAAAGTCAGGGCGGTTCAGTGTCCGGCATTGCCGAACTCCTGGGTCGAACGGCGTCGCCGAACGGCGCTTCCTGCAGGTTGCCGACGGGGGGTAGCTCGCTGCTCGAGACCAGGCCGGTTGCGGATCGTTGGGCGGCAAGTCGAGCGCCGCGCCGCCCGGGCTTGCGGTTGGCCTGTTCAGACGCGGAGCTCGCCGCCTGATTTTCAGGGTCCGAGGCGATAACGTATCTCCGCGGCCGTGAACCCATCCAGGTCGACCACCTGGCTCGCTCCGTCGGCGTGCCAGCCCATTGCCTCGTAAAAGGCTCGGCCGGGGGCGTTTGCTTCGAGTACCCACAGCACCAGCGTTGTCGCACCCTGCACCAGCCAGTGGTTCGTCGCGGCTTCGAGGAGCGCCCGGCCGGCGCCGAGCCGCCACGCCTCGGGCAGGACGTAGACCGCGTACACCTCGGCCGCGGGGAGCGGTACGTCGCCGTCCCGTGGCGGGCCGCTGGCAGCGAAGCCGACCGTGCGGTTCCCGAGCTCGGCGACCCAGGTCGGGGCCGCGCCGGCCTCGTCGCTTTCGAGCAACGACCGCCAGGCGATCTCGCGCGCGGCCGCGGACAGGCCGGCCAGAAAGCCGCCCGGCATCAGGCCTCGGTAGGCGGCTTGCCATGCCCTCACGCCGATCTCGGCGATGGCCGGCGCCTCGCCGACGGAGGCCAGCCTCACACGGAAGTCGGAGCCCGGCGCGGTTACTGCGTCGGCGTCGCCGGCCATCCGTGCCCTCTCGTTCGCCGGGGCCGGAAGCGCGGTCGAGCGGATCGCCGAACCGGATGATGCTTCTCTGCTCGTCGCAGCGAGGGAATTGCCCCGGTTGGCGCGCGTCGTCTTCTCGGATTTGGCCATCTGTGTCACTTCGACTACAATCCCGCCTCGGCGAGTCGGCCGGACGATCGCGGGGTCTGGCCTTTGGGCCACGGCATCGAGGAAAGTCCGAGCTCCTCAGCGCAGGGTAGCGGGTAACGCCCGTCCGTCGCGAGACGAGGACCAGTGCCACAGAGACGTAGCCCCGGCCGGGCCCAGCTCGAACCGGGATGTGAAACGCGGCAAACTCTACTCGGAGCAAGGCCAAATAGGAGGACGCGGTTCGAGCGCGCGGGCAACCGTGCGTTTGGGCGGAAGAGGTTGCGCTGCCCAGTCCTCGGGTCGGCCGCAAGAGCCGTCGGGCAACCGGCGGCCTGAGATGGATGATCGTCGCCGCAACGTGAGTTGCGGTACAGAACTCGGCTTACAGGCCGGCTCGCCACCAACCTGAAGTCGACAACGGGAACCCGAGGATCGCAGGGGCACGCTGCTCGGCCGGGCGCTCGGCCTTGAGGCTAGTCCTCGTCGGGTCGGAAGACGCCTGCGGCCGTGCATGTGCCGCAGATTCCAAGGCTCGCCCCAAAGTCGCCGAGCGGCAGCGGCTCTCGTCTGTCGGGGTACAGGCAACTCACCTCATACCCGGCATCCGCGCAGGCAGCGATGCGGCTGAGGCGCCGGAACGTGCAGCGGCGGATCCGCAGCGCCTCTACTGGCATGGCGATCGGATGGGGCTCGTCGACGCGTTGAGGTAGAGCCATAGGACGGTATGTTACCTCCGACGAGAGCCAGGGTTACATCACTAACGGGGGGTGGCAAGCATCGAAAGGTACTAGACTGCGCCGCGTTAGCCGCCCGGTCGTGCGCGCCGGGCGAAGAATGGCGTGGCCGGGAGACTTTGTGGAGTCAGGCGGAGGCTCGGACGGCGGGGACGGGCGAGGGGGTCGTACGCCACCTGACGATCAGCAGGGGCGGATCGGGCGGCCCTGGGGGGCGCGTGGCCTCGACCCACTGGCGGGCGCGCCTGCGCCGGCGGCCTTCGCCGCGTCAGGCGGTCTTGCGAGCGTCGGCGCCGCAAGTGACGTGCCGCAGGTTCTCGCCACTCGGCCGGCCGCACCGGACTCCGCTCAGGTCGATACCAACGACCTGTCGCCCCGATTCCGGCCCCGGTCGGAGCCGGCTACGTCCGGTTCCGCGTCCTGCCAATTTCTCCGCAGTGTCGGGGCCGACGGGCGGCTCTCGGAAGCCCAGGAGACGGCCGTGCCCATGCATCGTTGCGCGGCTTTGGGCAACCCGCTGCCGCTGTCGCTCCGCCAGCAGGAGCTGGTGTGTCTCCAGCGGGTTCATCTCAGCTGCCCTCGCTATGTCCATAGCACGCTTCTCGCCGGCGAGAAGCACCCGGGGCCGGCGCCGGAAGAGCGCCAGTCGGCCACCGTTTCGCTGATGACCCTGGTCGGAGTGGGCCTGGTCATTCTGGCCGTAGGCGTCTTTCTCACCGCTTTTCTCGGTCTGCCGCCGCTTGGGGGCGGGTCGCCGGCCACGCATTCGCCAGTCGCAGCCGCGCCCGGATCGCGGACTCCGGCGTCCATGGCTGGGCCAACCGCCGATCACGCGCCCGGGAGCGCGCCCTCGGCCCTCGCCGCGGCCGTGACCACGGCTGCCCCTGCCGCCCGGCCCACTCCCACCCTTGCGCCTACGCCGGCTTCGGCGCACTCCTGGCCTCCCGGAGCGACCGCCTCGCGGATGAGCCGGGTCGTGCCCTGTGCGGGCCAGCCCGGCTGCTACGTGTATACGGTCGGACAGGGGGACCGGCTCTCGTTCATCGCCGACTTCTTCGGCGTCGACATCAACGCGATCTGGCAGATGAACGCCTGGCTCGGGGGCTCGGCAAACATCCGAGTCGGCGACAAGTTACAGATCCCGCCTCCGACCAGGTAAGCGAGACCAAGCAGGCGAGCCGGAGCCGCCTGGACGGCGAACGTACCCAGCCCAGGCTCCGGCCGCGACGAAGCCGCGAGGGAGCCGCGACGGCTCTGCAGCCGCGGCAATCTCTACTCCCCGGTTCGGGCGCGGACGCCCTACCCGGTCGGAACTACTCAAATCGTCGCCGTGATCATTCGGCGGGCGCAATGGCCCTGTCTGGCGCGGGCCGTGGTAAGGCCTGATAGGGTATGCGCTCAGCGAGCTCCGCTCGGGGCTCTTCGCGGTAGATGACCGTCGGAGAAATGGCGGCCGAAGGAGTCCAGGGATGTCGATCGGCTGGGGGCCCAGCATGGAGACCGGCGCTCCGCTGCTCGACGCGCAGCGCCGAGCCCTTGTTGAGCGCGCCGATGCGCTCCTCGCCACGATCGAGTCCGGCCGCGACCGCCCGACCGTCGAGCGAGCCCTGCGCGACTTCGGGGACTACTCCGTGCGGCACTTCTCGCAGGAGGAGGAATGCGCCCTCCGCGGCGTGTGCCCCGCAATCGAGTGGAACGGGGCCGCTCGAGCCGAGCTCATTACGATCGTCGCCGCGTTCCGGCAGTCATACGAGGCCCGCGGCGCCACACCGGCGCTCGCCGAGGATCTCGCTTGCGAACTGTCCGGCTGGGTCGGCCGCTACATTCCCGGCCCGGTGACGAACTTGCCCTGCGTTCCGTCGCCGAAGTAGCCAGGCCCTGCACTCGGCGAGTTGACGGCCGAGTGGCGGATCCGCCGGGCACAGGCATCGGCAACCCGGCCCGGCAAGCGGATCGCTCCGGTGGCAGGTGCCCCGGCGGCGAAGAGGATGGGCCGGCCGGCGTGGAGGGTCGCCCTTTGGAACGGCGCCCAACCCGATCGGCATCGATAAGAGGCCGGACTTCGTCTCGATCCTGAGGCGGGGAAGCGTCATATCTGGGCTCCTGGCCTGCAGGCTCGCCACCCGGGCAGAGCGAGCCTTGTCGAGGCCCCATTCGAACGCTGCGGGGTCGTGCGCGACGACGATGGTGACGCCGATCGAGCCGTCGGCGCAGGGGAGCTCCGCTGCTGCCAGCCCGAGCTGGAAGCCGGTGTCCGGCGCCTCGGCCTCAGTCGAACTCCCTGCGGAATGGCGTTGACGAGCCGAGATGCGGGTGTATGATCCAGACCGGTGGCGAAATGTGGTGATAAGTGGGTACAGGCGGCGGACCAGCCCCCGTCGTCGAGCCTCCGGTGGTGAATCCGATCAGAGCGGAGGGTCGCGGCCCACTCGTCAGCCACACCGACAGGACGCGGCCTTCGTCCCAGGCAGGTGCAGACGGGCAATCGGCAGATGTTCACCGGCGAGTACAGGCATTCGGTGGACGCAAAGGGTCGGGTCGCGATCCCGGCCCGTTTCCGACTGCAACTCGAAGAGGGAGCGGTGGTCGTTCGTTGGGTCGACGGCTGCGCCGCCATATTCCCGCGGCCGGCTTTCGAGGCCCTGGCCTCAAAGGTTTCCGTGCTGCCGCTCTCCGATCAGAGGGCCCGAGCCGTTTCACGATTCCTGTCGTCGAGCGCTTTCGAAGTCGAGCGCGACAGCCAGGGCCGCATCGTCCTCCCCGGCGCCATTCGCGACTGGGCGGCGCTTGCCACCGACGCGGTCGTGGTGGGGGCTTGGGATCACGTCGAAGTTTGGGCCCCGGATCGGTGGGCCAGTTTCCAGAAGGGCCTCGATTCGGCCGATGCGCTCGCCAGCCAGCTCACCGGCCTTGGGCTCTAGGTGATCGAAATGGGCATTGAGGACCCGCTGGACGGGACGACCGGAGGCATCGCTTCCGGCGGCTCTCTCGAGGGGGGCGCCGAACGGGAGGTAGGGCACCTGCCGGTGATGGCCGACGAGGTCGTGGAGACTCTCGCCCCGCGTCCCGGCAGCCTTCAGATCGACGCCACCCTCGGTGGAGCCGGCCACGCCGAGCGGGTCCTCGAAGCTTCCGCTCCTGATGGCCGCCTCCTCGGATTGGACGCCGACGGGGCGGCCATCGCCAGGAGCGCAAGAAGGCTGGCCCGTTTCGGCGACCGGGTAGTCCTTCGCCAGGCTAACTTCGGCCAGCTCGCCGAGGTGGCGCCTGACGCCGGCTTCTCCGAGATCGACGGTCTCCTCATGGATCTCGGCCTGTCGAGCTTCCAGCTCGCCGACGTCCAGCGCGGCTTCGGCTTCCGAGCCGGCGGCCGCCTGGACATGCGTTTCGATGCGAGCCGCGGTCGACCCGCGGCCGACCTGCTCGCGACGATGGATCCGGGCGAGCTGGCGTCGCTCTTCCGCCGCTACGGCGAGGAACCGTTTGCCGGTCGCATCGCTCGCACGATAGGCCAGACCCGACGTCACACCCCGGTGGAGACGGCCGAGCAGCTCGCAGCCCTCGTCGCGCGGGCCGTGCCGGCTCCAAAGGGCCGCCGAACCCACCCGGCCACGCGCGTATTCCAGGCCCTTCGCATAGCCGTCAACGACGAGCTCGCAGCCCTGGAGGCCGGGCTCGCGGCATCGCTTACGCTGCTCCGGCCGGGCGGACGCCTCGCGGTCCTGAGCTACCACTCGCTCGAGGACCGCATCGTCAAGCGGTTCATCGCGACGGAGCAGCGCGGCTGCATTTGCCCTCCCGAGGTACCGATTTGCGTCTGCGGACGCCGGCCCAACCTGCGCTCGCTCGGCAGATCGCGCACCCCGAGCGCTGCGGAAGTGGCCGCCAATCCGCGCTCGCGAAGCGCCCGTCTTCGGGGCGCCGAGCGTATCGCCGCCTAGATCGATCGGGAAAGGAGGAAGCGATGGGCAAGCGCCACCAGGTCAGCCGACGCCGCATCTATGGCCGCCGCCAGCACGAACTGCATGAGCGGCCGGAGCGCCACATCGGTGTTCTTGGCTGGATCGACGACTCCGAGATGCCCGGGCCGGCTGAGCGCTGGGCCGGCGAGCCACTCGCCCAGGCGGCAGTCGGCGATTGGCCCGCCCTACGTGGAGCTGATTGATGGCCGTCTACGAGGGCGCACGCCCGCGTTCGACGCTGTTCCCACGCCGGCGCTCGGAGGCCGACCTCCTTCGCCCTCGGGCGCCGGCTTTCCCGCGCCGCCGAACGCGATTGGCTCTCCGCGGGCGGCGGCGGCCCCGCTTCTTCGGACTCGCCGTCGGCACGATTGTGGTGGCGTTCTTGCTCAGTTTCTTCTCCCTGGTCCAGACCGTTCGGGTTTCGGCCTCGGGCTATGACATGGATCAGCTGAACCAGCAGTTCGGGCAGCTCCAAAACCAGCGGCAGCAAGATCTGTCGGATATCAACCGGCTCGACCGGGAGTCCACGATTCGCCGTCAGGCCATCGCCAACGGCCTGTCGCAGCTGCCGGCGCCGATCGTCATCCCGGCCCGCTGAGTAAGCCGCCCCAATGCTCGGCCGGACGGACTCCCGAGGCCGCCTGCTCTTGCTCCTGGCCGTGCTCGTCCTTCTCTCAAGCGGTATGGCCGCCCGCCTCGCCTACTGGCAGGTCAACCAGCGCGGGCAGCTGACGACCCTGGCGGCACAGGACTCGGTGTCGACGCAGCAATCGATCCCGGCCAAGCGCGGGACTATCTACGACCGAACCGGCACCGTCGTTCTCGCTGAAACGGTAAACGAATACCGCATCGTCGCCGACCTCCACGCGCTGTCCGATGCCGATCGCAAGCGATACGCCGACGAGCTGGTCGACTACCTGGGTCTCGATCCCGGACCCGAGGCCGCTCTTCGTCAGGCCATCACCGGTCACGGCTACTACGTGATCCTCGCAACCAACGTGGATGCGGACATCGCAAAGGAGATCTCCGACGCGCAGGCGAATGGCGACCTGGCCACGATCACTCTCGAACCGACGCCTGTGCGCGTCTATCCGCAAGCAGGCGGCGCGCCGCACACGTCGCTCGCTGCCCAGCTGCTCGGCTTCGTGAACGCAAGTGGCGTGGGCCAATACGGCCTGGAGCAGCAGTACGACACGATCCTTGCGGGTCGCCCGCAGCTGGTCAACGTCGACCCCAGCACGCCGGGTCCGGCCGGCGAGCACATCGTCGACGTCGGCGCGCCGGGCCAGGACATACGGACCACTATCGACGCGGGCCTTCAGCTCAAAGTCGAGCAGGAAGTGTTCTCCACGTGGCTGGCCGACCGGGCGAAGACCGTCTCGGCCATCGTCATGGATCCCAAGACCGGCGATGTTCTGGCCGAAGCCAGCTATCCGTCATACGACGCCAATCTCTACTCCGAGGTCGCGTCCCAGAACCCTTCGCTCTTCATGGATCCGATCATCAGCGAGGTCTACGAGCCGGGCTCGGTCTTCAAGATGCTCACCGCCTCAGCGGCGCTCCAGACCAAGACGACCGCGCTGTCGACGATGATCAACGACTACGGCGTCCTCAAGCTTCCCGGCGGGCAGGAGGTTGCGGATGCCGACCGCAAGGCCAAGGGCTGGATGACCTTCGCCGATATCGTGGCCTGGTCGCGCAACGTCGGCGCCTCGCAGGTCGCGTTCCGCCTCGGCAAGACCGTCAACGCCGCTTCAGCCGCGCTCTATGGGACGTGGCAGACCTACGGGATCGGCCAGCTCACCGGCATAGACCTGGCGGGCGAGGTCAACGGCATCGTCCGCGACCCGGCCACCTCGCCGTGGCAGCAGATCGACCTGGCCGACGCCTCCTTCGGGCAGGGCGTGGCCGTCACGCCGATCCAGATCATGCGCGCCTATTGCACGATGGCAAACGGCGGACTGTCCGTCACTCCGCACGTCGCCGTCCGCGACTCGGGGACGGCCACCTCAGCCCCGTCCTCGGGGCCGCGGCAGGTCATCAGCGCAAGCCTGTCGAGCGCGCTGACGGGCCTGATGGAGCACGTCGTGACCACGGTGCCGTCCTACAACAAGTCCACCTACATCCCGGGCTATTCCGTGGGCGGGAAGACCGGCACGGCCCAGATATGGGACCCAAGCCTGAACAACGGCAAGGGTGGCTGGATCGACAACGTCTACAACTACAGCTTCTATGGGTGGGTAGGCCATAGCGCGCCCGATCTGGCAATCGGCGTCGTGATCTACCAGGGGACGCCGACCAAGGTGGCCCAGGGCGTCCTGGCGATGCCCATGCAGTCGACCGATCTCTTCCGGCGGGTTGCCACCGACTCGGTCCTGAGCGAGCACATCCTGCCGAACAAGGCAGGGCCGACGCCGCCGAGCGGGACTACAGCGAAGCCACTGGGGTGATGGTGGGGTGCCGAACCGGGCGCGGTTGGCTGTGCGACACTGGGGCAGTGACCGACACGTGCAATTGGGAGCCCCGGCCCGAAGCGGGGCCGCTCGCGCTAACCAGCTTCACGATTGTTGCGAGGGCAAGCCTCGAGGGCCGGACTGCCGCTGCCGACCCGCGGGGACGATCTGGCCGGCCCGTTGAGGCGGTTCGGTGAGAGAGGACCAGGTCGAGTTCCTCCAGGGACTTCTTCTCGCTTTCGCTTGCATGGTGATCCTGATGCCGCCATTCCTGCGCCTGCTGCGCTGGCTCGGAATGGGCAAGCAGATCCGCGACGACGGCCCAGGGACCCACCTGGCCAAACAGGGCACGCCCACGATGGGCGGCGTTCTCATTGTCGCCGTCGTGCTCGGTGTGGCCTACATCTTCGACGCCTTCGACGCCTCGACGTACTCGCCACTGTTCGTTCTTGCGCTCGTGGGCGGACTCGGCGCGGTCGACGACTACCTCAACGCCCGGACGGGCATCGGCATCCGAGGCCGCCACAAGATCCTGTGGCAGCTGGTGGTGGCAATCGTGGTCGCCGTCTATGTCCAGAATCATTTCGGCTTCAACGGCATGCGCGTGCCGTTCATCGGCGACGTCGTCAACACCACCACCATCGCGATCCCGTTCACCGGCCATAGTGTCGAGCTGGGCGCCGTGTTCTTTATCGTCGTGGCCGTGCTGGCGATCGTCGGCTGCAGCAACGGCGTCAACCTGACCGACGGTCTCGATGGCCTCGCGGGTGGGACGCTCGTCTTCGCCTTCATCAGCTTCCTGATCATCGCGCTCCTCAACAAGCCGATTCAGCCGAACCTGGCCATGGTCAACGCCATAACAATCGGGGCGCTGATGGGCTTCCTGTGGTTCAACGTTCATCCGGCCCAGGTCTTCATGGGCGACTCCGGCGCGCTGTCGCTGGGGGGCATGCTGGCGGTGATCGCCCTCATCACCGGCCAGATCCTGATCCTGCCGCTGATCGGCCTGATCTTCGTTCTCGAGGTTGCCTCGGACATCATCCAGGTGGCGAGCTACAAGCTCCGCGGCAAGCGCGTGTTCAGGATGGCCCCGCTCCACCACCATTTCGAGCTGGGGGGCTGGGACGAGGAGAAGATCACGATGCGTTTCTGGATCGTCGGTGCGCTCGCCGGCCTGCTCGGGGTGACGCTATTCGTCGCCTCGATCCCGAAGTAGTCCGATCATGCGGCGGCGCGTCCTGGACCTCGATCGCCTGACGTTGGCCGGCGTCCGCGACGGCGCCCTGGGCGGCCGTTCGGTGACGGTGCTGGGGCTGGCAAGAAGCGGTATCGCCCTGGCTCGGTTCTTCGCCGATGCCGGCGCCCTGGTCACGGTCTACGACGGACGGCCGGCCGGACAGCTGGCTTCGGCCATCGATTCTCTGGGCGCTCGTGCGATCGAGCTTCGGCTCGGACCGGACGTCGAGCCGGCGTCAACATGGTCGGCCGCGGCCCTCATCGCGGTTTCTCCAAGCACCAACCCGGACTTCCCCACGGCCGAGCCGCGGCTTCGGGCGGCTTTGCGAGCCGTCGTGGAGGCGCACCTGGCCGACCCGTCAGGGTCGCCCGCGCTGGTCAGCGAGACGGATCTCTTCCTTCGAATGTGCCCCTGCCCGACCATCGGCGTCACGGGCACGAAGGGCAAGACCACCACGGCATCGCTCGCCGCGGCCCTGCTCGACGCGGACTCTGCCCACCCGGCGATCCTTGGCGGCAACATCGGCATCCCGCTGGTGGAGCGACTGCCGGAGCTGTCGCCCGATAATCGAGTGGTCATCGAGTTGTCCGAGCTGCAGCTGCCGACCCTGTCGCGAGGCACCACGGTCGCCGTCTACACCAATGTCACGGCCGATCACCTGGACCGACACGGCTCGCTCGAGGCGTACCGGAAGGTGAAGCGCCGTCTCGCGGAGCTGCTCGGCCCGAACGGCGCCCTCGTCCTCAACGCCGATGACCCGGTCGTCTCCGAATACTCGTCGCCCGGCACCGTCCCCGTGATCACCTACCGGCGCAGCCGGCCGGCGCCCGGCGGCCTGGGAGTCGAGGACGGCTGGATCGTGGCCGCCGGCGTGGAACGGCTTTCGGTCGCAGGAGGGGGAGCCGCGGAGGTCGGCCCTGGCGGGCGAATCCTGCCCATCGCCGAGCTGGCCATTCCCGGCGAGCACAACGTTTCCAACGCTCTCGCGGCCGCGGCCGCGGCCCTCCTCTTCGGCGTAGCGCCGGCGGCCATCCGGCGTGCCGCGGCCGCCTTCACCGGCGTTGAGCACCGTCTCGAGCAGGTGGCGATCGTCGATGGCGTGCGCTTTGTCAACGATTCGCAGGGAACCCAGCCGGACGCCGTGATCGCCGCTTTACGGTCCTTCGAGCGGCCGCTGGTCCTGATCGCCGGTGGCCGCGACAAGGGCGTGGCCCTGACCGGGCTTGGGCCGGTCGCGGCCGAACGGGCCGACGCGGCGGTTCTCATCGGCGAGTCCGGGCCGGCCTTGGCCGAGATGTTCCGGGCGGCCGGGATGGCCCGCGTCGAACTGGCCGAGACCCTGGACGGCGCCGTCGAACGGGCGGACTGGATCGCCCGCGTCCTGCTCTCGGGGAGTAGCTCCGATCGGTCGCCGGCCACGGTGCTGCTCAGCCCGGCCGCGGCCAGCTTCGACATGTTCGCGGACTATGCCGCTCGCGGCCGGGCTTTCAAGGCCTCGGTTGCGGCCCTGGCCGAACGGCGACGGTCCGTGGGGTCGGTGCGGTGAGCGGCCGACCGGACGGTCGTCGTTCGGCGGACGACTCGGTTCCGCGCGAGCGGGTGCATCGAATCAGCGGCCCGAGCCGGCCGAGCTCCGTCGCCAGCTCGCAGGCCAGTGTGCTGGCCAACCCGGGTCCCCTGAAGCGGGACCTTCACGAGCCGGACTACATCCTCATGGTGGCGGTCGTCGCGCTGTCGGCTATCGGCATCCTGATGGTCTACTCAGCTTCGGCCATTCCTTCGTACGCCCAGAGCCAGAACACCTTCCAGCTCGTGGCCCCGCAGGTCGTGGCCGGCATGCTCGGTTTGGTTGCCATGATCCTCCTGATGCGGGTCGATTATCGCTACCTGAGGGTCTTGAGCGTGCCGCTGGCCGTCCTGGCGATCGTTCTGCTGATCGTTGTTCTGGTGCCGCTGCCCGGCCCACTGAAGAATCTGAGCGTCTCCCACAACGGCTCGTCGCGCTGGCTCTACCTGGGTCCGTTTCTGCCGGAGATCCATCCCGCGGAGGTTGCCAAGTTGGCCCTGGTCGTCTACCTGTCGCACTGGCTGGCCACGCGCGGCAGCGGCATTCGGAGCTTCTTCCACGGGAGCGTGTCCTTTGTCGTCATCGTTGCGCCGTTCCTGGTCCTGGTGGCTCGTGAGCCGGACCTGGGCACTGCCGCTGTCATCGTCCTGATCGCGTTCTCGCTTTTCTTCGTGGCGGGCGCGAACCTCCTCCATCTCGCCCTCGCCGGGCTTGCCGGCATCGCCGGCGCCGTAGCCCTGGTCCTCGCCGTCGGCAGCTATCCACTGCAGCGGATTCAGACGCTCATCGATCCCTGGGCCGACCCGCAGGGCGCCGGCTACCACACCATCCAGAGTCTCGAGGCGCTCGGCGCAGGCGGCCTCTTTGGGACGGGGCTCGGCAACGACCGGGTCGTCGTCCCGAACGACGCCAACGACTTCATCTTCTCGGTCATCGCCCAGGAGCTCGGTCTCGTGGGCGGGGCGGTGGTCATCGGGCTGTTCGTCGCCTTCGCATACGCGGGCATCCGGACGGCCATTCGGGCCCCCGACACGTTCGGCGGGCTCATGGCAGCAGGCATAACGGCCTGGATATGCTTCCAGGCGCTGATCAACATCGGCGTCGTGGTTGCCGTCGTGCCCGTTACCGGCATCACGCTGCCGTTCGTTTCGGCCGGCGGCTCATCGTTGACGGTCAGTCTCGCGGCCGTCGGGGTCCTCCTCTCGATTTCTCGCGAAACCGTTGAACGAGGTTGGGTCAGTGCGTCTGCTGATAGTGGGCGGGGGTACGGGGGGACATATCTACCCGGCTCTCGCCGTCGCCCGATCGCTGCAGGCTAGGTCCGACGCGCCCGACCTGCGCTGGATCGGTGGCCACCGTGGCCTCGAAGCGGCGGTGGTCCCGGCCGCCGGCATTCCATTCGGGCGCCTGCTTGTCCGGTCGCTTCGGTCGGTCGATCTGGACCTGCACGCCGTCCTCGACCCGATTCGCCTGTCGCTCTCGGTGCCGCAGGCGGTGGCGTCGCTGGTTCGGCGCCGCCCCGCCGCCATCTTCACGACGGGTGGGTATGTCGCCCTGCCGGTTCTGCTGGCAGCCTGGGCGCTGCGGATTCCGGTGGTGATGTGGGACGGCAACGTCGTCCCGGGTCGAAGCGTGCGGGTGACGGCCCGGCTGGTCGGCTGTATGGCGGTGACGTTCGAGAACACCTGCCGAACCCTCGGCCGAAGTGAACGACCCTGCTTCGTCACTGGGACGCCGATTCGTGATCCCCGCCTCGTCAGCCGGGCCGAAGCGAGAAAGGCGCTGGGCGTTCCGACGGAGGACAAGTTGCTGCTGATCTTCGGTGGCTCGCAGGCGGTGCGACGCTTCAACTCGGCCGTTGCCCAGGCGCTGCCGCGCCTGGTGGAGCGGGCTCGAGTCATCCACGTTACGGGCGAAGCCGGCTTCGACGAAGCGGTCGCCGGTCGAGATAACCTGCCGGAAGCCCTGCGCGACCGATACCGACCCGAGAAGTTCCTGGACGAAGACATGACCCCGGCCCTCGCCGCGGCCGACCTGGTCGTGGGCCGGGCCGGGTCTTCGACGCTGGCCGAGGTCGCCGCCTTTGGCCTGCCTATGGTCGTGGTCCCGTATCCCCACGCCGCCGGCCACCAGCGCCGCAACGCCGAGGAAATGGTTCGATGTGGTGCCGCTCGGCTAGTGGAGGACGAGGATTTCGATGCGGAAGCGCTGCTGACAGCCACCGCCATCCTCGACGACCGGCCGGAGCACGAAGCGATGGTGGCCGCCGCCCGGTCGCAGGCCCGGCGCGGTGGCGCGGACGCGGTGGCGGAGCTCGTCCTGGCGGCCGCGGAGAGGAGGCCGTTTCCCGACGCCGCTCATGTCGAGGCGGTTTCGAGGGGAGTGGCGCGATGAGTGGCCGGGCCGGGGAAGAGGCTGCGTTCCCGGTGCCGGGTAGTGGCGGTGCCACGGCCGAGTCCTCTTCCGCGGCCGGGTCCGTGCCCGACTGGGCCCGTCTCGCCGTCGAGATGGCAAGCCAGGCGGGGGTCCGTCCCCGACGGAACGAGCCGCTGGCCGGTCACACTTCCATCCGTGTGGGCGGGCCGGCGGAGCTGCTGGCCGTAGCCGGGAACGTGTCGGCTCTCGTTGCCCTGGTCCGGTTCGCCCGAGCCAACAACGTCCCGTTCCTCATTCTCGGCCGCGGCAGCGACGTAGTGGTGGCCGACGCAGGTGTTCGCGGCCTGGTGATCCTGTCGAGAGCCGAGGGCTGGCGCATCGACGGCGATCGGCTGATCGCGGAGGCGGGTCTCCCGCTGGCGCGTGCGGCAACGCTGGCCCAGCGGGCCGGGCTTTCCGGCCTCGAGTTCGGGCTGGCGATCCCCGGGACCGTGGGCGGCGCCGTCTGGGCCAACGCGGGTGCGCACGGTGCCGACGTGGGCGGCGTCCTGGAATCGGTGACGATCATGCGGGCGGACGGCACGCAAGCTACGGAGCCGGCGGCGGCCCTGTCGCTGACCTACCGTGACAGCCGCTTTAAGAAGGGGGAGCCGAGCGCGATGCCCGCCCCGGCCCCCGACGCGGTCCTCGCCACGCCCCCGGCCACTGCCGTCGGCCCGGCCGGCGACGTGGTCCTGACGGCCACCTTCAGGCTCGTTCCCGGCGACCCCGCGGCAATCAAGGTCAGGCTTGAGGAGATCCGGCGCTGGCGTCGCGAGCACCAGCCGCTCACGCAGGCGAGTGCCGGAAGTGTCTTCCGCAACCCACCCGGCGACTCGGCTGGCCGGCTCATCGACGCGTGCGGCCTCCGTGGGACGCGCTTCGGCCGCGCCTCAATCAGCCAGAAGCACGCCAACTTCATCGTGAACGAGGGCGGCGCGACCGCCGCGGATGTCCGTCGACTGGCAGAACACACCAGAACGGCAGTGGCGGAGCAGTTTGGTGTCGATCTCGTGTATGAAATCCAGTTCGTCGGCGACTGGTCGGGCTGGCCGCAGGAGGCGTTGCCTCCCAACGACCGCCGCTCGCCAACGCCGCCGCCCAAATGACGCGTCGAGGCCTTCCGCCCCGCCGCCTGGGACCACACGTTCGGCGACAGCCGGTCAGGCGAAGCGGGCCGCCCTTGCGTTCCGTCCAGATGGCGGCGGTCCTGCTCATGGCCGCCTGCCTGGCCGGAATCCTCGCCGTCAGCGTCGCCCCAGCATTCGCCGCCCGGACCCTGGAGATACATGGTGCGACGTTCACCAGCCAATCGATCATTCGCTCGATCGTGGGACTCGACGGGGCGCCAAACGTATTCCGCATACAGACAGACCGGGCCGCCGCGGAGCTCGCTCGTCTGCCGGCCGTGCAGTCGGTCACCGTTCGGGTGAGCCTGCCTTCGACGGTGGTCATCAACATCGTCGAGCGTGATCCGAAGCTCGTCTGGGTCATAGGCGACCGACGCTATGTCGTCGATCAGGACGGTCTGCTCTTCGGTTTGGTGGACTCGGCGGGAAATCCGATCCCCTCGTCTGCGGGTCCGATGGCGACTCCGGCTGAGAGCGCGGCGTCGAGCGCGTCGGCTTCGGCGACGGCCTCGGCTTCTGCGGCCCCGCCCGTGGCCTCGGCCCCAACGCCACTGCCAAGCCCGACAAGCAAGCCGACCCCGACCCCGAAGAAGGTGGCGTCGGCCCCACCCGCCAAGCCGGGTGCGAAGTCGAGCCCCTCCGTTGCCGCTTCCGCCGAATCGCCGACGCCGAGGCCCAACGCGTCGCTCGTTCCATTCCTGGCGCCCGCCCCGACGGCCGACCCGGCCGCCACTTCTCGTTTGGGTGCGCTCGGCTTGCCCGTCGTCTTCGATCGCCGAGCGTCGGACGCCGGACTCGGCCTGGGCGGGATCCTCGACCCGATCAACCTGGACGCCGGCTATCGGCTGGCGGGGCTGACGCCGGCCGACGTCGGCAGCACGGCCTCGGCCCTGGCCGTGATCCTGGACGACGGCCACGGGTTCACGGTCAGTTCGGTTCCGACCGGCTGGGTGGCCCAGTTCGGTTTCTACACCCCAACGGTTCGGAAGGTGACCGTCATACCCGCCCAGATCCGGGATCTTCGGTCGATTCTGGGCTACGCCGGCGAGGCCAAGGTGGCCTGGGTCTTCCTCGTGTCCGATGTCAGTTCCGACCACTCGGACACCTATCTGCCGCGCTGAGCGACTCGACTGCAACGTCGGGTTGCCCGGTCTAGCTCGGGTCGGTTAGCCTTCACTGTCGAAAGCGGATTCGAAAACGGCGCCGTCGGCCGGATCCACCCACCAAACGCCTCGAGATCGAGGACAGCACCTAGGACGGGAGCGAGTGGAACGCGAAGCAGTGCTCGTCGGAATCGATGTCGGCACGAGCAAGGTCTGCGCTCTGATCGGCGAGGTGGCGCGTGACGGGAGTCTGACCATCGTCGGCAAGGGTGTTGTGCCGGCCAGCGGCCTGAAGAAGGGCGTCGTAGTCAACATCGAGCAGACCGTCCGGTCCATATCCGGCGCGGTCGACCATTCTGAGCGTCTCTCCGGCTACCAGATCGACCGGGCATTTGTTGGCGTCGGCGGGCAGCACGTCGAGAGCCAGAACTCGCGCGGCGCCGTGGCCGTAAGCGGCCACCAGCGTGAGGTCACGCGCGAGGACATAGCGCGGGCGCTGGAAGTGGCCCGGGCGGTCACGATTCCGTCGAACCGTGAGGTTCTGCACGTCCTGCCGCGCGGCTTCATCGTGGATGGCCAGGAGGGCGTCAAGGACCCGCTCGGAATGAGCGCCATTCGCCTCGAGATTGAAACCCACATCGTGACCGCGGCCGCCACTGCCGTCCGAAACCTGGCCAAGTGTGTCCAGGCCGCCAACGTGAAGATCGACGAGCTGGTCGCCGCCTCGCTTGCGTCGGCAGAGTCCGTGCTCTCGGAGACGGAGCGCGATCTGGGCGTGGCCGTGGCCGACATCGGCGCCGGCACCATCGACCTGGCCCTCTTCCTGGATGGCTCACCCTTCAAGACCGCCGTCCTGCCGGTCGGAGGCAACAATGTCACCAACGACGTGGCCATCGGCCTCAAGACCAGCCTGCAGGTGGCCGAGGAGTTGAAGACCCAGCACGGCAGCTGCGACCTCTCGACGGTGGCCGACGACGAGATGATCAGTGTCTCGACGCTGGGCGAGGCGGCCGGCCGCTCAGTCAGCCGCGTGGAGCTCTGCCGCATCATCGAAGCTCGCATGCGGGAGACGTTCGAGATGCTGGCCGCGGAGATGCGATCGGTCGGGGAGGGGATGCTTCCGGCCGGCGTTGTGCTGACCGGCGGAGCCTCTCAGCTGGCGGGGGCGGCGGCACTCGGCCGCCAGATACTGGACATGCCGGTCCGTGTGGCCGGACCCACGGGCGTGGGCGGGCTGACCGACAACATCCTCACGCCGGCGTACAGCACGGCCATCGGTCTGCTCTACTGGGGCGCCAAAGGCCTTGAGGCCGGCGAAGTCCTGCGCTTCGAGTCGGCCCCGGCCGGCGGCCTGCCGGCGCGCTTCCGCGACGCCATTCGCAACCTCTTCCCGTAGCAGGACGCTGAACCGGTCATAGCCAGCGCGATTACGGCCTGGTCTTCAGAGGTCGTATGACGTGAGGCGCATGGCAGTCGATCGTACTCCTCGATCGGGATGCCGAGGACGCGAGTCGCGCCTCCAGGCTGGTCCTTCTCTCGCTTTGGAGCCGGCGGTCCACAGGTCCCACCGGATTGCATGCCGATTCTGGCGTTCCCCCCTCGAAAGTGCGAACAAACGTTCGTAGTCCCTTCGTAAGGGGCCCATTTCAGTGTTCGATTCGCGTTCCCGAAACCCGCGGCAAGGCGTATACTCCCTCCCATCCGAGCCAGCCCCGTTACGCGCTAGTGCTCTACCAATCTCGGGGGGGGCCGGACCGAACGACAACGTCTGCCGGAGAGCCACCGGAGGATCTCGAATGCCGCTACGGTCCGATTCCGAGAACTTCGCGCTGATACGTGTGATCGGCGTGGGAGGCGGCGGCAGCAATGCCGTCAACCGCATGATCAGGGCAGAGATGATGGGGGTGGAGTTCATCGCCTGCAACACGGACGCGCAGGCCCTGCTCCAATCGGACGCGCCCCACAAGATCCGCATCGGCGACAAGATCACGCGCGGTCTCGGTGCGGGTGGCGACGCCTCGATCGGCCAGAGGGCGGCCGAGGAGGACTCCGAGAAGATCACCGACGCTTTGCGCGATTCCGACATGGTCTTCATCACCGCCGGATTGGGTGGCGGCACCGGCTCTGGCGCTGCCCCGATCGTGGCCGAGATCGCGAAGGATCTGGGTGCGCTCACGATCGGCGTCGTCACCAAGCCTTTCTCCTTTGAAGGCGCCCGCCGCAAGCTCGTTGCCGAGCGCGCCGCCGACGAGCTCAGGGAGAAGGTCGATACGCTCATCACTATCCCCAACGATCGGCTGCGCGACGTCGTCCAGAAGAACACGTCGATGGTCGAGGCTTTCCGCTACGTCGATGACGTGCTGCGCCAGGGTGTTCAGGGGATCAGCGACATCATCACCGTTCCGGGTCTCATCAACCTGGACTTCGCCGACGTGCGGGCCGTCATGAAGGACGCCGGCTCGGCCCTCATGGGGATCGGGCGTGCGAGCGGCGACAACCGCGCCCTCGACGCAACGCGCCAGGCCATTGCCAGCCCGCTCCTCGAAGTCAACATCAACGGCGCCCAGGGCATTCTGTTCAACATCACGGGTTCCGCCAACCTCAGCCTCTTCGAGGTCACGGAGGCGGCCGACGAGATCCGTTCGGTCTCGGACCCGGAGGCCAACATCATCTTCGGCACGAGCTTCGACGAACGCATGGGCGAAGAAATCATGATCACCGTCATCGCCACCGGCTTCGACCCGGGCCGCAATTCGTTGGCGGGGCGCCGCGAATCCGGGGCTCAGACCCCGGTTCGTGCTTCGCGCATCGACGGAATCGACTACATGCAGGACCTGGAGCGCCAGAGGCTGTATCCCGCCGACGAGGTTCCGGCGCGTTCGGCGCTCACGTACGGCTCTACCGGTGCGCCCGAGCGCCAGCCGGTGCCGGTATCGGTTCAGACGACGTCGCTCTACAGGCCTCTGCCGGATCGCCAGCCGGTGCGGCCCGTGTACGACGACCAGGACCTGGAGATTCCGAGCTTCCTCAGGCGGCCGCCGCAGGACGAGAAGGGGTAGCTCTTCGCCGCCTTGGCCCCGCCTCTGGATGCCGACGCCATTTGGGGTTTTCGCGCGGCGCGGTCCGACGTCCTCGCCAACGTCGCCGCGGCGTGCCGCCGTGTCGGCCGCGACCCCGCCGATGTGACGCTGGTGGCCGTATCCAAGACGGTCGAAACCTCGCGGCTGGCCGCTGCCTTGGCGGCAGGGCTCACGCTCCTGGGTGAGAATCGGGTCCAGGAGGCCGAGTCGAAAGCGCCGTTGCTACCGTACGCGCGCTGGCATCTGATCGGTCCGCTGCAGTCGAACAAGGCTCGGCGGGCAGTGGCGCTGTTCGAGGCGATTGAATCGGTGGACTCTGTCGACCTGGCCCGACGCCTCGATCGAATCGCGAGTGAGATCCGGCGGGCACCGCTCGGCGTCTACCTTCAAGTGAACATCGATCGAGACCCGGCCAAGTCCGGTTTCTTGCCCGAGAAGCTCGAGGCGGGGTTACCGGCGCTCACCGAGATGCCGAATCTTCAGCTGCTCGGACTCATGACAGTCGGGCTGTTGGTCGGCACGCCCGAGGAGGCGCGCTCGACGTTCGCCCGCCTGCACGAGCTTTCCGGGCGTCTGCGCGGCCGCCTGCCGGCGCTGGGTGCGGGCCTGTCGATGGGGATGACCGACGACTACACGGTCGCGGTTGAGGAGGGGGCCACGGTCATCCGCGTCGGGCGGGCCATTTTTGGAGCGCGGCCTCACCCATAGACCGGTCGAGACCCACGGGCCTCGCGAGACCCCCGGGCGTCTTCATCGACTAGACTTTGATGCCGGGCCACCGACGTGAGACGCCTTCGGGCGAGAAGCCCTCGACCAGGATGAGCTTCTGGCGCCCCGTCGCTCCCGCCACCAGCCGCACCGAGGTGCGGGCCACGTCGAGCTCGTCGGCGAGAAGCCGGAGCAGAGCCGCGTTCGCGGCCCCGCCCGCGGCCGGTGCGGAGACGCGGGCCTGCAGTGTGCCGTCGTCGGACACGCCGTCCACCCGTTCAGAGCCGCCACGAGGCATCAGTCGCACTGCGAATCGGGCTGATGGGCGCAAGCGGTTCAGCCGAGGGCGGTTCGATTGCATGTCGGTCTGATTATCGCCGCGGCGCGGCGAGCCGCCATTGGCGAGGCTGCCTATCGCGCCGAGCGGCCCGGCGAGGAGGCGGACCCCGAGGGCGGCAGCGCGCGCATCCGGCTGCTCGCTGCGGGCCGCTATAATTCGGCCTCCGGCGCGTCGGCGCTCGGTCCCGTGGGCGATTAGCTCAGCTGGTTAGAGCGCGCGGTTCACATCCGCGAGGTCACTGGTTCGAGTCCAGTATCGCCCACCACAGCGACCGACATCCTCCTCGAACGGACGGACCCGTGACCTCGAGTCCCGCCGCCGCGCGATTCCCGGGCGGTTCCCTGTGCCGAGCTCCTGCGGCGAGCTCATGCGCCTCAGCGGCTATCGGGTGCCCGGCGAGTCGGGTGCGGGTCCCTCCGGCACGGTCAGTCCAGCCCTCTTCGCCGATGTCACCGATGAAGAGCGGGACGAGTTGCTCGACTACCTGGCGTGGTACCGAACCCGACGGCGGGCGGGCCGGGTGATAGGCGCGACCTGAGGTCCGGAGGCCTCGACGTAGCCCGGCACCGGCACTCGCGCCGAGCCGACCCCAGACGCGGGGATCATCCAGGGGCGGGCGCGCGGGCCCGTTCGCCGGATTAGGGGCATGATTGGGGCCATGGAATCGCACGAATCTGCTGCTCGCGAGGTTGATTGTCTCATCGTTGGCGGCGGGGCCGCGGGCCTGTCGGCGGCCGTCAACCTGGGTCGCATGCGCCGGAGGGTGCTCCTCGTCGACGCGCGAGACCGGTTCCGGTGGCGGCACGTCGCCCACAACTACCTGGGCTTCCCGGACGGGATTTCGGCCGATCAGATTCGCCGGCTCGGCTGGCGTCATGCGGCGCGATATGGGGTTCGGCTGCTGCTGGGTAACGTGTCAAGCGCGACTCGAGACGGCGAGCGGTTCCGGCTGCGGATCGATCGACTCCCCGATGGCGATGCCCCGGGCGGCGGGCCGGGGCCGAGCGTTTCGCGGGACGCAGAGATGGCCAGCCTCTTCGGCGAGGTTCCGAGAGGCGGTCCGCTGGAAGTTGTCGCTCGGACGGTGATCCTGGCCACCGGCGTCGTCGGTCGCTTCCCGGAATTCCCCGGCCGTGACGAATGCGTCGGACGGAGCCTCTTCTGGTGCATCCACTGCGAAGGCTACGAATCGATCGACCGCGTCGTGGGCGTCGTCGGCCACGACGAAGACGCCGTCCAGACCGCCCTGGACTTGCTCGATTTCACGGATCGGGTGACGATCGTGGCCGGACGCCCGGAGGGCTTCGAGGTTCCGTCTTCGCGGATCGCCGACCTGACCGCGAGCGGTATCGCCGCCCACCCGTTCGGCGTCGCCGAGTACGAGAACCGGGCGGGCCAGATGCGGGCGCTCATCCTGGACGATCGTGGGCGGACCCGGATCCCGGTCGAGCAGGTCTACACAATCCGTACCTCGAGGCCGCCGAACGAGCTCGCCCGGCAGCTCGGCCTGGAGCTGAACGCGCTCGGCCAGATCGTCGTCACGTCCGAGCAGCACACCAACGTGCCCGGCGTTTTCGCCGCGGGCGACGCCACCGACCTGCACGACCACCAGCTGAGCGCCGCCGCCCACGAGGGCAACCAGGCCGCCTGCGGAGCGAACTACCACCTGTACGCGCCGGTCCAGCGAGCCGGCGGCGGTAGATGAGTCGACGCACTCGTTGCGTTCAATGGCACAGTGACGATGACGCACCTTGCCGGCGAGCAGCGGGCAATCGAGGACTTTCTGAGCCGCCGAGCAGATCGCCGTAGCCGACGAAGGTCCCGAGGTGGCTGCCAGACTCCAGGGCGGCAAGTTCTGCCATGCTGGGCACGGGCAGGCGGCGAAGCGCTGCCGCTGCCGGACAAGGAAGACACATGACGCTGGAGCTGAAACCCCGCAAACGGATCGGGCTTGTAGCCCACGATAACAAGAAGCAGGACCTGATCGAATGGGCGCGGTACAACCGGGGCATGCTGGCCGTGCATGACCTCGTCGCGACCGGCACCACCGGATTCATGCTTGAGCGTGAGCTGGAACTGCCGGTGACCTGCCTTCAGTCTGGGCCGCTCGGCGGCGACCTCCAGATCGGGGCGATGATCGCCGACGGCAGCATCGACTTCCTGGTCTTCTTCTGGGATCCGCTCGAACCCCAGCCACACGACACGGACGTGAAGTCGCTGCTGCGAATCGCGGTCGTCTGGAACATCCCGGTCGCCTGCGACCGGGCCTCGGCCGACTTCATGATCTCGTCACCGCTGATGACCGGGTCGTACGAGCGAACGGTGCCCGACTACACGGCCCACAACGACCGAGAGCTTCCCGCGGCCGAAGAGGCCGACCCGGAAGAAGAGGCCGACCGGGCCGAAGAGGCCGACCCGGAAGAAACCTCGCCCCTGCCTTCCTGAAGTTCGACGCCGGTCGCGGCCGCCGGCCCGGTGCGACCGCGGCGCGTCCGCGAGGCCGCCATCGCCGTGCGTCGCGCTCCCCGCTGCCGCGTACAACTCCGGCGAAGAGTTCCCCCGCCGGCGCTAGGATGAACCAAACGGCGCCGTGACTGCACGACGTTGAGTTGGTGTGCGGGAGGCGATGGACATGCGGTATCGGACCTTCGGACGGCTCGGCTGGCAGGTGAGCGAAGTCGGCTACGGCATGTGGGGCATGGGCGGCTGGACCGGCTCCGACGACAAGGAATCGATTGCCTCTCTGGAGCTTGCCGTCTCGAAGGGCGTGAACTTCTTCGATACCGCCCAGGCGTACGGCGACGGGCGCAGCGAGCAGCTCCTGGCCCGGATCGTCGGCGGTCACCGGGGCAAGCGCATCTTCACCGCGACGAAGGTACCTCCTCGCAACCGCCGGTGGCCGAGCAGTCCGGACGTCCCGCTGGGCCAGGTCTTCCCCCGCGCGTACGTGCGCGACTACGTCGACATCAGCCGCTCGAACCTGGGTGTGGATACGATCGACCTGCTCCAGCTGCACGTCTGGGAGGACGACTGGCTGGCCAGCGGAGAGCTGCAGCAGACCGTCGCGGAGCTCAAGCGCGAGGGTTCGATTCGGGCGTTCGGCCTGAGCCTCAACCGCTGGCAGCCGTCGAACGGCGTGCGGGCCGTTCGGTGGGGTTTCGTCGATTCCGTCCAGGTGATCTACAACATCTTCGACCAGGCGCCGGAGGACGAGCTGTTCCCGGCCTGCCGCGAGAACGGGGTCGCGGTCATCGCCCGTGTCCCGTTCGACGAGGGCAGCCTTACCGGCAACCTGACCCTGAGGTCGACCTGGCCGGACGGCGACTGGCGCAACACCTATTTCGTGCCCGAGAACCTGGTTCAGAGCGTGGCCCACGCCGATGCCCTCAAGCCACTCCTGCCTGCGGGCATGAGCCTGGCCGAGATGGCCCTGCGCTTCATCCTGTCGAACCGGGACGTGAGCACCGTCATCCCGGGCATGCGGAGGGCCCGCAACGTCGAGGAGAACGCCGCCGCAGGCGATGCCGGACCGCTGTCCCCGGAACTTCTCGCCAAGCTCCGGGCCTACCGCTGGGATCGCACGCCCACCGAGTGGAGCCAGTAGCGGCTCAGTCGCGGGCCAGGCGGCGCAGCACTGCCGGTAGAATCCCGCCCCCTCGGTAGTAGTCGAGTTCTATAGGACCGTCCAGCCGGACGATCGCCTCGAACCGGCGCTCGCCCCCGTCGTCGCCTCGCGCGACGACTCCTACGCGCGAACGCGGCGTCGGCCCGCCGGCCGGCAGCGCGATCGCGTATGCCTCGCGGCCGGTGAGGCCGAGGCTCGCTGCGCTCTCGCCGGGGAGGAACTGGAGCGGCAGGATGCCCATGCCCACCAGGTTCGACCGGTGAATGCGCTCGAAGCTCTCGGCGATAACGGCGCGCACGCCGAGCAGCCGGGGGCCCTTCGCCGCCCAGTCGCGCGACGACCCGGATCCGTACTCCTTGCCGGCGATGACGATCAGCGGCACACCCTCGGCTGCATACCGCATGGCTGCGTCGAAGATGGTCGTGGCCTCGCCGTCGGGCAGGTGGACCGTGAACGGGCCCTCCCTGTCGGCCAGGGCGTTGCGCAGCCGGATGTTGGCGAAGGTGCCGCGCATCATGACTTCGTGGTGGCCGCGCCGCGCCCCGTAGCTGTTGAACTCGGCTGGCGCCACGCCGTGGGCCTGAAGCCACTGGCCGGCGGGGGACGAGGCCGCGATCGAGCCGGCGGGGGAGATGTGGTCGGTCGTGACGGAGTCGCCCAGGAGCGCCAGAACGCGGGCGCCGGAGATTGCCGCCGCCGGCCCCGGCTCGGCCGTCAGGCCGACGAAGAAAGGCGGCAGTGCAACGTACGTCGAGGCGTCGTCCCAGCGATAGCGATCGCCGGACGGGATGTCGAGGGCCTTCCACTCCGAACCACCCTCGAAGACCGAGGCGTAGGCCGACCGGAACAGCTCGCCGCTTACGGCCGAGCCCACGGTCGCGCGGACCTCCTCCGTCGAAGGCCAGATGTCGCGCAGGAAGACGGGCGCGCCGGCCCGGTCCACGCCGAGAGGCCGGGTCGTCAGGTCGACGTCCACGGTCCCGGCCAGCGCGAAGGCAACGACCAGTGGCGGCGAGGCCAGGTAACTGGCCCGGACCAGCGGATGTATCCGGCCCTCGAAGTTGCGGTTGCCCGACAGCACGGCGGCAACGACGAGGTCGTTCTCCTCGATCGCCCGGGCCAGCGGGGCGTCCAGGGGTCCGCTGTTGCCGATGCAGGTGGTGCAGCCATAGCCGGCCAGGGTGAAGCCGAGTCTCTCGAGCGGTTCGAGCAGGTTCGCGCCACGCAGGTACGCAGTGACGGCGCGCGAACCGGGCGCCAGGCTGGTCTTGACCGTCGGTCGAACCGTCAGGCCGCGGGCCACGGCGTTTCGGGCAAGCAGGCCGGCCGCGACCATGACGGTCGGGTTCGAAGTGTTGGTGCAGCTCGTGATTGCCGCTATCGCGACCGATCCGGTTCCGAATTCGACCAAACGACCGGCCGCCTCGATCAGAACGGTCGGATAGGACGCCCCAACGGAGGCCGCCGCGGAGCCGGCGGAATCCCCCGAGGTCGACGGCCCGGCCGCGACTCCCGCCCCGGCCTTGTCCTCGAGCCCCTCGGGGTGGGCCGTCCGGAAGTTGGTCCGGAGGTCTCCCAGGGCCACGCGATCCTGGGGTCGGCGCGGACCGGCCAGGCTCGGCTCCACCGAGGCCAGGTCCAGGGTGAGGAGCGCATCGAACTCCGGAGTGATGCCGGGCACCCGCCAGAGCCCCTGCTCCCTGGCGTAGCGCTCCACGAGCGCAACCTGCTCGGCCGTTCGGCCGGTCAGGCGCAGGTAGGCCAGCGTCTCGTCGTCGATCGGGAAGAGCGTCGCGGTCGCCCCGAACTCGGGCGACATGTTGGAAATGGTGGCCCGATCGGCCAGCGTCAGCCCCGCCAGCCCGTCGCCGGTGAACTCGACGAACGCCCCGACGACACCGTAGGAGCGGAGCATCTGGGTTACGACGAGCACCAGGTCCGTGGCCGTGGCGCCCTCCGGCAGCTCGCCGGAGAGTCGCACGCCCACGATCTTCGGCATCGGCTGATAGAGCGGCTGGCCCAGCAGGACGGCCTCGGCCTCGATGCCGCCCACGCCGTAGCCCAACACGCCGAGGCCGTTGATCATGGTGGTGTGAGAGTCCGTTCCGACCACGGTGTCGGGGAACGCGATCTCGCCTCGGCCGTCGGGAGCGGGCCGCCGCGCCACCACGGAAGCCAGGTATTCCAGGTTGACCTGGTGGACGATGCCCGTGCCGGGCGGAACGACGCGCAGGTCGTCGAAGGCGGTGTGGGCCCAGCGCAGCAGCTGGTACCGCTCACCGTTGCGCTCGTACTCTCGCGCCACGTTGTAGGCGAAGGCATCGGCCGTGCCGTAGCGATCGACCTGGACCGAGTGGTCGATTACCAGGTCGGCGGGCACCAGAGGGTTGACCCGAGACGGGTCGCCGCCCAGGTCGGCCATCGCGTCCCGCATCGCCGCGAGGTCGACGACCGCCGGGACGCCGGTGAAGTCCTGGAGGATAACCCGGGCGGGCATGAACGGGATCTCGGCCTCGGTCGTGGCCGAAGCTCCCGGTTTCCAGGCCGCCAGGGCCGACACGTCGGTCTCGCGCACGACGCCGTCGCCGGCGTGTCGGACCACGTTCTCGAGCAGGATCTTGAGCGTCACCGGCAGGCGGTCGAGATCGAGGGCGGGCTTCGCGGCCGTGGACCCGGCCAGAGCGGAGAGTTGGTAGAAGTCCGGCAGTCCAGGGCCGAGCGGGGCCCGGGCGCGGAAGGGATCGCTGGGGGTCACGGCAGCTCCTTCGAAGTCTCGCTCGGCCGGCCGGGCCGATTCCTTCGGTGTCGCCTGCGCTCCTCGCTCACGCACCCTCGGGTGCGCTCGCTGCGGTGCTCGACGCCGTCTCGGCCCCGGCCGTCGGACCGAGCGATTGATTCGCCTGATCGCCGGAACCCCGGGGGCGGTGCGCGTCTGCCACCGGGGAAACGCTAAACTCGGGCCGGCAGTCGTCGTCTCGCCGCGCTCCCGCGCGACCCATCGCGACGGCCGCCGCATTTCGAGTTCGTTCGAAGGATACCGCCAGTTCGCGGTCGGGGAGGGAAGTCGCGTGAAGGCATGGCGCGACGACGCAAGCCGCGGTGGCCTCCGACCCCACGGCGAAAACATCCACGCCCACCTCGACCTGCACCCCCACGGCGGCCGCTGGTCCGTTTCGCCGACCGTGGGGATCGTCGGTGCCGGGCCCGTGGGGACGGCCCTGGGCGTGGCCATCAGCCGGGCCGGCTGGCCGGTCACGGCCGTATCCAGCCGCGACGCCGACAGGCGAGAGCGGTTCCGCAGCCTCGTCCCGGGCGTTCGGTCCTTCATCGAGCCCGAAGCCATCCTCGACGAGGTCCAGGTGGCCATCCTCGCCGTCCCTGACGACGCAATTGCGGCGGTCGCGGCGCCCATGCGCCTCTATGGCGGCCAGACGCTCGTTCACACGAGCGGCCTTCTCGGGTCGGAGGTGCTCGAGCCGGCACTCGGCGCCGGCAGCCACGCCGGGACCTTCCATCCGCTCGTCGCCTTCACTTCGGACGTGGAGCGGTCGGTGGCGGCCGTCAAGGGCGCGACGATCGCGCTCGAGGGCGACGAGGTGATCATGGGTCTGCTTGCCGACCTCGCAGAAGCGATCGGGGGAGTGCCGGTTCGGCTGCCGAAGGGTGCCAAGGCGGCCTACCACGCCGCGGCCGTCATGGCGTCCGGCGGGCTCGCCGCGCTGCTCGACGCGATCGTTACCCTCGGAGCCGCGGCCGGCATCGACGAAGGAGGCTCGCTGGCCATCTACGGCCGCCTCATCGAGCAGACCCTTGCCGACGCCAAAGCGATCGGCGTCGCTGCGGCCCTGACCGGCCCGATCGTGCGCGGCGACGCCGGCACCGTGGAGGCTCACCTCGAGGTCCTCGAGCGCATGGCCCCGGGGGTCATCGAGCTGTACCTTGCGGCCGCCCGCCGCGAGCTCCTCATTGTCGAGGCGCGTGGCTCTCTGTCACCGGAGCGGCTGCGGCGGATCCGGGCCGTGCTTGCAAAGGTCGTCTGACCGGGTAGGATGGTTCCCATGCAGCACAGCATCGCGGCCAAGTACGCGGCCTTGCCCGCTGCCCGCTTCGTACGCCCTGCCGGTCGCGAGTGGGAGCGCCGGCTCGGCCTCCACCCGAGCCTCTCGTTCCAGCGGGCGTCCACGCGGCTGACCATCCTGCGCCCCTCCCACGGGGGCCTTCAGATCAGCGGCTGGCGCCCCGTGACCGCGCGCGGTAGCGCCCCCCGGAGCGGTCTAGTTCGGGCCGCCGTCACGTTTCACTGGGCAGGCGGACGGCCGCAAGCAGACCGCCGGTCGAGCCTCGCCGCGGCCCCGTGGCGAGGCTGAGCGCCGCCACCGCAACTTCAGCGGGCGGCATCGTCATCCGATACGAGGACTCGATTCCGCAGCTGGTGGTCGGCCGCCGAAAGCGGGAGAGAGACGGTCAGACCTGGACGTTGCCGAAGGGCACGCCGATCGCAGGCGAAAGCCTCGAGGAAACCGCGCTGCGCGAAGTCTGGGAGGAAACCGGCCTCACGGTCCGAATCCTGTCGCCCCTGGACGCCATCAGGTACACCTTCGTCCAGCGCGGCACGCGCATCCACAAGACTGTTCATTACTTCATCATGAAACCCACCGGCGGCGCCTTCCAGGAGCACGACCGCGAGTTCGAAGAGGTCCGCTGGGTCTCCTTCGGCGAGGCTGCCGGCCTTCTTTCGTTCGAAACCGAGCGCGCCCTCGTCGGACTGGCCGCCGCCCGACTCCCAGATTCCACCGCTTGAGCTGCGCGTCCCTTCAGCCGCGCCCCGGGTGGCGGGGCGCCAGATGAACACGACCGGAGGTCGCTCTCGATGGCTCAGTCGCAGAACTCGCCGCTGGCGACGCCACTCGCCGACCGACACGCGGCTCTCGGAGCGCGGATCGTGGAGTTTGGCGGCTGGCTGATGCCGCTCCAGTACACGGGCATCATCGAGGAACACCGCGCAGTCCGCTCGCGGGCTGGGTTGTTCGACCTCTCGCACATGGGCGAACTCTTCGTCGAGGGTCCCGAGGCGGCAGCGGCGCTCGCCTATGCCCTCACAACCGATCCCGCGAGCCTGAAAGTGGGCCGGGCTCACTACTCGATGATCTGCTTCCCCGAGGGAGGCGTTCTCGACGACCTGATCGTCTACCGCCTGGGCGACGAGCGGTTCATGATCGTGGCCAACGCTTCGAACGCCGGGGCCGTCAGCGACGCCCTGGCCGCGCGGCTGGCGGGATTCCGGGTCGTCCTCGACGACCGCTCTCTCGCCACCGCGCTCGTGGCGATCCAGGGTCCTCGCTCCGCCGGCACGATGGCGCATCTGACCGACGTGTCGCTCGATGGGCTGCGCTACTACGCCATCGCCGAGGGGCGCGTCGCCGGGATCCCGGCGCTGCTCGCCCGCACGGGATACACGGGCGAGGACGGCTTCGAGGTCTTCTGCGACGTCGCCGACGCAGCGGCGGTTTGGGACGCCCTGATCGAGACGGGCACGGCCGATGGCCTCATCCCGGTAGGGCTTGGCGCCCGCGACACGCTCCGGCTCGAAGCCGGCATGCCGCTCTACGGCAACGAGCTCGGCCGCGATACGACTCCGTTCGACGCCGGACTCGGCCGGGTGGTTCACCTCTCGAAGGAAGGCGACTTCGTCGGCCGGGCCGCGCTCGAGAAAGCGCGGGCCGAAGGCCCTCGCAAGAAGCTCGTGGGGTTGGTCGTCCGGGGCCGCGGCATCGCTCGCCACGGCTACGAGGTCTTCGCCGGTGATCGCCGGGTCGGTACGGTCACGAGCGGCACTCAATCCCCAACCCTCGGCCAGCCGATAGCCATGGCCTACGTGACGCTATCGGAGGCGGAGCCCGGTACGATAATCGACGTCGACATTCGCGATCATCGAGTCCCGGCCGAGGTCGTGCCGTTGCCCTTCTACAAGAGGCCGGCCTGAGCCGGCGGCCGGCGGCCGTGGCCGCCAGGAACGAGCCACTCGAGCTGCCGTCGGGCCAGGAACGTCCGGTACAGGAGGAAGCTAGGCGATGGTTCCCCAGGATCTGCACTACACGAAAGAGCACGAATGGGTGCGCATCGAAGGCGACATCGCCACCGTGGGTATCACTGAGTATGCCGCCGAGCAGCTCGGGGACATCGTCTTCGTCGAGCTGCCGGACCTCGGGCGGTCGGTGGCCCAGTTCGCAGCCGTCGGCGTGATCGAGTCGGTCAAGGCGGTCAGCGACCTCTTCGCGCCGGTGGGCGGCGAAGTCATCGAGACGAACGCCGAGCTCGCCGAAAAGCCGGAGCTGCTCAACAGCGATCCGATGGGCGGGGGCTGGATGCTGCGGATCAAGGTCGCCGATCGCGCCCAGGTCGACCGCCTGCTCGATCCCGCGGCTTACGAGGCGCTGACTTCAGAGGGCTGAGACCCGCGTAGGGACTTTGATCACTCGCGCAGGGAGCTGACGCCATGGCCTACGGCCCGCACACGACAGAGGATCGCGCCCGGATGCTGGCGGCGATCGGCGTCGATTCTGTCGACGACCTGTTCGCCGACATCCCGTCGTCGCTGCGGTCGACCGGTCTCAATCTCCCGCCTCCCGAGTCGGAGGCCGAGTTGTCGGCTCGCCTTCGCACGCTGGCGGATCGCAACCGGGTCGACCTGGTCAGCTTCCTCGGCGCCGGGGCGTATCGCCACTTCACTCCGGCCGTCGTCGACCAGCTGCTCCTGCGGGGCGAGTTCTACACCGCGTACACGCCGTATCAGCCGGAGATCAGCCAGGGCACCCTCCAGACCATCTACGAGTATCAATCCCTGATGGCCGAGCTGACCGGTCTGGACGTCGTCTCGGCGTCGCACTACGACGGTGCCTCGGCCACGGCCGAGGGCGCGCTCATGAGTTGCCGCGCCACGCGCCGAGAACGGGTCCTGGTGGGCCGCGGGGTCCACCCCCACTACCGTGAAACGCTTTGCACCTATTTCGGGGGGGCTTCCCTCGTGGCCGACGAGATTCCGCTCGTGGCGGACGGTCCAGCGGCCGGGACGACGGACCTGGCGGCGCTGGAGCGGATGCTCGCCCAGGCGGACCGTCCCGTCGGCGGCGTCGTGGTGGCCAATCCGAGTTTCCTGGGCCTGCTCGAGCCGATGGCGGAGATAGGGCGCCTGGCCCATGCGGCCGGCGCGCTCTTCGTTTCGGTCGTGGAGCCGGTCTCTCTCGCCGTCCTAGCCACGCCCGGCGAATACGACGCCGACATCGCCGCCGGCGACGGTCAGCCGCTTGGGATTCCACTCTCCTACGGCGGCCCCTACCTCGGCATTCTGGCCTGCCGCGATCCGCTGGTCAGGCAGATCCCCGGTCGGCTTGTCGGGCTGACCGCGGACGTGGACGGCAAGCGCGCCTTCGTCATGACGCTGCGGGCGCGGGAGCAGGACATCAGACGCGAGAAGGCCTCCAGCAACATCTGCACGAACCAGGCCCTGTGCGCCCTGGCCGCGGCAATCTACCTGGCTGCCATCGGGCCGCACGGCCTGCGGGACGTGGCCGCCCTCGGCGCCGCCCGCGCCAGCGACCTCGAGAGGGCGCTCTCGGCCGCGGGTGCGCCGCGGCTGCATCCGGGACCGTACCTGAACGAGTTCGCCGTCCGCATCCCGGGCGCCACCAGGGTGCACGCCCGTCTCCTCGACCGCGGCATCCTGGCCGGACTGCCGCTGGCGCGGCCAATTCCCGACGACCCGTCGCTGGCCGACGCTCTTCTGGTCTGCGCCACGGAGGTCACGACGGCCGAGGATATCGCCGCGTTCGCGGCGGCCCTCGGCGAGGAGCTGGCGGGGGCCGCCCGATGACCGCCGCCGGAGATCGCCTCGCACCCACGCTCTTCGAGCGCTCCCGGCCCGGCCGCGGCGGCGGCAAGGTGCCGCACCCGCCCGGGGACGCCCTGGCTCGCATTCCCGCCGGCCTGCTGCGCGGGGAAGGGCCGCGGCTGCCCGAGCTCTCGGAGCCCGAGTTGACCCGCCACTACGTCAACCTGAGCCAGCTCAACTACGCCGTGGACACGGGCTTCTACCCGCTCGGCTCGTGCACCATGAAGTACAACCCCAAGATCGACGAGTGGGCCGCCCGTCTGCCCGGCTTCGCTTCACTCCACCCGCTCGCCCCCGACGATCTCGCCCAGGGCACTCTTCAGCTACTTTGGGAACTGGAGGAAGCGCTGGCGGAGATCGGCGGCATGAAGGCCGTCACGCTCCAGCCGGCGGCCGGAGCCCAGGGCGAGCTCACCGGCATCCTCATGGTCCGGGCCTACCATCGCGGCCGCGGCGACTTCGAGCGGACCGAGGTCCTGGTCCCGGACTCGGCACACGGCACCAACCCCGCCACGGCCTCGATGGCCGGCTTCAAGACGGTCTCCATCCCGTCCGCCCTGGACGGCGGCGTGGACGTGGAGGCGTTCCGGGCGGCTCTCGGTCCGCGGACGGCCGCGGTCATGATCACCAACCCCTCGACGGTCGGGCTGTTCGAGTCCCGTTTGTGCGACCTGCTCGACGCCGTCCACGAGGCCGGCGCGCTGGCATACATGGACGGGGCAAACCTGAACGCCGTCATGGGCCGTTTCAAGCCGGGCGAGGCCGGCTTCGACGTGATGCACATCAACGTCCACAAGACATTCGGGACCCCGCACGGCGGCGGCGGCCCGGGGGCGGGGCCGGTCGGAGTGGGGGAGAAGCTTGTTCCCTACCTGCCCTCGCCCCGGGTCCTGCGCGAGAGCGACGGCCGCTTCCGCCTCGAGGCGGTCGGCGAGCGGCCCACCAGCATCGGCCGGGTGAAGGCTTTCGCCGGCAACACCGGCGTCCTCGTCCGGGCGTATGCGTACATCAGAGCCCACGGCGGCTCGGGCCTCTGCACGGTCAGCGATGATGCCGTCCTGGCGGCCAACTACCTCAAGACTCGACTCGCGAACGTCCTGGACGTCCCCTTCTCGCGCCACTGCATGCACGAGTTCGTGGCCTCGTCCGCAACCCTCAAGGCACAGACCGGAATTCGCACCCTGGACGTGGCCAAGAGGCTCATCGATTACGGCTTCCACCCACCGACGGTGTACTTCCCGTTGACGGTCGAGGAGGCCCTTCTAATCGAGCCGACCGAGACGGAATCCGTCGAGACCCTGGATGCGTTCGTGGAGGCGTTGCGGTGCATCGTGGATGAGGCGCACACCGATCCGGAACTTCTCCATTCCGCGCCGCACAGCTCGCCGGTTCGCCGGCTCGACGAAACGACCGCCGCGCGCCAGCCCAACCTCCGCTGGAAGGCCATGACCGGCAGCCAGTCGCCGTGTCCGGATTGAAAAGGCGCCCTTTAGGCCGTCTGATCGGCGTTCTTATCGTCGCGGCCGTGGCCGGGGGTGCCTGCGGTTCGGCGACGAGCACGGCTACCTCCTCGGCGGCGGCAGGCACCCCGTCCTTTGCCCTTTCGCCGACGGCGTCCGCGACGGCGGCGCCGGTGGCCCTCACCGGCTCAACGTACAAGGCGACCCCCGCCGCCACTACCGGCGGTACGGTCACCCTCGCCGAGTGGCTATTCCCGGACACCGTCAACCCGTACTACGCCCCGGTCGAGAACTACGCCCAGGCCGGGACGGATATCGAAGTCTCCGACAGCATGTTCGACGGCCTGCTCACCGTCACGCCGGACCTGAAATACGCCCCCGATCTCGCGACGAACGTTCCGACCACCGAAAACGGCGGGGTCGTTCTCACGGGCACCGGTGGTATGGACGTCAACTGGACCCTCCGCCCCGGGATGACGTGGTCCGACGGCCAGCCCATCAACTGCGACGACATCAAGGCGACCTGGTCGTGGGTGACGGACCCGGCCAACAGCGGCCTGTCCGGCAGCCCGGCCGGCTGGGAAGACGTCACCGGCGTTGACGGAGGCTCCGGCACCAGCTGTGTGATGCATTTCGGCAGGGTCTACGAGGGCTACCTCGACCTTGTCTCACCGCTGTTCCCAGCCCATTACATAACCACGATCCCCGTAAAGGACGCCGCGACCAAGCTGTACCCGATGAACAACCTGTCCAGCGGTGTCTACAGCGGCCCGTACATTCCCGCCAGCGTCACCGGTCACGCGACTATTGTCCTCAAACCGAACCCGCACTGGCAGACCATCGGCGGTCATGCGCCGTGGCTCTCATCGGTCACCTGGAAGTATTACGCCGACGCCAAGGGCATGATCGCCGGATTCACGGCGGGTGAATACGACGTGGGCCAGAACCTGGGCAGTCTTGACATCCCCAACCTTTCTGGCATCGATCAGGCGCAGCAGGACGTCCACGATTCGCTCACATACGAACTCCTCGCCTTCAACAACGCCTCGTTCACGACGAAGTTTGCGGCCGACGCCGCCACCATCATCCGGGCCATCAAGCTCGCGACCGACCGCCAGGCGATCGCACAGGGTCCGTTGGGTGGAAACGTGACCGTCGGCAACAACTTCGCCTCGCCGCTGTCGTGGTACTACAAGGACATTGGAGGCTCAACCGCCGCCGACCCGACCACGGCATTCACCCTCCTGGCGAACGCAGGCTGGACGAAGGCAGCCGACGGCTACCTGACCAAAGGCGGCAAGACTCTCGAGCTCACCTACTGCTCCACGACGCACCAGTTCCGCCTGGATACGCTCAAGCTGATGGCCAACCAGCTGAGGCAGATCGGCATCAAGGTCGACGTCAACGCCAAGCCGAACGCGGACGTGTTCGGCCTCTGGAACGACGTCAAGGCCACCACGCTCTGCAACCTTCAGCACGGAAACTTCGACGTGGCTGAATTCTCATACGTGTCGCCCCTCGATCCGCTTGCCGGATACAGCGTTTACAACTCCGGTCAGACGCCGGACAACGCGCCGCACACGGGCGAGAACATCTCTCGCATCAACCTGCCGGCTCTCGACGCGGCCTACGGCGCCGTCCAGAGCAGCGCCGACTTCGTCAAGGTCCGCGCCGCCATGCTCTCGATCCAGGAAATATACGGTTCCGACCGGAATACGTATGAACTCCCCCTCTATTTCCGCAAGGACGTCTGGCTCGCGAATCCCAAGCTTCACAATTTCACGGGCAACCCGACCGCTTCTGCCGGCGAGTGGAACATCGGCGATTGGTGGGTTGGATGACGGTCCTGTATGACCCGCTGGGCCCGCGATGAGCGGCAATCCGGCTCCCGACGCAGGTGCCCCGACCCGGCTCGGGCGTGCCGTTTCGATCCGCCGGTCCAAGGGCTCGAGCGAGGTCGATCAGAGCTGAAGGCGGCACCGGATCCGTGGCCGATCCGGGCCCAGCGACCCGTGGGACGGGGAGACTCCTCGCCGCGCCGCCACTGGCCGATTATCGAGGCGTGAGCGCCGTCCCCGACCGCCGCAGTCCACGCTCAGCAGGCGGCGAAATAGGTGGGCAGGACCTCATTTTGGAATTTGACACCGCCCTTGGGAGTCACCATAGTAACGGCCATTGCGTCGGTCGCGATCTGCCCAGATCCACTCTGCCGAAGCACCAGGCAGCTACCGACAGGGGTCAATGGGAGCTGGAAGAGACGATCCGACGGCCGCAGTGCCCATCGCTTAGGGAGTAGAGAACTTCAGGGAGGCGCGTTGCATGCGTAATCGGCTGTTGGGCCTGCTCGCCATTGGGGCAATCGTGGCGAGCGCCTGCTCCAGTTCAACCGCGACACCCACCACCGTGCCGACCACGGGGCCGGCCACTCAGCCGCCCGTCGCGACGGCGGCGACATCTCCGACCCTCGCGGTTTCCCCGACCCCGGCGGGGCCCCCCGACCTGACGACCACTACCTATAAGCCGGAAGCAGTCGGCAAGACCGGCGGCAAGCTCGTCCTCGGCGAGTGGCAGGAGCCGGTCACGATCTGGTCCGGCGAGTACGACAACTCGGCCACGGACGTTGAGGCCTTCGGCATCTCCTTGTGGGGCCTCTGGAACGCCACCGCCGACTACAAGTACTACGGCCAGCTGGCGTCCAACGTCCCGCTCGTGTCCAACGGCGGCGTTGTCATCAACGGCACGAACATGGACGTCACCATCAACCTGCGCCCCGGCGCGAAGTGGTCCGACGGCGTGCCGATCACCTGCGACGACCTGGCCTACCAGGTCCAATGGCAGATGGACAAGGGCCAGGTCGGCAACGTCCAGGGCCAGATCGGCTGGCAGAACGTCTCGGGCGTTGACGGCGGCACGGGCACGAACTGCGTGGCCCACTACACCAAGATCCCCGCGGGCGGGACCACGGCAGTCTACGAAGGCTACCTGAGCATGTGGACGCCGCTCCTCCCCAAGCACTACCTCCAGACCGTGTCGGTGGCTAATGCCACCACGCAGCTCTACACCCAGGCCGCACCTCAGAAGGGCGTCTACAGCGGTCCGTATATGCCGACCAAGTGGGCGGCCGGTGCAGAGATCGACTACGTTCCGAACCCGCAGTTCTGGAGCACCATCAAGAAGACGACGGCCCCGTTCGACTCGGTGGTCTTCAAGTACTACAGCGATGCCACGGCCATGAAGGCCGGCTTCAAGAACGGCGAGACCGACGTCGCCATGAACCTCAACCAGACCGATATTCCCACGTTCTCCACGTTGGGCATAAACACGGCGTCGATAGATTCCATCAACGGCACGACCTACGAGCAGCATTCCTGGAACTACGCGGACCTGACCAAGAAGTTCGGTGCCGACGGCGCCAAGGCGCTGATGACGGCCGTCCACTACGCCTACAACAAGGACGACATCATCCAGCGCATCACCGGCGGCACGGTCTCCGCGATCTGCGACTTCAACTCGCCGCTGGTCTGGTACTACAAGGACGAAACGTGCCCGGCCTACGACGTGGCCAAAGCCAACTCGATCCTCGATGCGGCCGGCTTCACCAAGGGCAATGACGGTATCCGCGTGGCGCCCAACGGCACGAGGGTCGAGCTGATCGGCTGCACGAGCAAGTCTCGCCCGTACCGCGGCAACACGATGATCCTCGTGGCCTCGTACCTGAAGCAGATCGGCATCCTGCTGGACACGAACCAGGTTCCGACTACGCCCGACCTGTTCGGCGGTTGGACCGACCAAGGTTCGGACGTTCCTTGCAACACCACGCACGGCAACTTCGACGTGGCCGAATTCGCGTGGGTCTCCGGTATCGACCCGATCGGCATCTACCCCCTCTACTACTCCACCTACGACCCGAGCCAGGGCGATCACAGCGGCGTCAACTACATCCGGGTGAACATCCCGGCCCTCGATGCCGCGCTCAACGCGCTCTCGACCACGACCGACCCGGTCAAGATCGTGGCTGCCGAAGCGACGATCCAGGACCTCTACGTAGACCCGGCCAACGCCTTCCCGGAGATCCCGCTCTACGCCTGGAAGACGGTCGAGCTCAAGGGCACCACGATGCACAACGTCGTGAACAACGCGACCAGTGCGACCAACACCTGGAATATCGAGGACTGGTGGCGGTCCTAGCTCTGACAGGCTGAGCCTCCACGGCCGGAACTCGACATGACGATGCGGGATTGCGGCGCTGCGTCGCAATCCCGCATCCTGCATCCAGCTACTGAGACCCTGAGTTGACCCGCTACATCGTTCGGCGTCTCATCGGCGCAATCCCCACGCTCTTCATCGTCTCAATACTGATCTACGGATTCGTGCTGCTGTCGCCCGGCGGTCCTACGGCACGTTTCGCCATGAACCCCAAGATCTCGGCGCAGGCGCTGGCCGCGTTCGAACACCGGTGGGGCCTGGATCAGCCGGTCTACGTCCAGTACTGCCGCTGGCTGGGTGTCTGCAATCCCGACGGCCAGGGGCTCGGAGTGCTGCTCAGCAACCAAGGTCTGCCGAACTTCCTCCCAAGCTTCGTGGGCGGCGGCAGCAACGGCGTCCTCCATCTCGACCTAGGCCTGTCGAGCGCCACGGGGGTGCCGGTATCCGACGTCATCGCCGAGCGGTTCCCCAGGACCCTCGTGCTGGCGGGGGTGGCGCTGGTCCTGTGGATGACCCTGGCTCTCATCCTGGGGGTGACGTCCGCGGTCAAGCGGTACACGAAGGTCGACAACGTCATAACCGTGTTCAACTACGTCTTCTATTCGTTCCCGACGTTCTGGCTCGGCCTGTTGCTGATCATCATCTTCAGCGCCGGGCTCGGCTGGTTCCCGGCCGGGGGCATGTGGGACGTCCGCAACACGCCCATCTTCGGCACGTCGGACTACTGGGCCTACGTCGGCCAACAGCCGGTCGCGGCGCTCGGGGACCTGGCGAAACACCTCGCCCTGCCGGTAGTCACGCTGGTCGCCGTGAGCGTGGCCGGGGATTCCCGTTTCGTGCGCGCCGCGATGATCGATTCCCTGCGCCAGGACTTCGTGCGGACGGCCCGGGCGAAGGGCGTGCCGGAGAGGCGGGTCATCTTCCGGCACGCTCTCCGGAACGCGCTGCTACCGGTCGTGACCAACATCGGCCTCGAGCTGCCTTTCCTCTTCACCGGCGCAATCGCGACCGAGACCGTCTTCAGCTGGCCGGGGATGGGGGCGCAGTTCATCACCTCGATCGGCCAGTACGACTACCCGGTGGTGATGGGGATCTCCGTGATCACCGCCGTGCTCGTCGTCGGAGCGAACCTGCTGGCGGACATCGTCTACGCGATCGTGGACCCGAGGATCAGCTATGGGTGAGATCGGCGAGCCCAGGATCGTGGAGAGCCCCGCAGACGCCGAGGAGATGCTTACCACCAACCCCGATTACGAAGTCCAGCTCGAGTCGCTCAACCAGAGGCAGCTCGCGTGGCGGCGGTTCAAGCGCCACCGGATGGCCCTGCTCGGCGCCATCATCTTCCTCTCCATGGTCGCGATCGGAGTCTTCGGGCCGTTCATACTCCCCTTCGACAAGTCCTCCTTCGTCCCGTTCGACCAGATCAACCCGGTCGGTCGGCCGCCGATGGTGTACCCGTTCTTCCATCCGTTCGGCGAGACCGAGGAGCTCCAGTACGACGTCCTGACGCTGGTCGTGAACGGTATCGGGCTCTCGCTTACGATCAGCGTGGGGGCGACCATTGTTGCCACGATCATCGGAACGATCGTCGGCGGTGTAGCCGGCTACTTCGGCGGCTGGCTCGACACGATCCTGATGCGGACCGTGGATGCCCTGCTGGCGCTGCCGATGATCTACCTCATCCTCGTCTTCTCCGAGTTCCTGGGCGGCGGCAACTGGTTCACCATCATGGTGATATTCGCCCTGCTCGGCTGGCTCCAGACGGCCAGGCTGGTCCGGAGCCTGATCCTGAGCCTGCGAGGGGAGGACTACGTCGACGCGGCCCGTGTCGCCGGCGTTTCCGAGCTGCGGATCATCTTCCGCCACCTGCTCCCCAACGCCCTGTCCCCGATCATCGTGGCTTCGACGCTCAGTGTCGCCGCCTTCATCACCGCCGAGGCCTTCGTCAGCTTCGTCGGCTACGGCATCAACCCGGAGACGCCCACCCTGGGCAACATCCTCAACGGCGCCCAGCAGGCCATCGGCGCCGGTAACTGGTGGTGGGCGGTCTTCCCCGGCGTAGCCATCGTCCTCATCGTTCTCGGCATCAACTTCATGGGCGACGGTCTCCAGGACGCACTCGATCCGAGGGCCAAGATATGAAGCAGAAGCCGGATCCGGCGGACTATCGGACCGAGTCGGCGGTCGTCGGCCCCCCGACCGACCCAGACGTCCTGCTCGAGGTCCGCGGTCTGCGCACCTACTTCCACGTCATGGACGGTACGGTCAAGGCGGTGGACGGCGTCGACTTCTCACTTAGACGCGGCCAAACCCTTGGGATAGTGGGCGAATCGGGCTGCGGCAAGAGCGTGACCGCCCTGACCATCATGCAGCTGCTCGACATTCCGCCGGGCGAGATCGCCGGCGGCGAGATCTGGTTCGACGGCCGGGACCTGCTCAGCCTCGGGCCGGAGCAGATCCGGCAGGTCCGCGGCGCGGACATCGCCATGATCTTCCAGGAACCGATGACGAGCCTGAACCCGGTCTTCACCATCGGCGACCAGATCTCCGAAGCGATCGTGCTGCACCAGCACGTCGGCAAGACGGAGGCGATGGCACGTGCGGTCGAGTCTCTCAAGGCGGTCGGGATTCCCGCCCCGGAGCGCCGCGTAAAGCAATACCCGCACGAGATGAGCGGGGGCATCAGGCAGCGCGTCATGATCGCCATGGCTCTCTCCTGCAACCCCAAGCTGCTGATCGCGGACGAACCCACGACCGCCCTGGACGTCACGATCCAGGCCCAGATCCTCGAGCTCATCAAGAAGATCCAGGCCGATACGGGCGCCGCCCTGCTCCTGATCACCCACGACCTGGCCGTCGTCGCCGAGACGGTCCAGAACGTGGCCGTCATGTACGCCGGCCGGGTCGTCGAGTCGGGCCCCGTGGAGGAGGTACTGCTGGGCCCGAGGCATCCTTACACCCAGGGCCTGCTCAACTCGATCCCGGGCCTGCACAAGCGCGGCCACCAGCTCGACGTGATCAAAGGCGTGGTCCCGAACCCGTTCCGGATGCCTTTGGGCTGCAAGTTCGAGCCGCGCTGCCCATATGCGTGGGAACGGTGCAAGCAGACTGAGCCGGACCTCCTGGCCGTGCCCCAACGAAACGTGCTGTCGCGCTGCTTCCTCCACGCTCCCGACAGCGCAGCTCGGCGGGCCGAGTACGACCGGGCGGCACTCGAGACCGTCCGCGGCGTGGTCGGCTGAGGCGGGAGCGAAGCATGGAGCAGATAGAGACGATGATGGTCAGCCCCGCAGCCGCTGCTGCCACGCCCGGGGGAGGGACGCCGGTCAGCGCGCCTCGGCCGCTGCTGGAGGTGCGGAACCTCAAGACCTACTACCCCATCCTCGGCGGCATCCTGCGCCGGCGGGTTGGCAGCGTGTATGCCGTGGACGACGTCAGCCTTTCGATCAGCCGGGGCGAGAAGTTCGGCCTGGTGGGCGAGTCGGGATGCGGCAAGACCACGTTCGGGCGGACGATCCTGCGCCTGGAGAAGGCCACCGCCGGCTCGGTCACCATGGACGGCCAGGACATGCTGGCGATGCGCGGCGAGGCGCTCAAGCACATGCGGCGGCGCATGCAGCTGATCTTCCAGGACCCTTACGGATCGCTCAACCCGCGGATGCCGGTCAGCGACATCATCGGCGAGGGCCTGCTCGCTCAATCCGACAAGACGAACAGGTGGAGCGAGCGGGCCATTCGGGACAAGAGAGTAGGCGACTACCTCGACGCCGTCGGCCTGCGGCGTGACTACTCGAGGCGTTACGCTCACGAGTTCTCCGGCGGCCAGAGGCAGCGCATTGGCATCGCCCGCGCGCTGGCCCTCGGCCCGGAGTTCATCGTCTGCGACGAGCCGGTTTCGGCTCTCGACGTGTCGATCCAGTCGCAGATCCTGAACCTGCTCTCGGAGCTGCGCGCGCAGTTCAGCCTGACCTACCTGTTCATAGCGCACAACCTGTCGGTGGTGCAGTACTTCTGCGAGCGAATAGGCGTGATGTACCTGGGCAAGCTGGTCGAGGTGGCCGACACCGACACTCTCTACGACCATCCGCGCCATCCCTACTCGGTCGCATTGCTGTCGGCCATACCCGTGCCGGACCCGCGCGTTCGCATGAAACGGCTGATCCTGAAGGGCGACGTTCCCTCGCCCGCCAACCCGCCCTCGGGCTGTCGGTTCCACACTCGTTGCTGGCTGCGTGAGAGGCTGGGAAACCCTGAGGTCTGTTCCACGGTGGAACCGCCGTTGAGCGATGTCGGGGGCGGCCAGCTCTCGGCCTGCCATTTCGCCGAACAAGTGTCGGCCGAGGCAGCCCAGGAAGCGGCCGCGCGGCAGTCCGTGATCGACACGGCTGCCTCCGCAGACCAGTAACCGCGCCCGATTCGGGTATGCGGACGCGGGCCGAATGGTATACGGTGGGCAGCGTATCGGCGACCTGAGCCCCAGGACGCCGCGTTCGAAGGCAGAGCGGAGGAGCTCATCGCGCCTCGGCGCACGGGTGTCGCCTGTGTCCTGATCAGCGATCACCAGTAAGGGAGTGGAGATGAAACGTTTAGCGTCTTTGCTGACCGTGGCGGCCTTGATTGCCACGGCCTGCAGCAGCAGCACGGCCACGCCGGCGTCGACCGCCGTGGTAGGCGGCAGCATGGTCTACGCGCTCAACGGCGACATGGTTCTGGCCGATCCGGCGCTCGTCAGCGACGGCAACTCCCTGTTCGTGGCGGCCCAGGTCGTCCAGAACCTGGTCCAGCTGCAGCCCGGCACGATCAGCACGGTCATCCCGGTCCTCGCCGCCGCCCTGCCCACGGTCAGCTCGGACGGCCTGACCTACACTTTCAAGCTCCGGACCGGCATCAAGTTCCATGACGGCACGGACTTCAATGCAGACGCCGTCGTCTACAACTACAACCGCTGGCAGAACTTCCCGGCCGGTGACCTTCAAACCGACGACAACTACTACGCCCAGGTCTTCGGCGGTTTCGGGAGCGCCTCCAACATCGCGTCGGTGACCGCCCCGGACGAGCAGACCGCGGTCATCACCCTCAAGACCCCGCAGTCCAACTTCGAGCTGGCCTCGACCCTTGCCGTCTTCGGCATCGAGAGCCCGACGGCGCTCAAGGCCGGCAATGCCGATCAGACGCCGATCTCGTCCAACAAGTACGCCCAGGGCCAGCTTCCCCAGGGCCAGGACATGGTCGGCACCGGCCCGTTCATCTTTAAGGAATGGGTTCTCGGCGACCACATCACCATCGTCAAGAACCCGAACTACTGGGACGCCGCCAACGCGGCGCTCCTCGACCAGGTCACCTTCAAGCCCTTCGGCGACTCCACGGCCACCCTTCAGGCCATTCAGTCGGGCGGCGTCGACGCGGCCTTCTCGATCTCGCCGCTGGACGTCAAGACGGCGCAGAGCTCCGGGCTGACGATCATCGACCGCGGCGCGTCCTGCAACCAGCTCAACCTCGACATGAACCAGAGCGTCGGGGGGGCGGCCACGATCTACGCGAACCCGAAGGTCCGTCTGGCCATCTCCGAGGCAGTGAACAAGCAGAGCTACGTGGGCGCGTTCTACTCCGGCCTGGGCACCGTGCCGACCGGCTTCATGCCGTCGGCCACCCTCGGCTTCAAGGCCGAGACCCTGCCCGCCTATAGCGTCAGCCAGGCCAAGGCCGACCTGACGGCGTCCGGCGTGACCGGCTCTGCCCTGACCATCGACCTCTACTACCCCTCCAACGTGGTCCGGCCGTACATGCCGGATCCCAAAGGCATCGCCACGGCCATCGCCAGCGACCTCCAGGCGGTGGGCTTCACCGTGAACCTCAAGACCGAGGACTGGCACGGCGGGTACGTCAGCGACGCCGATAGTGGCAAGCTCCCGCTGTACCTCTTCGGCTGGACCTGCGACTGGGCCGGCGCCGACAACTTCCTGGTCGCGGCCTGGTTCGGCTGGTCGAACGGGAAGCCGAACGCGCAGTTCGACTGGAACAACGCCCAGGCCAACACGGACATGACCCAGGCACTCCAGGCAACGTCCGTCGACGCTGCCAACGTCCTGTGGGGCCAGGTCCAGGATCTCCTGGCCCAGGATCTCCCGATGGTCCCGATCGTCAACTCCCAGCCGCCGGGAGCTCTCACGTCCAAGGTTCACGGCTACGTGGGCGCGAGCAACGGCATCGAGTACCTGAACACCGTCTGGCTGTCCAAGTAGCGCCCGCAGCCGGGCGGCTACGCCGCGCGGCAGGGCTGCAGGATTCGGTGAAACGGGCCCCCCGGGGTCGTGAAGACCCTGGGGGGCCCGTCCTAGCGGAGGACCCCTTTCCAGCGTGCTGAGGTTCATCGTCCGGCGCGTGCTCGTGGCCCTGCCGGTCCTCCTCGGGCTATCGATCATTCTGTTCCTGTTCCTGCGCCTCCTGCCCGGCGGCGGACCTGCGGAGGCCATCCTCGGCCAGCACGCCACGCCCCAGCTCGTCGCCCAGGTCACTGCGGCCGAGGGCCTCGACAGGCCCCTCTACGTGCAGTACGTCGACTACATCAGCCGCCTGCTCCGCGGCGACTTCGGCGCCAGTTTCATCGACGGCCGGGAGGTCGCGGGGACGTTCCTGGTCAAATTCCCGGCCACGGTGGAGCTGACAATCGGGGCCCTGATCTTCGCGGTCGGCCTGGGCATCCCCCTGGGCCGGCTGGCCGCCCGGCACCCCAACAGCTGGATCGACGGCATCGTGACCGTGATCTCGCTCTTCGGCATCTCGATCCCGGTCTTCGTCCTGGGCTACACCCTGGCCTTCGTCTTCGGGGTCGAGCTCCACTGGCTACCGACCTTCGGGCAGCTCGACCCTCGTTTGCCCATAGATCCCGTTACCCACTTCGCGATCATCGACGCGATCCTGGCCGGCAACTGGTACATCATCGACGCCGTCGCCCACCTCATCCTGCCGTCAATCGCCCTCGGCACCATTCCCCTGGCGGTCTTCACCAGGATCACCCGCGCCTCGGTCATCGAGGTCAGCAACGAGGACTACGTCCGGACCGCTCGGGCAAAGGGCCTGACCGACAGGCGCGTCAACGACCGCCACATCATGCGCAACGCCTGGCTGCCGGTGACTACCGTCATCGGCCTGGAGACCGGCGCTCTGCTGGCCGGCGCGGTGCTGACCGAGACGGTCTTCAGCTGGAACGGGGTGGGCTCCTGGGTCGTCAGCTCCATCCAGAACCACGACTACATCGTCGTCCAGTCGCTGATCCTGATTTTCGCCACGATCTTCCTGACGGTGAACCTGATCGTTGACGTGGGCTACGCGTTCCTGAACCCGCGCATCAGGTACAGCTGAGATGGCGACCGCCACCGGCATCACCATCGCGCCGACCGCCCGGGTCAGCCGCGGGCTGTGGCACGACGCGTTCCGGCGCCTGATGCGCAACCGTCCGGCGATCGTGGGGATGGTCTTCATCGCGATCTTCGTGATCGGCGCGATCCTGGCCCCCTACATCGCGCCGTACGGCCCCACGGTCGGCTCGCTGGCGAACAACCTCCAGGGCCCCAGCCCAGCCCACCTCATGGGCACGGACCTTCAGGGCTACGACGAGTTCAGCCGCGTCCTCTACGGCGCCCGGATCAGCCTGACCGTCGGCGTGATCGCCGTCATGTTCGGACTCATCGGTGGCACGACGGTGGGGGCCATCGCCGGCGGCGCGGGCGGGCTCGTGGACGGGTTCCTCATGCGGGTCATCGACGTGCTGCTTGCGGTCCCCGGCATCCTGCTGGCGATCGGGATCGTGGCCTGGCTGGGCCACGGTGAGATCCAGATCATGCTGGCGGTGGGGATCTCGTACTCGCCGATGTTCGCCCGGCTGCTCAGGGGCAGCCTGCTGGCCCTGCGCGAGTCGGACTACGTGACAGCCGCGCGTTCCATGGGGGCGTCTCCCGTCCGGATCCTGCTCCGCCACATGCTGCCCAACGCGCTGACGCCGCTGATCGTGCAGGCTACGCTGGCCGCGGCGACGGCCATCATCGACGTGGCCGGCCTGGGCTTCCTGGGCCTGGGCCCGGGAGACCCTCGCGTCGCCGAGTGGGGCGAGATGCTGACCGACTCGTCGCGCTTCCTTCAGTCCGCCCCGTACCTGATCCTCTTCCCCGGTGCCGCGATCGTGATAAGCGCCGTCGGCTTCAACCTGCTGGGCGACGGGTTGCGCGAGGCTCTCGACCCGCGCCTGAAGAGGTAGCGCGATGGCTCTTCTCTCGGTGCGCGACCTCCTGGTCCGGTTCCAGACCCACGACGGCACCGTCTACGCGGTGAACGGCGTCTCCTTTGACCTCGACGAGGGCGAGACGCTTGGCCTGGTGGGCGAGTCCGGCTGCGGCAAGAGCGTCACCAACCTGGCCGTCATGCGCTTGCTTCCCAGGCCCGCCGGCCGGATCGTGGGCGGTCACGTCTACTTCCAGGACGAGGACCTGGTCGGCCTCGACGAGGCCGAGATGCGCGACCTGCGGGGCAAGGAGATCGCGATGATCTTCCAGGACCCCATGACCAGCCTGAACCCGGTTCTGACCATCCACGAGCAGATGGTCGAGACGATCAAGGCCCACAAGAAGGTCACCGACAAGGAGGCCAGGGCGAGGGCCATCGAACTCCTGGCCATGGTCGGCATACCCGATCCGGAGCCGCTCCTGCGCAACTTCCCGCACCAGTTCAGCGGCGGCATGCGCCAGCGCGTGATGATCGCCATGGCCCTGGCCCTCGAGCCCAAGCTCCTCATAGCGGACGAGCCGACGACGGCCCTCGACGTCACCATCCAGGCCCAGGTTCTGGAGCTGCTTGGCCGTCTCGCGGCCGACCACGGCACGGCTGTGATCCTGATCACCCACGATCTCGGGGTCGTGGCCGGGATGACCCGCCGTACCAACGTCATGTACGCGGGCTTTGTCGTGGAGAGTGCCACCACGGCCGATCTCTTCGCGAAACCTTCGCATCCCTACACTGTCGGCCTGCTGCACTCGATGCCGCGTCTCGACGCCCAGCCCGGCGAGCCGCTGATTCCGATCGAGGGGACCCCACCCGATCTGCGCTTCGCTCCCGTAGGCTGCCCGTTCGCCCCGCGCTGCGCGTGGCGCCTGGAACGCTGCTTCGCGGAAATGCCGCAACTGGAGCCGATCTCGCCGACGATCGAGGTTCAGAAGACCGGGCCGAAGGCAACGCACCGCTCAGCCTGCTGGAATCAGCCCACGGCCGACGAGGCGCTCGCCGGGCGGCCGCTCCGGGAGGGCTTCGCTGCGGCAGCCGTGCCGATCGGGGTCGCCCGATGACGCCGTACGTCGCGCCCGGGGCGGGGTCGGCGGGCGTCCCCCCGGGCGTGCCCGAGGCAGCATCCGCCCCGTCGCAGCCCCTCCTCCGGGTCGAAGGCCTGAAGATGTACTTCGCCATCACGAGAGGGATCCTGATCAGCCGCCACGTGGGGGACGTGCGGGCCGTGGACGGCATCTCGCTCTCGATCGAGAAGGGCGAGACCCTGGGTCTCGTCGGCGAGTCCGGCTGCGGCAAGAGCACCGTGGGTCGGACGATCCTTCGCCTCTACCGCCCGACGGCCGGCCGGATCGTCTTCGACGGCCAAGACATCAGCGCCGCCGAGGGCTCGACCCTTCGAGGCGTGCGGCGGCGGATGCAGATGATCTTCCAGGATCCGTACGCCAGCCTGAACCCGCGCATGACCGCCGCCGGGATCATCTCCGAGCCGCTCGAGATCCACGGCATTGGCACCGTAAGCGAGCGCCGCGAGCAGGTCCGCGACCTGCTGGCGACGGTCGGTCTCGATCCCGACTACGGCGACCGCTATCCCCACGAGTTCAGCGGCGGACAGCGCCAGCGCATCGGCGTGGCCCGGGCCCTGGCCCTGCATCCCGACCTGATTGTGGCCGACGAGCCGATCAGCGCCCTCGACGTCTCGATCCAGGCCCAGATCATCAACCTCCTGGAGGGGCTCCAGGGTGAGTTCGGGCTGACCTATCTCTTCATCGCCCACGACCTCTCGGTCGTCCGCCATATCAGCGATCGGATCGCGGTCATGTACCTCGGCAGCATGGCCGAGCTGGCCGGGTCGCGCGAGCTCTACGAACGACCGCTGCACCCGTATTCCGTGGCTCTTCTCTCGGCGGTTCCGATCCCCGACCCGGCCGTCGAAGGGCGCCGCCGTCGGATCATCCTCAGCGGCGACGTGCCCAGCCCGTCGAACCCGCCGTCCGGCTGTCGTTTCCACACGCGCTGCTGGCTCCGCGAGCGCCTCGGCAACCCCGAGCGATGCGTCGCCGAAGAACCGGTCTTGAGGGAGATGGCAACGCGTCACGAAGTGGCCTGCCACTTTGCCGAGGAAGTCGACGGGACGGCGGAACAGGTCCAGGTCACCGGCCGATCCGGCCGCGCAGTCGCTCCGCCTCCGGCCGCATCCTTGCCAATCGCGCCCACGGCGCCGGAGGGTCCTACGCCGCGGCCGCTCCGGCGCGGCTAGACTTCGGCAGTGGAGGTCGCCGACGCCGTCTCCGGCGCGCCGGGCCGGCGAGGGACGAGCCAGTCATGAGGAAGGAAACGTACGTGAAGCGTCGGGCGTCGATGCTGGCCGTGTTGGCCCTCGTGGCGGCGGGCTGCGGGGGCGGCCCGGGCCCGACGGCCTCGGACGCAGGTCCGAAGACCGGCGGGACCCTGACGGTGGCCCTCGACGGTGACATCCACTACGTCGATCCGTCGCTGGTGAGCGACACAAACTCCATCTACGTCGCCAACCAGGTCGTCGAGGGGCTGGTCGGCTTGGAGCCCGGTACCATCAGCCAGATCGTGCCGGTGCTCGCGTCCGGCCTGCCGACGCTCAGCTCCGACGGATTGACCTACACGTTCAAGCTGCGCTCCGGCATCAAGTTCCACGACGGAACCGGCTTCGACGCCGCTGCCGTCAAGTTCAACTACGACCGGTGGAACGGGTTTCCCACGGGCGATCTCCAGGCCAACGCCACCTACTACGCGTCGGTCTTCGGAGGATTCGGCAGCGCCTCCAACCTGGCTTCGGTGGATGCACCGGATCCGTCGACGGTCGTGTTCCACCTGCGCCATGCCCAGAGCAACTTCCTGATCAGCCAGACGGTCGTCGCCTTCGGCATCCAGAGCCCGACCGCCATTCAGGCCAACGACGGTAACAACACGAGGTTGTCGGGGAACCCGTACGCTCTCGGCACCAACGGCGCCGGTAAGGCCATGGTCGGCACGGGTCCATTCATGTTCAGCGAGTGGGTGCCCGGCGACCACGTCACCCTGGTCAAGAATCCCAACTACTGGAACTCCACGGGACAGCCTTACCTCGATCGGATCGTCTTCAAGCCGTTCGCGGACGCGGCATCCAAGCTCGCGGCACTTCGGTCCGGGGCCGTCGACATGGCGGAGTCGATCGATCCGACGACGGTCAAGACCGTGACCGGCGATTCGAACCTGGTGGTTCTCGATCGAGGCTGGAGCTGCAACGTCACGCAGCTGGGGATGAACGACTCCGACACCGTCAACGGTCTGCCCAACCTGCTTGCCAACAAGGGCGTGCGCTTCGCGATCTCGTCGGCCGTCAACAAGACCTCGTACATCGCGGGCCTCTATGCGGGCGAAGCCACGCTGGCCGACAACTGGCTTCCCGCCGGTTCGCAGTACTACAAGCGTGAATACCTGCCGACCTACAACGTGACCGGATCGAGAGGCTACCTGGCGCAGGCGGGAGTTCCGACGAGCGGCCTCAGCGTCGACCTGTGGTACCCGACGGGCGCCCCCTCGTCGGTGATCCCAGATCCCGCCGGCCTTGCCCAGGCCGTCGCCTCGGATCTCGGGGCCGCCGGTTTCAAGGTCAACCTCAAGTCCGAGCCGTACTCGCCCAACTACCTTGCCGACGCGGCCGCGGGCAAGCTTCCGATGTGGCTGCAGAGCCAGTCCTGCCGTTGGGCGGGTCCGGACGACTTCCTGTACACCGCGTTCTTCCAGTATTCGAACGGCGCGCCCTCGGCGATGTTCGGCTACAAGAACGACACCCTGAACGCGCTCATGACGACGGCCCGGACGGATACGAATTCCACAGCTGCCATCGTCGACTGGCAGAAGGCCCAGGACCTGATCGCGGCCGACATGCCGACCGTTCCGCTCTTGAACGCGAAGCTGCCCGCCGCGGCGGGCAGGTACGTGATGGGTTTCGTGGGCGCCGGCAACCTGGTCGAACCTCTCAGCTCGGTGTGGCTGAACAAGTAGGACCCGGCCGCGGCGTTGGCCCCGCGCCGCCACCGGTGTTGTCGAGGTCGGGCCGAGGCTAGAATCGGCAAATGAAGCCGCTGCGCATCGCCCTCGCCCAACTCGCGCCGCGCCTTGGGCTGCTGGAAGACAACCTGGCCCGCCACCGCGAGATCGTGGCCGAGGCCCGGGCGGGTGGCGCAGGCCTGGTCGTCTTTCCGGAGCTCGGCCTGACCGGCTATCAACTCCAGGATCTCGCGGCCGAGGTCGCGATGCGAGCCGACGATCCGCGGCTGCTCGGCCTCGCCGCAGACGCCGTCGGTCTGTCGGCGATCGTCTCGTTTGTCGAAGAAGCGGCCGACCACAGGCTGTTCATCAGCGCCGCTCTCCTCGAGGACGGCGCCGTTCGCTTCGTGCATCGCAAGCTCTTCCTGCCGACATACGGCCTCTTCGACGAGCGCCGGTTCTTCGCCCCCGGCGACCGCCTGCGAACCGTGGATTCGCGTCTCGGCGTCCGGCTCGGCCTCGCCGTCTGCGAGGACTTCTGGCACCTGGCCGTGCCCGAGACGCTGGCCCTGGACGGAGCACAGATCCTGATCAACGTTTCGTCGTCACCGGGGCGGGACCTGGCGGCGATCCACGAGGTCGGGTTGGGGACCGCCGCGTCGTGGCGGACGCTGATGCGAACCTATGCCCAGCTCACGACGAGCTTCGTCGTCTTCTGCAACCGGGTCGGGATGGACGAGACGATCAGCTTCTGGGGCGGCTCCGAGGTGATCGCCCCGAGCGGTGACGCCGTCTTCACGGCGCCGCTCTTCGACGAAGGCCTCCATTTCGTCGACATCGAGCTGGGGGACGTGAGACGCGAGCGCATCGGGCTGCCGTTGCTGCGTGACGAGCGTCCCGAGCTGCACCTGCGAGAGCTGCGCCGGATCCTCGCCGAGCGGACGGAGATGGCGATCGACGCAGCCAGCGAGTCGCCCGATGGACGGTCCGCTGAACCGACCCGGGCCGACGCCTCGGCCGACGAAGCCGAGAGATCCTGATGGCCTCCGGCCTCGATTCCGAGTCCGGCGATGGCGGAGGACGGGAGAATCGGCTGTTCGACCTGTCGCCCGAGCTGGCCATCGACACCGATGTCGCCCGGCGCGTCATGGTCGGCTTCATTCGCAACCAGCTCCGCCAAGCCGGCTTCGATCGTGCCCTGCTCGGACTGTCGGGCGGGATCGACTCCGCCCTGGTGGCCTTCCTCGTGGCCGAGGCGGTGGGACCGGAACACCTGTTGTGCGTGTTGATGCCGTATCGGACCTCCTCGTCGGAGTCGGTCGTCGATGCTCGAACCGTCGTCGATCGGCTCGGCTGCGCCAGCGACCTGGTCGACATAAGCCCGGTAGTCGACGGCTACTTTGGACGCGACGGCGCGCCCGGTGGGGGCGGGGAGTCGGCGAGCGATGCGGCTCCGCTGCGCCGGGGTAACTTCATGGCCCGGGCCAGGATGTGCGTCCTCTACGACCGCTCGGTGGCGTGGGGCGGGCTGGTGGTCGGCACGGGCAACAAGTCGGAGGCGCTGATCGGCTACACCACCTTGTTCGGCGACTCCGCGTGCGCATTCAATCCGATCGGAGACCTGTACAAGAGCCAGGTCCGGCAGGTCGCGGCAGCGGTCGGCGTACCCGAGCAGATCATCCGGAAGCCGCCGTCGGCCGACCTCTGGCCGGGCCAGACGGACGAGATCGAGGCCGGCTTCAGCTACCCGGAGCTGGACCGGCTGCTGTTCTGGATGATCGACAAGCGCCGCACCGACGAGGAGCTGGTCGGAATGGGTTTCCCCGAGGCGGAAATCGCGCGGGTCAAGCGGCTGGTGGCGGTGTCGGAGTTCAAGCGCCAGGTTCCGCCGGTTGCCAAGCTCGGGCCGCGCACGACAGGCGTCGACTACCTATATCCGCGCCGGCGGCCCGGCTCGACGGCTCGATGAGCCGAGCGGGGCCCGCGGCAACCGGCCCGGAGCGCGGTCCCGGGAGCCAGGGCGGATCTGCGGACGGTCCCGGAAGCGGTTCGGGCGGATCTGCGGACGAGCTTGGCCGGCTGTTCATCGTCGCGACCCCGATAGGGAACCTCGGCGACGTGTCGTTCCGGGCCGTCGAGGTGCTCAAGTCGGTGCCGCTCGTCGCGGCCGAGGACACTCGACTGACCCGGCGCCTGTTCGCCCGGTACGAGATCACCACGCGCCTCGTGAGCTACCACGCGCACAGCAGCCCGGGGCGCGAAGCGGAGCTGCTCGAGCACCTGCGATCCGGGCTCGACTTGGCCCTCGTGACCGACGCCGGCACACCCCTGGTCAGCGACCCCGGCGGCGAGCTGACGGCGGCCTGGGCGGCCGAGGGTGGCGTCGTGGTGCCGATCCCCGGGGCCTCGGCGGTGCTCGCCGCGCTGGTGGCGAGCGGCCTGGCAGCGGCCCGCTGGTGCTTCGAGGGCTTCCTGCCCCGCGGCGGCAGGGAAAGGAGGGCCCGCCTGGCCCGCCTCGGAGCCGACGATCGGGCCTGCGTGATCTATGAGGCCCCTTCCCGCGTTCCGGCGACCCTCGCCGACCTGGCGGCCGCTGCCGGCTCGGAGCGGCAGGCGGCGGTCTGCCGCGAGCTGACAAAGCTTCACGAGGAAGTCGTCCGGGGGCCGCTGGCGGAGCTGGCATGGAAGGCGGCAGGCGGCGGAATCCTGCTTCGAGGCGAGTTCGTCATCGTCGTGGCGGCCGTCTCAGGGGTCGCCTCGGCCGCCAGGCGGCTCGCCGTCGAGGGGCACGCGTCGATGGACGATGCTCGCGCCGAAGTCGCTCGCCTGGTGGCCGGTGGAGCGAGGCGCGCGGACGCCGTCCGGCAGGTCGCCGCGGCCACCGGGCTCGACCGCCGCGAACTCTATCGGACCGGCTGACCGGCGGCGACCTCTGCCGGGCCCGGCCACGACAACCTTGTGGACGGCTGAGGAATGTGGACAGGAATACCTGTGGTCCGGCGGTTCCGCCGTTGTAGTATTCGAGCAGAGGAGGTCGCCCAAGGACCTCGGAGTGCGATCAAGGGAGAGCCATATGACCGGAAAGCTCCGGACAGCCTTTGCGCTGCTCGCTACGGCCGCCATGGTGGCGGCCTGTTCCAGCTCGAGCGCCACGCCCACCACGGCACCGCTCAAGATCGGCGTGGTCACAGACGTCGGCTCGACCACCGACCACACCTTCAACCAGTACTCGTACGAGGGTGCGAAGGCCGCCGGCGCGGCGCTCGGCGCCACCGTCAGCGTCGCCGTCCCCAAGGACGCCTCGGACTACACTAAGGACATCCAGGGATTCGTCGACCAGGGCTACAACATCATCGTCACGGTGGGCTTCAACCTGGGTAACGCCACCATCGCCGCCGCCAAGGCCAACCCGAACATCTGGTTCGCGGCCGTCGACGTGGCTCCATGCGTAGACGCGACAGCTGTCGCGGACAGCACGTTCGCCTGCAAGGGCGACGCAGGCACGCTGCTGCCCAAGCTCGTCGGCATCCAGTTCCAGGAAGACCAGGCCGGCTACTTGGCCGGCATCGCGGCCGCCGCCGTCAGCAAGAAGGGCGTGGTCGGCCAGATCGGTGGCATCAACAACAACCCGGCCGTGGTGCGCTACATGCAGGGCTACCAGCTGGGCGCGGCCTCGTACAACCCGGCCATCGTGGTCAAGACCGACTGGTTCTCGACCGGGGACCTTACCAAGGCCTACGGCGACCCCGTCTGGGGCAAGACCTTCAGCACGCAGTTCATCGCCCAGCAGGGGGTCGACGTCATCTTCCAGGTCGCCGGCGCCACCGGTAACGGCGCCCTCGACGCGGCCTGCGCCGCAGGCATCTACGGCATCGGCGTGGACGTCGATGAGTACCTGACGTACCCGAGCGCCGACAAGTGCATCATCACCTCGGCCGAGAAGAACGTCTCGTCCGCCGTGAACCAGACGGTCACTGCCATGGCCAACGGGACGATCGCCGGTGGGACGCTCGTCAAGGACGGCATTGCGAAGTTCAATGCCGCCAACAACGGCGTGGGCTACGCGCCCCTGAGCGAGAACACCGCGGTTACCTTCCCGTCCGACCTCCAGGGCAAGCTGGACGCCGCCCTGGCAGCCATGAAGGCCGGAACCCTGACGACGTGCACCGCCAAGTGCGGCACGTGGGCGCAGCCGTCGCCGGCTCCGTAACCCTCGCTGAGTTCTCGAGCGGGTCACGCCTTCACGGCGCGGCCCGCTCCCTGCATCCGGCCAGTCTCAGGCCGCCGAGGAAGCAATGACCGAGGACGCCGCAGGCGGGAGCGCACCCACCCTGGAGATGCGGGGGATAACGAAGCGATATCCCGGGGTCGTGGCCAACGACCACATCGACCTGGACGTATGCCGGGGCGAGATCCACGCCCTGCTGGGCGAGAACGGCGCCGGCAAGACCACCCTGATGAACGTCCTGTACGGGCTGGCGCGCCCGGACGAAGGCCGGATCCTGATGGACGGCCGCGAGATCCAGATCTCGGGGCCGTCCGATGCCATCGCTCGCGGCATCAGCATGGTCCACCAGCACTTCATGCTCATCCCGGTTCTGAGCGTCGCCGAGAACGTGATCCTCGGGTCCGAAACGATGTCCAACCCGGTGTTCGTGGATCGCAGGGAGGCGAGCAGGCGTATCGCGGCTCTGGCCGAGCGCTTTGGTTTCGACCTAGATCCGGACGTTCGGGTGGGCTCCCTGTCGGTCGGGCAACAGCAGCGAGTCGAGATCCTGAAGGCGCTCTACCGCGACGCAAGGATCCTGGTTCTCGACGAGCCGACCGCGGTCCTGACGCCCGGCGAAACGGAGGAGATCTTCGCGCTGCTTCGCCGCCTGGCCAGCGACGGCCACTCGATCGTATTCATCAGCCACAAGCTCTACGAGGTGCTTGAGGTGGCCGACCGGATCACGGTCATCCGGCGTGGCCGTGTGATCGGGGAGCGGAGGCCGGCTGAGACCACGGAAGAGGAGCTCGCCGAGCTTATGGTCGGCCGTGAGGTGGAGCTGACCGTGGACCGGGGCGAGTCGCATGCCGGTGAACCGGTCCTGCGGGTCGAGGGGCTGCGCGTGGCCGACGACCGCCACCACGAGGTCGTGCCAGGCGCCACCTTCGAGATCCGGGCCGGCGAGATCCTGGGCGTGGCCGGTGTCGCCGGCAACGGCCAGGACGAGCTGGTCCAGGCGCTGATCGGCCTTCGGCGGTCGATGGGCGGAAGGGTCACGCTGATGGGTCGCGACGTCACGGGTCTGTCGCCTCGTCGCATGAACGAAGCCGGTGTGGGCTACGTCCCGGGCGACCGACAGCGCTTCGGGTTGATCCTTTCGTTCCCGGTGTATGACAACCTGGTCCTGACCAGCTACTACCGTCCGCCTTTCGCACGCGGCCCTCTACGTAACGACCAGGCCATCCTCGATTCGGCGGCCGCCCAGATAGAACGTTTCGACATCCGGACGCCGTCCGCCGGGGTCAGGTCTTCGACCCTCTCCGGCGGCAATCAGCAGAAGGTCGTGGTGGCCCGGGAGTTCGACCGGGAGCTGAAGCTGCTCATGCTGGATCAGCCCACCCGGGGCCTTGATGTCGGCAGCATCGAGTTCATCCACCGCCAGATCATCGCCAAGCGCGACGCCGGCACCGCCGTACTACTCGTCTCGGCGGAGCTCGATGAAGTCCTCGAGATGTCCGACCGGATCGTCGTGATGTACCGCGGCCGAATGGTGGCCGAAATGGACGGACGCACCGCGGACAAGAGCGAGGTGGGCCTGCTGATGGCCACGGGCGGCCAGGAGGGGGCTGCAAGGCCGAAGGAGGCACTGGCGTGAGCGGTCCAGCGAACGACGGACGCACGACCCGCCCCGGGAAACGGGTAGCAAACATCGTTGTTGCGTCGATCCAGCCGATTGCCGAGCCGCTTGTGGCCATCGTCCTGGCCCTCCTGGTGGGAGCCGTCGGCATCACCGTGTTCAGTGGACTCCTGGCCGGCCATTCGAGTTTCGACGTCGGTCTGCCCGTTGCCGCCTACCTGGCCCTGCTGCAGGGCGTCGCCAGCCCCAACGGCTTCACCTCCACGCTCGTCTACGCTACGCCGCTGATCCTCGCCGGTTTGGGCGTGGGACTCGGCTTCAAGGCGGGACTCTTCAACATCGGCGGTCGGGGACAGTTCCTCTTCGGCACCGTCGGCGCCATGGCCGTGGCAACGACCGTCGGTACGACCCAGAGCTCGTACATCACGGTTCCGCTGGCCCTCCTCGCCGGGGCGGCGTTCGGGGCCGCGGCGGGGTTCATCCCGGGCTTCCTCAAGGCCACGTCGGGGGCCCACGAGGTCGTGACCACGATCATGCTCAACTACGTCTTCGTGTTCGTGACCTACTGGGCCATCAGCGGTCCGCTGGTCCTGCCCAACGCGCACCAACCGATCACGGCCGACGTGACCACTCGGAACGCCGCCCTGCCGATCATCCTCGGCCGGGACGGCAACGCCGGCATCCTGCTGGCGCTGGCTGCGGTTCCGATCATCTGGTTCCTGCTCTACCGGACCACGCTCGGGTTCGAGATCAGGTCGGCCGGTGCCAACCCGGATGCGGCCCGCTACGGCGGGATGAAGACCAACCGGCTGATCGTGCTCACGATGTCGATGGCCGGCCTGATGTCCGGCCTCGCCGGCGCCACGACCCTGCTGGGAGTGGTCCACCAGATCGCGCCAGGCTACGACACGACGGTCGGGTTCGATGCCATCACAGTGGCGCTGCTCGGTCGGTCCAACCCGGTCGGCATCCTCTTCTCGGGCCTGCTGCTTGGGGCGATGCGGGCCGGCTCACAGCAGATGCAGATCCAGGCGGGGGTTCCGGCCGAGCTCGTCGACGCACTCCAGGCCATCATCCTAGTCTTCCTCGTGGTGAACGCGCTGAGACGGTGGCTGGACGGCAGGGCCGCGAAACGCGGCTCGACACCATCTCTCGACGCGAATGCCGCCCAGGCAGCGGAGGGCGTCTCATGACCGGCATCACACAGGGGCTCGACGCGCTGCCGGTCGTGGGCCTCGCATTCCAGTTCATCGGCTACATGCTCTCCAACGTCGGGTACATGTCGGAAACGACAGTCGCCGTGGCGGTGCCGATCTCCCTCGCGGCCATGTGCGGCGTCTTATGCGAGCGGTCCGGGGTGGTAAACATCGGCATCGAGGGCATCATGCTGACGGCCGCGTTCGTCGGCTGGATCGTCGGTGTGGCGGCCTCCGGGTTGCTGGGCCCGGGTGAGCCCATGCCATTCTTCGGGGTGACCCTGCCGCTCCTGCTCGGCCTGGCGGCGGCCATCCTGGTCGGCATGGCCGTGGCCCTGCTGCACGCCTGGCTCGCCATCTCGATGCGGGTCGACCAGATCATCAGCGGCACGATCATCAACATCGGCGCCGCCGGAATCACCGGCTATCTCTACACCGCGATCGCCTCGCAATCGCCGACCAGCGCCGGCAGTTTCGCCCGCTACCAGGTTCCGGTTCAGGTGGCCGACGTGCCGCTGGTGGGCTGGCTGATCAACGCCGTGCTCAGCCAGGGTCCGATCGGCCTCAGCACGATCGTGATCGTGATCATCCTGCAGGTGATGCTTTTCCGGTCTCGCTGGGGCCTGCGGACGCGGGCGGCGGGGGAGCATCCCCGGGCGGCCGAGACGGTCGGCATCGACGTGATCCGGCTCCGGTATCGAAACGTCGTGATGTCGGGCGCGCTCGCGGCGCTCGGCGGCGCCTGGCTGAGCATGGAGCAGACGAACGGCTTCAATCCGAACATGTCGGCCGGACGTGGGTTCATCGGCCTGGCGGCCATGATCGTGGGCCGCTGGACGCCGCTGGGCGCGTTCGGCGCAGCGCTGCTCTTTGCCTCTGTCACCGGGCTCAGCACATCGCTCGCGATCTCACCGCCGGCCGGCGACCTGGGCCAGCTGATGGGGCACGTGCCGGGGGAGTTCTGGGAGGCGCTGCCGTACATCATCACGATCGTGATCCTGGCCGGCGTGATCGGGCGGAGCATCGCGCCGGCTGCGGATGGCCAGCCGTACGAGCGCGAATCGGCGACCTGAGCAATGCCCCTGTCGGGCGCCGCCCGTTGTTGGCTGCGGTAACGGTCCCCGTCGGCCCAGATGGCCTGCCGTCGGCCGGGCCCCTTTCAAGCCCCTCGAAGAAGGGACGGGTAGAAATTGGCCTTGCCGGCAGCGGTCTTGAGCCGCCCCCACTCGTCGAGGATGACGACCGCCTCGTCCGCCGCGCGGATCGCCCGCTCCTCGGCGCCGTTGTCGCCAAAGGCATTCGTGACGCGGTTCGCGACCGCTCCGAGGATTGCGCCGCTGCGCATCCCGAATAGCCTCGCCAGGACGAAGAGGGCGGAGCACTCCATCTCCAGGCAGGCGACGCCCGCCTTCCTGAGGTCGTCGATCAGGCCGTCCACGCCCGACTGCCAGAAGCCGCCGGTGACCGGGCGTTCCTGGCCGACGTAGAACGACCCGACGCTGCAGACGATGCCGGTGTGGTAGCGGTAGCCGAGGCGTTCACAGGCCTCCACCAGGGCCATGTAGACCTCCGGATCGGCGAAGGCCGGGTGGTCGAGGGGCAGGTAGCGATCGGCGGTGCCGTCGCGTCGGACCGCGGCCGCCGGCACTATCAAGTCGCCGGGCTCGATCTCGGCCCGCAAGGCTCCGCACGTTCCGACCCGGATGACCGTCCGGCCCCCGATGGTGGCGAACTCGTGGGCGGCGATCTCCAGGCTCGGCGCCCCGACTCCGCTCGATATTGCCCCTATCGGCACGCCCTTGATTACGCCTCGAGCCGAGCGGTATTCGCGATGGAAGGCGAGCTCCTCGCCCTCGTCCCAGCTGGCCTGCATCCTCTGCACTCGGCCGGGATCGCCGGGCATCAATACCGTGGATGGGATCTGGCCGGCGGAAAGATGCAGGTGATACTGCGCCCCCGGCTCGTTGGTCGGAGCGTCGGCACGACGCTGGGCCCGGTTCACCGGAGATCCGTTGGGGCCGCTGCTTGTCATCGGTCGTCCTATCCTCCGCCGGCGGTTACTCTTTGGTCGCTGCAGACGCTATCACTCCGGGGAGCGGCAGTCGCGTGGTGAGGTGCTTGCCATGACCGGTGGCGGAGTTGAGCTGATCGACAGGGCGGAGGCGGCCGCCCGCCTGCCCGAGTTCGGCGAGCTGCTGCGGATGGCGCAGGTGGCCCAGGGTCGGGCCAGGGCGCCCTATTCGAAGTTCCGCGTGGGCGCGGCCGTGCTCGGAGGAAGCGGCGCGGCGTACCCGGGAGCGAACGTAGAATCTGCCTCGTATGGCGCAACAATCTGCGCCGAGAGGAGCGCGATCGTGGGCGCCGTCGTAGCCGGGGAGACGACGATCCGGGCCTGCGTCGTGGTCACGCCGACCGCCGAGCCGTCCAGCCCGTGCGGGATCTGCCGCCAGCTCATGGCCGAGTTCGGCCCCGACGTCCTTGTGTTCGCGGCCTCAAGCATCGGCAATTCTGTCTACGCCGCTCGGCTGGGCGATCTGCTGCCGCTCACCTTCGGGCCGGGGAACCTCGCCGCTGGGAGCTCGCCGGTGGCCACCGAATGAGCGCTCCGGCGGGCGAGGGCGGGGGCTCGCCCGGCGCGTTCGTCCTCGGTCGCGAGATCCCGCCGGCGGATCAGCCCGCCCGGCTGGCCGTCCTGGAGGCCGCCGTTCGGGAGCGCACTGCGATGCGGCCGGACGTCGGCCTGGTGCTCGGCTCGGGCCTTGGGAGCGTGGCCGACGCCATTGACCTGGAGATCGAGATCCCGTTCGAGGAGTTGCCGGGTTGGCCCGGCGCGACTGCCCCGGGTCACGCCGGAAAGCTTCTCTTCGGCCGCGTGTCGGGCGTGCCGGTGGTCGTCCAGCAGGGCCGTTTTCACCTGTACGAGGGTCATTCGGCCGGGTTCGTCGTACAGCCGGTGCTCCTGATGGGCAGGCTGGGCGCCCGAACCGTAGTGCTCACGAATGCCGCCGGCGGCGTGAATCCCGGGTACGGCGCGGGCACGCTGATGGTCATCGCCGACCATCTGAATCTGACAGGCCGCTCGCCGCTCTTCGGGCCGAACTCGCCGGAGATCGGGCCGCGCTTCCCGGATATGACCGAAACCTGGGACGCGGCGCTGCGGGCTCGACTCCATGCCGCCGGCGGGGCAGAGGAGGTTGCACTGGCCGAGGGCGTTTATGCGTGCCTCGTGGGACCTAGCTACGAGACGCCCGCGGAGGTCCGGATGCTGGCGCGCCTCGGAGCGGATGCCGTGGGCATGTCAACCGCGCTCGAGGCCGTCGCTGCTCGATGGGCCGGGATGAAGGTGTGCGGCGTGTCGCTGGTGACGAACCCGGGCGCCGGCCTCTCCGGCGCGGCCCTCAGCCACGCCGAGGTGCTGGCGGCTGCCGCTTCGGCCGGCCCGCGGCTGGCCCGGGTGCTGGTCCGGTTCATCGGTGATCTCGGCAGCAGTTGAGGGCGCCACCGTGGGAGCGCGGGGTCGAAGCCGCGGAGTTCAGGCCGCGTTCTCGCCAGGTTCAGTCGAACCCGCTGCCGGAGCGCGCCTGCAGGAGCATCGGATTAGCCGGAGCGCGGCGGTAGGAGAACGCGCCGCGCTCCGGGTGAGTGAGGGGATCTATGCCAGCACGAGCACCTGCTCGTCGTCGACCGGGGTTTCCTCGTCTGTCCCGTCGGCCTCGTTTGCCTCGTCCGCGTCCGGCGCATGCGTCGTCGCAACGGCGGCGGCGTCGCCTGCGGCTTGGGCGGCCAGCGAATCGGCCTCGTAGTCGCGCTTGCGGCGGCCCGACAGCATCTCCACTGCCGTGGCCACCACCTCGGTCTTCCAGTGGCGCGTACCGCGGTCGTCGTCCCATTGCCGGGTCTGCAGCCGGCCCTCGATGGCGACCTGCTGACCCTTTCCGAGATACTGCCCGCACACTTGTGCGAGCCGGTCCCAGGTTAGACGTACAATTAGTCGTACCCGCGCAGGAGGCTACGATGACGGCGTACGGCTACATCAGGAAATCCGTGGTCCATGATCCAGCCCGAATGCTCTCTCCGGAGATGCAGGAGGCGGCCATCCGCGAACTGGCGACGCGTTGCGGTGACGAGGACGTAGTCATACTCCCGCCCGACCTGAACCTGTCGGGGACGAGGGACCGCACGCGCCGCAAGAGCTGGGATCTCCTGCTGCGAGCCGTCGAGTCGGGCGAATGCCACGCCGTCTATGCGTACTCCCTGTCTCGGTTCGCTCGCTCGGTCGGGCAACTGGATTACTTCTTCAAGCTGTGCGCGCAGAAGCAAGTCCCGATCCGCATGTCCAAGGACCACATCGACACGGGCACCGCGACGGGACGGCTCATCAGTGGGGTCCTTGCCCAACTGGCCGAGTTCGAGGCCGATATCGCCAGCGAGCGAGTGAAGGACGCCTTCGCCACGAAGCGGGCGCGCGACCCCGAGTGGCAAGGACCCGGCAACCGTCCGTACGGCGAGGGGGTAGGGGAGGACTTGGCCGCCGTGGTCGGTGCCTTCCACGAGGCTGGATCGTTCGACGGCGCGGCGCGCCTGCTCAACGAGCGTGGGGTCGTGAGTAGGTATCAACATAAGGGGTCCCATTGGTTCGGCTCGGCCGTCGCCGCCATCGTTCGCCGCGTCGCGCCCGATGAAGTCCTACCGGCCGTGCGCCGGGGAGCGCCGGCCGGGTCTCACAACTTCCGTCTGTCGCGTCTCCTCGCGTGCGGAACGTGCGGCACATTCCTCACGCCGTCCAAGGACACCCACTACGACTACATCCGCTACTACTGTCACCGGTCACGCGTCACGCCACACGCTCGGAAGTGGGTGACCGAGCGGGTGGTGCTTCCGTCGATCCAGTCCGAGGTCGAGCACGCGGCGCGCATCTTCTCCCGCAGGCATCGGGGCAGCCAGGTTGACGAGCAGAAGCTCACGGCCCTAGCTGCGAAGCGTCTCCGGATCGGCGAGAACTACGACGATGGCGTGTACGACAAGGCGGAGCGCGATCTACGGCTCGCGAAGGTGGCTGAGGAGGAGTCAAAGCTGTCGATCCGACGATGGGTCAGGCAGACGTCGCTCGTGCCTCCCGTCATCTCCGCCGTCGTTGACGACGAGGGCAACTCAGTGCCCGCCGATCCGCCCGAGAAGGTGAACGCCTACCTCCGAAAGCTGCTGGTCCGGATCGTCGTGGACATGTCCGAGCCCGGCGTGAAAGGCCCGTCACGATCGGTTCCGAAGTTGAGCTTCGAATGGCGCGACCCGTCGATGCGGATGGAGTCGGCGGATGACGACCCGGTCGCGCTCGTTGACGAGGCCGAGCATCCACTCCCGTTGCGGGCCAGCGCTCAACTGGTCAAGGTGGTGTCAGCGAGCGTCAGCCATTCCGCCGGACGTACTGCTCGCCGAGCCGCTGAATGAACCAGTCATAGCTGAACGGCTCGCCTGGTCGCGGCGCCGGATGATCCGTGACGAGACGGGCCGTCGGTGTCTCCCCGTCGTAATCGACGGTGAGGATGAACGCCGCTTCGCATCGACCGACCTTGTCCGATGGAACGTCGCGCACTCGCATCGTCCGGAATAGGTCGATTGTGTTCTTGGCGTCATCGGGCCTGTTCGTGCCGCTGACCTTCGCGCTCCGCGCGAACGCATCCGGGTTGCGGTAACGAAGCGCCGTATTGATCACGATGGTGAATGCCGCGATGGTTTCGGGCGATTCCGCATGGACGTGCGTGGCGTAGGCGCGAGCATCGTTGTAGCGGTTCGTTCGAGCCTTGCCGTGGGCGGTCATGATCGTCTTGTTCTCGATGGTCAGTGGGACCATGACGGCCGCGCTGCTCGGGGCGAGTAGTCCGCTGCTGCGCAACACCACGCCGTCAATGTTGGGCTCGATCTCACCGTCCGCATCGTCCTCATCGACGACGGGAGAGTTGTGGCGTCTTCCCGTTAGGCCGACGTTCGGGTGCCACTCGATTGCGCCCGACGAGAGCGCCGCGCCGAACTCTGGACAGGCCGAAGCTAGGTCACGGATGATCGCGGCAGTCAGTACGTCGCTATGGCCCTGGCCTCGTGGGTTGAACCCGACGTGGCTATTGATCCAAGCGACATAGTCTTGTGGTGCGGACACTCCGATAGCTTACCGGCGCGCGAGACCCTCGTGGCGGTCACCGAGCGTCGGAGACTGGCGTATCGAGTCGAAGTTGGTCGCCGGCCGCCACCTCGCGGGCAATGCGCCGGGCAGCCAGGTCAACGTATGAGTCGATGACCTCCCAGCCGATGCTGTTCCTGCCCCATCGAGCCGCAGCGATGTTCGTTGTCCCGGTCCCGGTGAACGGGTCGAGAACGGTGTCACCAACGAAGGAGAACATGCGGACAAGCCGCTCGATCATTGAGAGCGGGTACGGGGCCGGGTGCTCGCGAGTCGATGCACCGCCCATCGACCAGACCTGAGTGAACCACTCGGCATGTCGGGCAGCGGGAATGACTGACAACACGCGCGTCGCCGTGCTCACCTTTCGATAGCCGCCGGGCTTCCGCTGGAAGAGGATGTATTCGAGGTCGTTCTTGATGACGGCGTTCGGCTCGTACGGCTTACCGAGGAAGGAGGAACCGTTCTCGACTTCGAGCGCCGCGTTGCCGATCTTGTACCAGATGATCGGCGCGAGGTTGTCGAAGCCGATCTTCCGGCAGGACTCCTGAATGCTCGCGTGGAGCGGAAACACAACGTGACGTCCGTATGCCCGGCGCGACAGCAGCACGTCACCGACGACAACGACGAGACGACCGCCCGGCACCAGGACGCGATAGACCTCACGCCACACTCGCGCGAGTTGGTCCACGAACGCCTCGTAGTCCGCAACCGCGCCGAGTTGCCCCTCGTGGTGCTCGTACTCCTTGAGCGTCCAGTACGGTGGCGAGGTCACGGCCAGATGGACGCTCTCGTCCGGCACCTCCTGCATCTGGCGGGCGTCGCCCAATACGAGCGTGTGCTCGCTACGGAGTTGCCCAGAGACGCGCTCCACCTGATCGGTGATGGTTGGGTCCCGCGCGATGGCGGGCAGAGCGGTCTGGACATTGGCGGCGAGCAACTCGGCGACTCGCGTCGGCAATTGAGCTATCGCCTCATCGAGTGTCAGGTGGCCGAAGGCGAAACGGTGGGTGGCGTCGTTGGGAGGCACAGGTTGAGGATACGGGACAGTCGAAGTCGCCTCGGGGTCCAACGCGCAAGTCACCTCTGCGAGCGACCGAACGGGCGTTCGGTTCGTCGCCATTGTCGCCCGTTCGCCGGGCTCGTGTCCACCGGCAAACGTCGGGCCGCGTCGCCCCGGACTGAACTGGTCGGGCGTCCCCGAGATCGAGCGTCCGGGCGCGGAGCGCGGCCCGATACCGAGGCTAGCCGAGCCCGATCTCCTGCGGCTTATCTCACGCAGGACGACTTCCCACACCATCCCGCGTAGGATCGTTTCGGCATCCGCACGACGTTCGTGCGGGCCGATAGGTTGATCGGGTCGAGTCGAACGGACCCAACGCGTGCACCACGCAACGCCGCGCCGGCCAGAGCGCGGCGTTCGTGTATCCAGCGTCGGGCTCAGGGCAACTCAGAGGGCAAAGAAAGGGCGCGGACGACGCGAACGCCGACCGCGCCCGGTGCGACTGACTAGAGGGTCACGACACCTGGGGAGCGCGCTCCTCGGGCGTCCCGACGGGCGGCTGCTCGAAGTTGGGCATCCCGGACAGGACGCCTGTGGGCTCCACGTAGGGGATGCCGGACTCGCGGGCGGTGAGAGCGGCCGCGACCTTCGCGTTGACGGAAGCCCTCGCCATCTCCTCCGAGCGGCCCGTTCCTATCGAGCCGTCGGAGTGGGTGCCGATCCCGGCCGATGTGAGCGCGGTCAGGCGCGACTGATCGAACAGGGCTGAGTTGACCTCGACCTCCTGCTCGATCTGGCGCGCCTCCTTGCGCTTCGGGTCGATGGCGTCTATTGCGTCCTCGACGGCGGTCCACACCTCGGCCGTGAAGCGGGCGCCCTTGTCTTCGGCCGCGCCGAGGCGAACGGCGGCCATGCGCGGCTGACCGGCCTCGAGGAGGTCGCGCGCCTGCGCGACGAGTGCATCCGCGTCGAGCTTCCCGCTCGCGAGCCGGGAACGCTCCATTTCGTCGGCCAGTCGGTCGGTGGAGTCGCGGCCCGCGTCGGAAGCGGCCCGGAGCACTCGCGCCTTGCGAAGCGCCTCGGTCCGGTACGCGTCGAGCGCGCGGTGGGTGTCAGCGTCGAGCGCGGCGGCGCGACGGATGGCGTCGAGTCGCAGGCTCTCCGTGTACGAGAGCGGGTACTTCTCGCTCTTCCTGTCGGCGGCGATCTGCGCCATCTCGGCGGCGATGCCGTCGAGCCCGTTGCGGTAGTTGGTGACGATGGTCTCGAAGGTGTCCATTGCTCCTCCTGTGGCCGTGCGACCTGCCCGGCGGTTGACGTCTCTCTCGATGACGGCGTGCATGATCTGGATGTCAGTCGGCACCTCTCGCCTCCTTCTGCTTCGCGAGCCTCTCGTTGATCCCGTCGCGGAGGCGGGTCGCCATCTCGACGATGAGCCGACGGTCCCGCTCGCTCTTGGCCTGCCTCTCCTCCTGGTCGATCCGATCGAGGACTGCGTTCGCCTCCGCGACCACGCGCTCCACTTCGGCGTCGTAGCTGCCGTCGGCCTTCGACGCCTCGACTAGCTCCTGCATCACCGGGTCCATCTCTCTCCCTTCTCGTTAGCTGGTCGGTTGGTCCCCGGCGCCTGCCGGGCTCTCGAACTTCGCGAGCGCGGCGGCTATCTCGACGCCGAGCTGTGAGCGCGCGGCTCGCATCCGCGAGTCGTCGCCCGGCTTCGGCCACGTGACCGCGATGACCGCCTCGATGAGTTCCCGGTAGCCGTCGAGGTCCTCGACCGATGCCGAGCCGTGGCTGACCGGCGCGATCTTCGCGAGCGACTCCGCCGCGAGGCGCTTCTCACGCCACCACGCGATGCGCGTGAGCTGGCTCATCGACGCGGGGTCCTGCGCGTCGAGCTCCTCCACGACCGCCGTGATCTGGGCTCGCGCGTCGCGCTGCGCCTCGGGGTCGGCCCGGCGCTCGCCCCCACGCGTCGCGGGCTCGCCGACGGGCGGCGGCACGTGGCCGTTGTGCAGGTGGCGGCTCGCGGCCTGGCGGTCTACCCCGAACTGCCGCTCGACCGCGAGGAAGCTGCCCCCGGAGGCCAGCAGCTCATTTATCTCCCGGCTCTGGGGGTGGTTACACGCGACGCACGGGCGGCCCATTACTCGGCCCTCCCGGCTCGCGCGACGCTACGGGCTCTTGCGGTCTTAGACGCCCTCAGCCGAGCCGGAATAGCCCAGGCGCGCGTCGCGTGGCCGACGCCGAGTCCGCGCCACGTGGCGATCTGCACGCGCTCCGGCACGGCACAGTCGGGCGACTGCCAGCGCCCGGCGGGCGAAAGCGTCTGGATGTTCAATTCGGCTGGAAAAGCCGCCCTTCCTGCCGTCCCGGCCGTACGGAGAGGCCGTCCTCGCGGACATGAGCGACGCCCGCTCACCGCGCACGACGGAGATGAGCGCGTAAATGAGCAGCCCGCGTTTGTGAATGAGCCGGATGGGATGGCGGTCCGCTTCATCGGATCACCCGCTCGGCCGGGCGTTCAGGGCGCTGCCCTGGGGTCGGTGGTTCCACTCGGCGCAGGTCTGCCCGTGCGTCCCGGGTACCTTCAGTGCGTTGAGTACTCCGGGTACTTGGCGCACTCAGCGCACTCAGATCGAATAGGGGAGAACGTGCTGAGTGCCCGAGCTTGGGGCCGGGCAGACGCCAGACCGTCGTCGAGGGAACGGTCTTGGTCCGGACGGACTCGACCCGAGCCCGGACGCGGCCGCGCTTGAGGGCGTCGATGCTGATGCCCGCTGTCTTTGAGTCGGTCTGGACGTCGGCGAACGGCGCCTCTCCGTCGTGCGCAGCGAGGTAGTCGAGCAGCCAGTCGGCGGCTTCCCGCGTTGCCGTTCGAGCCTCGTTGGGCTCGGCCGTGTCCGTGAGGACCTGCTCGATGGTGCCGTCGCGGTCGTTGCCCCACCGTAGGCGAGTGGCGAACACGTCCTCGCCCTCGGCGGACTGGCCGACCTTGCTGTTCTCGATCGTGAAGGTGAGCAGGCCGATCTCGAAGTCGGTCTGGCCGAGGTTGTTCTTGGGCTGGCCGACGACGCGAGTCTCCGGGTCTTCCGGATCGCGGGCCACGAACAGGACGGCCCGGGCCACCGCGACGAACGCCGCGGATGCCATGACTGCTCGGAGTGGATCGGCGGTGACGGACTTGTTGAGGTGGATCAGCCCGAGGAAGCAGGCGCCGTGGCGCTCGGCCATCTCGACCAGCGGTTCGAGCGCCTGGCGGACCTGCTGGTCCTTGTGGGCATCGAGCTTGCCCGACACCCTCGACATCAGGGGCGAGAGGACCACGAGCGCCGGGCCGACCTCTTCGAGCGCGGCCTCGAACGCGTTGAGGTTCTCCGGCAGGTAGACCTGCGACTCCCGCTCCTGGCCGTCGAGCTTGACCGCGACCTTGTAGACGCGATCCAGGTCTGCGCCCGCCGCCATGAGCCGGGGGACGAGCGTGGTGTTCCAGTCGTCCTCGGTGGCGATGTAGATCACGTTGGCCGGCGCGCCGTGGAGTTCGCCCGGCAGGGAGCCACGAGTGACCTGCGCCGCGATCCAACAGTCGAGGGTGCTCTTGCCGACGCCTTCGCGCCCGGCCAGCAGGACGAGCGAGCCGACCGGCATCCGCGATCGCCACAGCCACTTGACCGGACGGATCGGGATGTCGGATGCCCGGGTGAGGATGACGTTGGCGGTCTTCTCAGCCACGGCGGCACTCCGCCGCGCTGGCCCGCCGCGTATGGCGGATGGCTATGGTCCTGTCCGGCTCCACGCGCGTCCCGGCCCAGGCCGCCATCCGCTCGAACTCGGCTTCCTGCTCGGTGAGCGGCGGGATGCACAGGGTCTCGTTCATCTCGCGGAGCGCCTCGGCGATCTGCCACTCGTCCCACCCCCACCCGGCCAGCTTCCGGGCTTGGCGGATCAGGAAGTCGTGGCGGCTGCCCTCGACGGCTTCGATCTCACCGTCTGGGCTTCGCCGGACGGGCGGTAGCGCCCTCAGAGCGTCGATGAGGTCGCGGTCGGCGTATCCGACGGCTGCATGGTTGGAGTGGTAGATGTCGCCGGAGACGTGGCGGCAGCCCGGCCCGACGACGTGGCCGGAACCGGCGACCCGGATCTCGCCCCCGGCAAAGCCGCGCGGCACTTGGTCCTCGCGGATGTCGGCCGGGAGCCGGTAGTAGTAGTGGCCCTTCCGGGGATGGGCCGAGGCGCGGTGGACCTCGTAGGTCTCCGGCAGCGGCAGAAGCACTTCGGGATCGTCGCGGTCAACGACCAGCAACCCGGAGCCTGGGACCGGGACCAGACCGTAGCTCGTGGTGGGCGTCAGCCGGGCGTAGGCCGGGAGCCAGTCTGGCCGGACTCGCCGGTTGAGCAGCGCAGACCGAAGCCACCCGTGGCCGACTGGGTGCTTGCCGACGGCTCGGCACTCCGAACGGAGCCGGCATGAGCACGATCCGTCTGTCCGGGGAGCGGCGACCTCGGCGATGGCAAACCCGAGCCGGGCTAGGTCGATGACCTCGGCCGCGTAGTCGAACGTGCGGACCGTCATGGCTACGCCTTCCCGGTCTTGCACCGGGGAGCGCGGGAGCCAGGGTCCGCGTCTGGCTCCCGCGACGGCTCGTCGGGTCTCCGGCAGTCGGAGTGGAAGGGCAAGCGGCTCCGCCGGTAAGCCCAGACCGCTTCATCGAACTCGACAATGCTGGTCGGGGTGTGGTTACGGCAGAGGGTGCTGCCCAGCATCGCCGCCTCCGGACAACCGGCGATCTTGCAGGGGCTAAGCGGCTCGGTGTCGATCTCGCGGTAGCAGCGGTCGAGTTCGCTGTGCTTCATGCCCGACCTGCCTTCCGGCGGGCTTCCCGGTACGCCGCGAGTTCTGCCCGAGCCTCCTCAGCTCGGATCAGATCGTTCTGGTGGCAGTGCTCCACCGCCGCGACGTAGCGGAGGACGTAGGCCTCGCTGGCCGGGATCGGAGCGTTCTCCTGCTCGTAGGCGGCGCCGACTGCCGCCTGTGGTGTCGCCAGGGCGCGGGCGATCTCGGCCTGGGTGACGGAGTGCGCTTTTCGGTACAGAACCAGTTCGCGAGCGTCCCAGAGCGGGAGCAGGCTGCGAGCGTGGGTTCCGATTGGGGTCGGGCGCGCAATGCCCGGCTCAGGAGCGAGCGTCTTCATGTCTGCCTCAGCTATTCAGCTTGGCTCCCGGCGCCCGATGCGCCGGGTTACATGAAGAGCGCTCCTTCCGTGGTGGCGGCCGTGGTGGTCGCCGTGAGATTGATACTACGCCTTTCTGCGAAAGTGTCGAACAAACTGAAGTGAGCCTGAATACTTCTGGCGGCTGGTCATCCACTGCCTAGGCCAACTGGCCCGGCTACCCTTGGGCGCTCGCCGACGACGATTTCCAACGTCAACCCGTTCACGACAAGGAGATCACCGATGGACGCCACCACGACGAAGGCCACGAAGCCCCAGGCCAAGAAGACCACTACCGCCAAGCCCGCCCCGAAGCCGAAGCTCGACCCGACTAAGTGCAAGTACGGCGAGGGCGCCTACGGATCTCCCGTGACGATGAAGCGGTGCGGCGCGGCCAAGGAACACGCTGGCCGACAGCTCTGCGACAGGCACGAGGCCTTGTGGCGGGTGGAGGCGAAGCGCCGCGACGCCGCCAAGCGCGGGCTTCCGGCCCCGGTCGCGAAGTCGTCCAAAGTCGTGGCGATCCACGCCAACAAGCCGAAGGCCGAGAAGATCGCCGCCTTCCTCGCGCCGACGCCCGCGCCCGCAAACGACTGACTCCGGCCCAATCGAGGCCGTCGGGCTCATCGCTCGGCGGCCTCGCTTCTTGTCCGGCGATTGGCCTGCGCGACGGTGACGTGGTGCGCCCGAGCTGCCTCTCGTCGTCTCGGGTATTCCCGCCGGAAGGCGTCGCGGAAGTCGAGGATGTCGCTCGTCGGAAAGACCGAGCCGCCCCTCTGGGACCACCTTGGGTCACTCGGGCCGACGTGGTACTCGCCGTATTCACACCAGGCCGTGCACGCCGGGCAGGTCGCGTCGTCGTGGGCGCGGCCGACTGCCAGCGCGATCCAGGCGGACGGGTCGTCGTCCTCGAACTTGGGGCCGAGGTAGATCGGCAGGTAGGGCACGGGCTCTCCAAAGCTCCAAGGGCGAAACGCTGCCCCGAGCGTGCCGACCTATATCGACACGGAGACCGAACTCCAGACTGTGCGTGCTTGAGGCCGAAGCATACCAGATCCTCGCCGTGTGCAACCACTTGAGCGTTTACGCTCATTGTGCGATCATTCGGGCATGCCAGACCCACTGCTGACAATCGAAGAGGCTGCCGAGCGATTGGACAAGCCTGTGTCCACGGTTCGGCGGTGGGTTGCCAAAGGCCAACTGAAGGGTGAAAAGGTCGGCCGTCAGTGGCTCGTTGCCGCGACGGCTGTCCCGGAGCGCCCGGCACCGTCGATCGTGAGTCGGTCGCCATCCGTACCGACCGGTGTGGACCTCGACGTCTCCTTGACCCAGTTGGAGTACCGAGACCTCCGTGCGCTCTGGGTGCCGGACATCCTGAATTGCGAAGACGCACTCGCTGATCGGGTGTCGCTTCTGGCCCATGCCGCGACGAAGCTCGCAGCGGCCGGTCCTTTCGATCCCGTCACCATTGTCGAGATCCCGAAGACCGCGTTCTCGACTCGTCCAGGCGCGGACTTTTCCCTCGAAGACCGGCTGGCTTTCCACGGGGCGGTGGCGTCGTTCGCGCCACGGGTGGAGCGGCTGTTGAGCGACTCGGTCTACTCGGCGCGGCTGTCCGACAACAAGCGCTACCTGAACAAGAACGGCCGCGATCAGTGGATGGCCTGGCGCCGCGAGACGATCCGTCTGATCGGCGAGGGCTACACGTGGCTCGTCAAAACGGACATCACTTCGTACTTCGACAACATCGAGCACCGTTTGCTGTTCGCGGATATCGACCGCGTCGCCCCCGATCGCACCGTGGCAAATGCGCTGAAGCGAATGCTTGGCGAATGGGCGCCCGTGCCTGGTCGTGGCATCCCGCAGGGTCCGGATGTCTCGCGCACACTCGGGAACCTCTACCTCATACCGGTAGATGAGCAGATGGCCGCCGGCAGCTACAAGTACCTGCGGTTTATGGACGACATCCACGTCCTCGGGCGGTCGCGCCGTGAAGTCATCGAGGGGGTTCGCACCTTGGAGCGCGAATGCCGAAGACGAGGACTCGGCCTGTCTGGGCACAAGACCGTGCTCGTGCTGGGCGCCGAGGCAGTCGAGAGCTTGACCGAGCCCGAGTTGGACGTCGCGCAGTACTGGCTTGACGTCGGCGCCAACCCGATGGCACGGCATGAACTCCGCAGCGTGCTTCGCCGTTCGCTGGCGAAAGCCGGAACCCTAAACGCTCGCCACGCGCTCTTCAGCCTCTATCGCCTTCGCCTCCTCCGCGACTACATGATGACGAAGACAGTGATTCGCAACATCGAACAGCTTGCCCCGCAGGCATCAGCAGTAGCCCAATACCTGTCGCCGTTCCTGGGCCGGAAGGGTGTCGAGGACGGCCTGATCGCCTACTTCCGAGACCCTGAGCGCAACACCTCGTCGTTTGTGAGCGCCTGGCTCCTAGCCGCATACCTGGATCGCGGCGACCGAGTCCCGAAGGGCATCGCCGCCTACGCTGCCGAGGTCTGCCGTGATCGCAACCAGCCTGCCTATCACCGAGTCATAGCCGCGAACGTGATGGCCCTGGCACGCCGTCCCTCTGACCTCGACTGGCTCACGGCAAGCGCCAAATCAGAGTTCGACCCGGTCCTTGTCCGTGGCTACGTGACCGCGCTGGCGCGCGTGTCGCATCTGACGAAGAACGTTGAGGACTTCGTGACGGCACGTCTACCCCGCATGGCCAGCACGATCGAGTACCTTCGCGGGCGTCGATTCCTGCCGTCGCTGGTCTTCCCAGACCATCGAGCACCGATACTGCCTCACGCGTGACGCGCAGCGCATTCCCTCGGTGCGTCGGCGGTACGACTAATTGGACATCAATCCCACACGACGACGTTGTGATACTCGGCGCGCTCCTTGCCGTTGCCGCGGAACTCGTTGGTAGCGACGCCGAAGGTGGCGACGCTCGATCCGCTGGCGAGCGATCTCAGCTCCGGATCGCGCGTCAATCTGCCGGTCAATAGGACCTTGTTCACGGTCCGGTTCTCCTCTTCCGGCGCCGTCTGCGACGACGCCCTTCCTGACGGCGGTGTTGGAACCGTACCCGCGGCGACTTAGCGACGGCTCACGTGCGGCTTACCGCTTGTCGCCTACGACCCCGGCATCGCCTGGTCGTTTCCGGCGGCCGCACCGGGGGCCATTGATCGCGGTGCGAGAATTGGGGTATCCACGGGGGGCTCTGAAGCGCGGCCCATGCACCGGCCGCCGGGACCGCGCCGAGCCACTGGCGAAACCGACCCCGCGCCGATGCGTCCCATGGGGGATCGAGAATGCGAGGTCGCATCGCAACTAGAACTAGACGATTCCTCGTCGAGTTCGCTGTCCTCTCCATCCTGGCGGGGTGCTCTTCGGGGGCTACACCGGTCCCAACCGCCACAGCCACGCCGGTTACCGCCGCAAGCCCCAGTGCGGCCCACTCCCCGTCGGCGACATCCACCGCCTACGGGCCGGTCGCCGAGGTAACCGGCACGGCCACATGCCCGACGACGCCGCAACAAACCCCCACGACCGGTCCCGGCGGCGTCCAGCAGTTTCGGGGCGGGATCTTCACGTGCACCGTGACGACCGACGATCCCCGCGTCAGCGGGACCGAAACACAGGCACCCTGGAACCTGGACGTGTGGGGGACGCCCGATAACGCCGTGGGCGTGCAATGGGGCGCGACGCGCCTCGAGAACAGCGTTGGGGCCTGGGTGGGCACCGGCTCGGGCGCAGCCTCGACCGTCCCCGGGGACATCATCGCGAACTGGTACAAGGGGACCGGCGCGTACGCGGGGCTGGGCTACTTCGCGCTGTGGACGGGCACGGGCCCCTGGACGATCCGGGGGCTGGTCTTCCCCGGCGACCCCCCGAACCTGGCGGCCCTGCCGACGCTGGCACCCGCCACGCCGGGGCCGGCGGAGTCGGCCAGCCCCATAGCATCGCTTCCTCCGCTCCCCAGCCCAATCGGCTATGGGCCGGCCTCGGTGGTAACCGGAACGTATGCCTACACGTGGGCGGACCCCGGCTCGATGTCCGGCGGTCCGAGAGGCGGCACGATCTACCGCGATGGCGTCTTTGGCGGCGTTGAGAGGGTCAACGACCCTCGGGGCAGCGACACCTACACTTCAACGCCCTGGACTATCGAGCTATGGGGCGGAGGGTTCGATACGGGCGCCGGAATCCAGTGGGGCCCCGGCCTGAGCGTCAACGCTGGCGGGTCGTGGAGGTGCAACGACGCCGGCGTCTACTCGGCCGATCTCGCCGACACAATCGTGGGCTGGTGCAAGGGAACCGACGCCTACGCTGGGCTGGCTTACTTTGAGCTGCTCACGTCGGGCGATCCGTTCGGCATGACCGTTCCGGCGGGGGCGGACGGGTCGATCCACAGCTTGGTCTTCCCTGGCAACCCCCCGACCCCATAGCTGCCCCGCCCAGGAACCGCGCGAGCAGCCAGAAGGCGGCCGCACCGGGAGCTTGCCCTTCGTTGTAGATGGCGCCGCGGCCCGTCACCGGTGGCTCGAATAGGACTAAGTGGCGCTTGGACCCAGGCTGGCCTTGCCGGTCTGGTCTCGCCCTGCCCCCGCGCCGCTGGTCGGCGACGTCGTGACCGCTAGACCGACTGCGTCGGTCCGAGCCCGCCGCCAGTTCGGTCTTGGGTGGTCCGACGAGGTCTGATGTTCTTGTGTCGCGATGCCGCCGTCACTAGGATGGCGCTGTTGCACGGGAGGCTTGGACACGCGGTCCAAACACCTGGCCGCCGGGACCGCGCCGAGCCACTGGCGAGACAGACCCGCGTAAGCCGCGTTGCGTCCCGAAGGAGGTTTCTCGTGCCTCTCGTGTCAACCCGCCTGCGGGGCAGCGTGCGGCTGCGGCTCGCCATCCTCGGAGCCGCCGGTCTCATGCTCGTGGGCGCGACCGGCCTGATCGCGGCGGGCGTCTTCAACCAGAACGGCCCATTTACGGGCTGCCTGTCGTCGAAGCTCGGCATCATCTACAACGTCGCGCAGGGGGCGACGCCGCTGGCCACCTGCATCAAGGGCGACTCGGTGGTCACGTTCAGCAACGCCCAAGGCCAGACGGGTCCGGCTGGCCCGTCCGGCGCTCCGGGCAAGAACGGGACCAACGGCACGAACGGGACCAACGGCACCAATGGCACCAACGGCACGAATGGTGCGAACGGGAACAGCGTCCAGCCCGCTTCCGCTCCCACCACGACGGAATGCCCGTACGGCGGCCTGGCATACCAGATCGTGGACGGCAGCGGCAATGTGATCGCCGGGTCACGCGAAGTCGTATGCGACGGCGCTCCGGGAGCCAGCGGAGCACCCGGGGCTGCCGGTCCGTCCGGCGCTCCGGGCGCGAACGGCATCTCGCCGACCGTCACGACCGAGCTCGCCGGAGCGAACTGCGCGTACGGCGGCTATGCCGTCACCGATGCGACCGGCAACACCGTGTACGCCTGCAATGGTGCCCCGGGCGCGAAGGGAGACAAGGGTGACACCGGGGCCACGGGTTCTACAGGACCGGCGGGGCCGACTCAGACACTCGCACTCTCGATGGCCCAGACCGAACAGTGGGTTCCGGCGGGCCCGGGCCCTGGTGAGCAGATCTTTGCCTACTGCCCGGTCGGCACTCAGGTTGTGAGCGGCGGTTACTGGTTGGGGGACCCTAGTCTTCTCGTGGATTACGACCAGATCGCATATAACGTCTTTCATGGATGGGTGATCGGGGTAACGAACCCTAATAGCTGGCCTATAGAGGCGATTGTGTTCGCATACTGCGCGTCGCTAAGCAGCTAGCGGTTCCGGCGCAGACTCGACAGCCGAGAACACGGCTTCCCCAACCTGAACAGCGCCCCGCGACCTGCGAGCCGCCCGTGTGCCCCGGGCGGCTCGCTTCACCCGGTGGCCAGTTCGAGCGGCTGGGTCGGTGGACTCCCAGCCATGGGTTGAACCTAACAGTGGCGCTTGCTGCGCTGGTCGCCGGCGATCACGGCCCGGTGCCAGTTCGGGCAGGGCGGGTGCGATTAACCCCATTAACACTCATGAACAGTTGTGGGAACATTGTTCGGAGAACGGGACGCTTGGACACGCGGCCCAAACTCAGGCCGCCGGGACCGCGCCGAGCCACTGGCGAGACCGACCCGCGTAGACGAGTTAGGGGCACCCGAGCGCCGTTGCGGTTGTGACGGGGCCTCGGAGCAGGAGGCGGACGTGGGAACCGGTGCCGGTGTCGTGTGGCGTCTCGACCGCTACGAGCAGGGTACGTTGCCCGGACTCTCTGTTGGGGACGTCGTCGGGATTGAACCGCCCTGGGTTCCGTGGAGACTTTCGGGATTGGAATCAGGCGGCGTGAGCCTCTTCTAGTTGGCGATGGTATGCCTCCTCGAACTCTGCCGGAGGGACATCTCCG
>Ga0209777_10000374_pt1 | contig 74925 bp, 70 predicted proteins | sample FrelakmetHBP12HB_FD_187147 | JGI IMG/M metagenome (GOLD analysis project Ga0209777, IMG submission 187147) | Freshwater lake sediment microbial communities from the University of Notre Dame, USA, for methane emissions studies -HBP12 HB (SPAdes)... | ecosystem: Environmental > Aquatic >...
CAAAATCCTTACATCAATCGCACCTTCAATCTTCGGCTTGGAACACATTAAAGAAGCCATAATGTACCTGCTTTTTGGCGGTGTTTCCAAGAGCTTGCCGGACGTGAACGTGAGGGGCGAAATGAACGCGTTGCTCATCGGTGACCCAGGCACAGCCAAATCGCAGCTACTCCAGTACGTTGCAAGAATAGCGCCAAGGGGCTTGTACACTTCGGGCAGAGGCACAACTGCCGCAGGCTTAACCGCCGCAGTAGTCCGCGAAAAAGGAGGCAGCATGAGCCTTGAAGCTGGCGCACTGGTCCTTGCCGACAAAGGAATCGCATGCATCGACGAAATGGACAAGATGCGTCCCGAAGACCGAGTTGCCATCCACGAAGCTATGGAGCAGCATACTGTTTCAGTCGCAAAAGGAGGCATCGTCGCCACGCTGAACGCGAGGACCGCGGTTCTTGCAGCGGCGAACCCATCACTGGGCAGGTATGAACCCAACCGAACCGTAGCCGAAAACATTTCCCTGCCAGTAACCATCCTGTCGCGTTTCGACTTAATCTTCGTTCTCCGCGACGTGCCGAACAAGGATTCAGACAGAAAAATGGCCAGACACATACTGGAAATCCACAGAAGAGGCGCAAGCCCCGTAGAGGCGCAAGTTGATGCGGAACTCCTGAGGAAATACATCAGTTTCGCCAAGAGCATCAAGCCGGAACTCAGCATGGACGCGTTAAACCGCCTCAGCGACTTCTACTTGGCTATGCGTTCAGCAAGCGAAACCGAAGGTTCACCCATAGCCATTACTGCACGCCAGCTGGAATCGCTGGTCCGGATTTCTGAAGCCCGAGCTCGCGTTGCCCTGCGAAAGGAAGTCACGGCGGAAGATGCTGACGCAGCCATAGCAATCATGAAGCGTTCACTCGAGGAAGTTGGAATCGACATGTCCTCGTATAAAGTGGACATCGACTTGATTATGACTGGCCGCTCAAAGAGCATCCGAGACAGGCTACATGTGGTGCTGTCAACGCTGATGGATATGGAGAAGGTTACGGGCATCGTCGAGAAAGACGCATTACTGAACGAGCTGGAAACTAAACAGAAGATTCCAAGGGGCGACATCGAACGGATGCTGGGGCAGCTGCTACGCGAAGGAACCATTTATGAACCACGCGAAGGATGCCTAAAGAAGACATAGTCGTGGATGCGCACATGAAGCCAGTAATAGTAGTTGCCGGAACAAGGCATGAAATAATCAAGACTGCCTCCGTAATCCGAGCCCTACACAAAGCCAAACTGCCCCCGGTTTTTCTGCTGTGGCCAATACTACGACTACAACATGTCCCCGCAGTTCATAGAAAACCTCGAATTCGCCGCTGATGATTGTTTACCCGATGCATCCGCGGACCAGAAAGCGGTTGCAGGAAAACAACATGATCACACAAATGGAGAAAATGAAAAATTTACTGATTCTTGCACCGTTGGTTAACTTAGATTTCCTAGTCTTGATGAAACACTGCAGTTTAATCAGCACTGACTCGGGCGGCATATAGGAGGAAGCAACAGCGCCGGGCATAATGAAGCGGGTTCTGGTGATTCGTTTATCTACTGAGAGACAGAAAGCGGTTGAAGCGGGCTTTTGCCAAAATCGTCGGGACCGACAAAAACAAGATTTTAGCCGCTCTGCACCAAGCACTTGAATCTGAAGATAAATTGCCGTCTGTGTCACCTTTCGGAGATGACACAGCAGCCGAAAAACCCGTGGATGTAATAAGGAAAGGGTATGCTTAAGAGATATACGTGGTTTTCTTGTCGTCCTGTTTTTTTGTCTCTTCAGCTTGCATTGCGCGTTTTTCTTCTATCTGCTGTAAGCGTGTAACCATCGTTTCTGCCTTGGCGATTTCCTCGTTTATCCCGGCGAGGTCAAGGTCAAAGTTGAACGCTGATTTCAGCACTTCCAGTACGCTTTTTGCTGCCAGCGGGTCGGGCAAATAGCCGCGTGTTTCGCCCAGCAGGCATAATGCGTCTATTTTCTTGAATTTTGCCAAACCCAGAATCAATCCTGCTGTGCCAACGATTGGGCTTCCAGAGGTGCTCAGCGTCGCGCCTGATTCCAGTGCCTTGTTCAGGACGACTTGTGAGGTTGCAGCTATGAAGACTTTTGGTTTTTCTTTGGGTTCCATGCGGTAGCCACCGATGGTTGCGATTGTTTTTACGCCATGTTTCTCTGAGAAATCAAGCACGCGGTCGGCGATTTCATATTGTCCCTCGATTGTCTGCGATTGGCTATCGCCCGTGAAGAGGAGTATGTCGTTTCCCTTGGGGTTTTGGTAGTAGTAGAACGCGCCCCTCAGAAGACGCACGTTGCCTTTTTTGTTGACGAGAACGAAATATGGGAAGTGGGGGGAATATAGATAGGCGATTTTTTTGGCTTTCAGTTGTTTGATGAGGTAGCGGAGTGCGATTTTGCCAACTAAACCTAAGCCGGGCAGGCCTTCGATTAGGATAGGATTGTTGGGGTGAATTTCAGCAAATTCTTTGATGTATGTTTCTTTCATTCTGCTTCTGCGCTCCTTTTCATTGCCATTCGATACTTTAGGTATTTATCATCTGGGGAAAATTTAGGCGGATGCGGAATCCTCACTGCGCCTGCGCAGTAGGGGCAACTGGTTTTGTTCAGGGTATATTTTTCGCATTTTACGCATTTGCGTAGCTGCCAAACCAATTATTTGTCCCTTCTAAAAACGGGTTGTTGTGGCTTACTCTGAGCCATTTGGGTGCTCATCTCTTACTCGAGGACTGCTTGGACGTCACCGTTGATTTTTGCTCTTCCGCCAGAGGGTTCAGCCAACAGTTCGCCGCAGACGTTGCAGGTTATCTTGTTTACTACGTTGCTGAAAACGAGCTGTTCGTTACCGCATTTCTGGCATTTAACCCGCAGGAAGACGCTTCTGGGCTTCGGGATAAGTTTATTCCATTCAGACATAATTTTTTACTCCGTTAATCTTATTGTATGACTAGTTTTCGCAACCGGATGCCGTCTTTGTGACGCATGTAATTGCAAACTTTGCATTTCAAGCGCAGAGTTTGTTTCTTGGTTGTTTTAGCGAATTCTCTTTGAAGCGGATATTTTTGTCCACCGTAACCCTCTTTTTCACGTGCATGGTGGCGCTCGCCTTTTGCTAAGGCGCGGCGTTTTCCCGGCTTGTAGAGAGTTACAGCGTGAACCTGATGAACCTTACATTTTGGGCAGTAAGTCTTTACTTCTTTAGGAACGTTCACGGTATCGACCAGCTTCGCAATAAAGAAACATACACATTCTTATACTTTTTCGCCATTCGAGCAAAAACCAGAGTTTCCAAGCTCCACGAAAGCCGTTTTGAAGACCTCTCCTCTATCGTTTCTGCAATGGTTGGCTATTAGGCTCCAAATATGAAGGGTGCTAATCAGTTTTGGAAGCACTCACAAGTGCATAACCAGAATTTTTTTAATTCTCAGTTTATGTTACCAAACGCTTGTTTCACCGTTAAAGTAGGAACAATTTTATTAACTCAAAGCGTAATCAATAGCTATATAAATTTACAATACTTGATAAAGCGAGGAAGAGGGTAATATGTTCAAGCTTAAAGTGTCTGACGCTAAACTCTTAAGAGATATGGCTACCGCCATCTCAATTCTTGTTGATGAAGCAACCTTCAAAATCGACGCTGAAGGCTTAAAACTCCGTGCGATGGATCCGTCGCGGGTTGCCATGATCGATTTTGAATGGCCCAAAACGCTTTTCCAAGAGTACGTTTGCACTGAACCCACAAAAATCTGCCTGAACATCAGCGAGTTGCTTAAATTGCTCAAACGCGCCGGAAAAGAAGAAGCAGTGGAACTGTCACTGGACGAAAAAACCGGGAGATTACTCGTCACGATAACTGGTAAGTACAACCGAAACTTCACGATGCCAACCCTTGAAGCCTCCGAAGAAGAGGTTCCGACGCCGAAAATCAGCTTCAACGTTAAAGCCAAGACCACAACTCAGGGCTTAAGTCAAGCCATCGAAGACGCCCAGCTGGTCAGCGACCACGTGCGGATCGAGGCGGAACCAGAAAAATTGACCCTGAGCGCTTCAGGCGACTTGATGGGTGCAACAATCACCCTCCAGAAAGGCAACGACGCACTGCTCGAATTGGACGTTAAAGAAAACGCCAAAGCAACATTCAGCTTAAGCTACCTCTCTGAAATCATAAAGGCCGCCGCGGCAACCTCAGACATCGCAACCCTTGAATTCTCAACCGACATGCCGGTACGAATCGACTTCCAGCAGGCAAAAGAGGGAAAGTTAACTTTCTTCCTGGCGCCAAGAATCGAAACAGAGTAATGACACAGGTTGCAGATGGAATCAGCATTAGCTTCTGAAGATTTTGCCAAGTACCCTTTTTTGAAGCAAGCATCTAAACAGATAGAAGAGTTGCAGTTTACCATTGGAAGCTTGGCTTCTGAGAAACCCGTTTTTGACCGCGCCCAAAACCGCGTGGAAACCGCCATCTTGGAAGTAAACACTGGAGAGGCAGTACGAGATAAGAGGGCTGAGATTTCCTCGTTTGCCGCGGCGCTCATTCTGGTTATAGCCACCAAGAATTCGTGGATAAAAAAAAGGTATGCACTGGCCGCAGCGAAAACCGCGCATGCACAGATGCTGGGCGAGAATAAAGGAAAAATTTTAGCTATCGCCCGGGACTTCGACTGGGACATCGCTGAAGGATGCTTCGGCAAGGATTTTCAGGTGGGGTTTAATTTCTACTTAAAGAATGCTGCTCACATGCATGGTTCCGAGTGGAAACTCGTGAACCAAATCATGGATAAGGGCATGGTGTATTTGAACAAGGATAAGGCGGTCAGGCTACTTCAGGAAGAAGTGAAGAACCGTGTGGAGAAAAGGCTCGATGTGCCCGAAATCAAGAACCTCCCATCGGAGATAGCCGCCATCGCCGAAGGGTTAACGACGCTTGCGCAGGGGATAATGGGGCAGGAAATAGAGGAGATGCCCAAAGTTGTGGTTCAAGCAGCTTTCCCACCATGCATAAACGCGCTGTACACGGATGCAACCCAAAGCCACCACCTTAGCCACATCGGACGCTTCACGCTGACATCGTTTCTGGTAAACATCGGCATGACTCCAGAGGGACTCAACGACATGTTCAAAACATTCTCAGACTACAACGAACGCTTAACCCGCTACCAAATCGAGCACATCGCGGGGGAACGCGGGTCGGGAACAAAGTACACGTGTCCGCAGTGCTCTGTTCTGCAGACGCATGGGGTATGCAGGAACAGGGATGACTTGTGCCGCCGCATCTACCATCCGTTAAGGTACTACCAGAGGAAACAAAAATCATTAAATTCAGGATGAAATGTTGATAAGACTAATTAGGGCATTATAATGCTATACTGATGGTAAGATGAGTCGATGGTTTATCAGCTTATAGGGAACTCTGATTTAAATTCTGAAGTGGGCGTGATTCTTCCGACGTATGCAGAAGCCGACAACATCGCGAAGTTAATCGACGACATTGAAAACCTGAAGCTGGACGTATCCATACTGGTCATCGACGATTCGAGCCCCGACGGAACCGCAGAAATCGTGCGGGAAAAACAGGTTAAATATTCCCATGTCATGCTGTACAGCCGGCCCAAAAAAAAGGGTTTGGGCACAGCCATAACCGACGGCTTCAAGATTTTTCTTTCAGCCCAGCAGCCTCCAAAATACGTCTTCACGATGGATGCTGACTACTCCCACAACCCTCAAGACATCCCCCTGCTCCTGTCAACCATGAGGGAATGTGACTGCGGAATCGTCATTGGCAGCAGATACGTCAAGGGCGGCAAAATCGCGGGTTGGCCATTCACAAGGAAAGTAATCAGCAAGACAGCCAACTTCATCGCCAGAGCATCGCTGGGCTTAAAACTCAGGGACTGCACCAGCGGCTTCCGATGCTACTCCACAAAATTCCTCAATGAAGCCATAGGCAACCTGCACAGCCAAACCTACGAAATCCAGATAGAAACCGTCAGGCAGGCGGCTCTGAAAAAATTCAACGTTAAAGAAACACCCATAGTGTTCGTGAATAGGAAACGCGGAAAATCCAAGCTTTCATGGACTGAAATAAAAAGCTACTTGTCCTATACTATGAAGGCAGTTTGGCGCTCATAGATTCTTGTGGAGTTAACGCTTCTTTTACTGTAGCAGAATTAAATACATGCGGATTCTATTTTTAGCCTTGAAGGGGTTCAATGAAGCGGCTTGGTACGACTAAAATTCTTCTCTTAGCTGCCATTGCGTTTCTTGTGTTAAGCATCGTTCTATCGCTCGTAAGCCTGTTTCCAGTCGCTACGGGCAGCAACCAAACAAACACAATCATAAATGATTCATTCAAACTAAGTTGGAATGAAGTGTACAGGAAGGGTTTGGGAACTTTCCGCGGCGGAGAAAACATCACAGTAACAGTCGATTCGCAGGCGGCTTTCGTGAAGAACTTTTCCATCATCACCTCCGATGGCCCACGCTACAGTACCACTTCAAACCTGAACTTCGCTCACACGTTCAAAGCTGACGCGGACTATTATGAAGCTGTTTTCTACTCTAACTCCTCAGATGCAGGCTGGGTTCATTTTCAGGTAACAGTCGAGAAACCCCAAGTCATCCTGCCGTTCTCCTGGCTTAACAGTGCAACAAAAATAATGTTCGTAGTAAGTTTAGTCTCGGCGATGGTTATCCTCCTGCAGGCAGTCCTGCCAAAACTCAGCAAAACATCAGAAGCCAAGGCACCTTTACCCGCTATGGACAAAGCTTTCCGCAACCGCCTCATAGCGCTTCTTCTGTTGTCCTTGGTGCTTTGGCTCTTTTTTTTAGCAGTAAACTCCAACCCCCTCGCAACGTTCGAAAACTGGTACACTGACCTTGCACGAGACACCTACACTTCAAGCCTATTCCTCAAGGATGGCTTATCGGTTTTTAATCAGCCGCTGGGAACCCTTGCAAGCCAGGATAATTCACGTTTTATGTTTGTAACTTGGCCTGAAATGCCACATTTATACCCGATTGGCAGCGTTCTTCTGTTTTTGCCCTTCGGCATCTTGGTGCAGCATAGTTTAGATCCAGTGCTGGTTTACAAGCTTGAGATAGCGCTGTTCCTAGTTTTTGCCCACGTTTGCCTCTACCTGTTCCTCAAGGTTTTCCTCAAGAAGGACATGCATCTGTTCTGGAAATTGGTGGGACTTTACATTATTTATGTGTCGCTGGTAATCTACGCCGCCGACGGCATGTTTGATTCAGTCGCGTTCCTCTTTTCTCTTCTCGCAATAACCATGTTCTTGAGTGAACGCTACGACTACTTCTTTTTGCTCGCAGGAGTTTCGGTGTTTTTAAAGTATCAAGCGGGAATATTTCTTATCCCCCTGATTATTGTGGGAGTACTCAAGCTTCTGGAAAAGAACAACGCCGGGAACTTGGTGAGAAACAAAAAAGTTGTCGGGGGCGCCGCCTTTGGGCTCATCAGCGCCTTTACGGCTTATTTAAGTGTGCCGTTTCTGATGCAGACCAGCCCAGAGTTCATCATGAACGGCATAAACGCTTTTGCGCTCCACGCTCAAGTCTCCTGGAGTGTGCAGTCTTTCTGTGTGCTCTTGACGCTTGCAGGCACCTTAGTGTATGTATTCTACATGCTTAACAAAAACAGCCTGCTTTCATTATCCGCGCTTTTCATGTTGCTGCCAAGCTTCATGTTGCCCTACTTCCAAGACTGGTATTTGCCATTCATCTTCGTTTACGTGTTGATTCCTCAACACAAAAAAGAGCTGGAAGCAACGGTTGTTTGGTTAATCTTCATGGTTGCAGTGCTCTCTTTCGGCGCCCTCTCCTTCAACCCCATACAGATTTTAGAGAACCTAAAGACCCTGCTCAAAATCTGATGGAACACGGTTTTCAGCGGCTACAGTTAAATTTAGGGTAATAACATAATTGTAGCATCAAAGAAGGGTGGGGTATGGAGGCTTCTCGAGAATTCGTCTACCAAAAATTCACGGAATACTACCAAGACCCCTCCACAGTGATCCCTGTAACAACTGTACCAGAGCAACGAGAATTCGCTTACCTCATGTTCAAGGAACGGTTCATGGTTAGGCACCGAAGGTTCGCGGATTTCAAAAATTTTCGAGCAATGCTGGCTGAAACCGTGCCCTCAGACGTTTACCATAGCTGCGCCTACTACGAAAACCCAGACTATGACATGGACAAAAAAGGCTGGTTAGGCGCCGACCTGGTCTTCGACATAGACGCCGACCACATCCCAACGAACTGCGACAAAATCCACGACGAATTCAAATGCGCCAAATGCGGGTTCAGCGGAAGAGGACTCCCGCTAGAAGTCTGCCCGTGCTGCGAAGCTACAAAAATCGAGTTCAAAACCTGGCCCTGCGAACTCTGCATACAATCAGCACGCGACGAAACCGCAAAGCTCCTCGACATGCTGGAGAACGATTTTGGCTTCTCGCAAGACGACTTGCACGTGTATTTTTCCGGGCACCGAGGCTACCACGTCCACGTTGAGAACGAAGCCGTGCGCACCATGGATGCGATGGCACGAAAAGAAATCGTGGATTACGTAACAGGGTTGGGCATAGCCATTTTGGATAAGGAAGCAAAAGAACCCCGCAGAAAACGAGGCGCAGGCGCAAAAAAATTTAGTTTACACAATTTCGGATGGAACAAACGCCTAAAGCTTGGGATGACTGACTTTCTGTTAAACGCCACCAAAGAAGACCTCAAAGCCGTCGGCTTGAAGAATAAGAGTCTTGTGGACAACAAGGAAACCATCATTAAACGAGCCATTAACGAGGGCAAATGGGAAAGCATCAACGGCGTCAGCGTACAAACCTGGCTCAAACTAGCCGAATACATACGGGACCAGCAGTCCGCAAAGATTGACACCGTCGTAACCACCGACATCCACCGCCTAATCCGCATGAACGGCACCCTGCACGGAAAAACGGGCTTAAAAAAAGTCGAGTTCCCAGCAAAAAACCTGCAGGATTTTGACCCCTTCACTGGAGCGGTAGCTTTTAAAAAGGGCAAGGTGAAGGTGTTGGTGTCTGACGCGCCAGAGTTTAGAATGAGTGGGGAAACGTTGGGTCCATACAAGAATCAAACTGTCGAGCTACCCGTTGCTGCAGCAGTTATGCTTATCTGTAAGAGAAGAGCGGAGATTGGGAATTAATGTACAATGAACTCTACGCGGCGTGGCAACGAGAAATCGACGACCCCACACTTGGAGCTTTACCGCTTGATTTCTACGGTAAAATCGCGGAGTACCTGCGGCGCATCAAAGAAGAAGACAAGATTCTTGAAAAGAAATCCGTCAAGATGAACCTGCTTACGCATGAATCGCTGAACGTTGAACGGATGCTTAATGAGCTTCTCGTGGCAAGGTACAAAAAAATCGTTAAAATCGTCACAAAGAGCAAAAAGCTACCCGTGGAGTTGTTGACGATTGAAGAAGCCAGAATGTGCGAGACCTTTGTCGACTTCGCGAAAGCCTACCACAAGTTTACCGGTGACTTAATGCAGGGACAAATATCTTCTGAACCAATCAAAGTCATAATAAAAGTTGAAGCCAACACCGCCGCGCCCGCGCCTCCGACCCATAAGCGGTCCACCATTCGCTTCTTGAAGAGCATCCCGGCGATTATGGGTGCAGACATGAAATCTTACGGCCCATTTTCGGCGGAAGATGTTGCATCGCTACCACCTCAGAACGCGCAGATTCTGATTAAGCAGGGTTTAGCGGTATTGGTTGAGGTTTCTTAACTTTAATTTTTCTCCAAACCATCTGGCTTGCAAGAATTATGAAGGGGTAGGAAACTATCCATGCCATCGCGTACAAGGGTCCGTAGTAATAGTGGAATGCCTCCACTTGACTTGAGTCTACGCCGTACTGCATCCCAATCGTGAATATGGCGGCTATCCGCATAACGTTTATGAAGTAGGTTATTGCGGCGCCAAAAGCGAAGTACGCGATTTTGGCTCTCCAAGAAATGTTCATCCGCTTCAAAAACAGCAGAGCCACCGCCGTAAAAATCAGCAGGCTCTCGATGCCGGCGCATGGCCACGCCACCGCAAACTTTGCCGTTCCCAATGGCCCAGTAACTTGGAGTGTAGGCATCGAAGTGGCAATGTCTGTCCCCATCACGACTGTGTTTCCAATCAGCCTCAAAACGCCGGCGGCAAGACTGGCAGTTGTGGGAACCAGCAGCTGGAAGGGCGTGAACTGCCCATAGGGAAAAACGTTGTCAATGGTGTAGATGACCCCGATTAAACCCGTGAACAGGGCGGGCAAAGCAAAACCCGCCAGACCTTTCTTGCCAAATGGCAGGTAAACGGTTAGACAGAAAAGAAGCGAAAAGACAAGGTACTCTATGGCAAGCGGCATCGAATCCGCGAAGGCAACTCCGCTTTGTCCTGCCCAGGTTGCGATGGCGGCGTTTAACCCGAAATAATTCTCAGAGAGCACGTACAGGGTGGGAAGTAGCAAGACCAGGGTAAACGCGGCGGCTCGGGATTTGTTGAGTTTGCTTATCTTCAGGTTGATGGTTTCCCAGCTGAGAATAAACTCCAGCGCCACCAGCCAGATGAAGAACAGCTGGAAGGTTCTGCCCTTCCACATCAACTGGAAAGAATCCTGCGCTGAAACCTTCAAGTAAGGATCCATGGGATTTAGAAGAAACAGCAGCGCGAGCGGGGCAACGAATGCGATGAGCGGCAGGAGTTTGATGAGAGTATTTTGGTGCTCTTTGTTTTTTGGCGGGTTTCGGTCGTTGGTCAAGAGGCGCACGTCAGTTACCATGTGTCCCCGATTTAAAAAAGAGTGCGCAAAAACGGGATAGATGTTTTGCAATCAGGAATAGAGAGGAGAAAATAAAATTTTGAGGGCGTTTAGCTGTATTCCCTAAACGTGTAATTGCATTTCGTGCAGCGCATAAATTGAGTTGAAGACTCATCTGCCCCGCGCGTCTGCACTTGCCAAACATACGCCGTGTTGTTCCCGCATCTTGGGCACTCAACGCGCGCCGTCGGTAGTGTATTCAACTTCTGCTCCTCTTTACCGATAACAGCTACCAGTTGCTGAGGCGTATGCTGAATAACTTTAGGCAACACTTTGGGCTCGCATTTTTGGTCTGCTTCCGACTTCTTGTACCCGCATTTTGCGCAGGCAAGAACCAAGGTTGCTTCTTTACCGCTCTTAGATTTCTTTGGCTCAAGACGCGAACCGCATTTAGGGCAGAACTCCATAGTACCTCAATCCACATTCGTTTTGGGATTCCCTTAGCATTGTACCTTTTAAACTTTTTCCATTTTAAGATGAACCAGAGCTGATTCCAGACGCGATGAGGTGCGCAACCCGCAGCGGCTCAGGCAGACAGCTTCGTGTCGAGGTTAACTTTATGATTTTTTCTGCGTCACCCAGTGAAATTCCAGCTAATCCAAAGTAGACAGTGGTTCCGTTGTTTTGTACCTCGTGGATTTCTCCAGCTTCAAGAACCATGTTCCAGCGGTCTTCGCAGTCTGGCAGGTTTTTAAGCGCAACGTGAATCCCATCTAAATCGGGTTTTTTATGGGTCAAAGCCAAAACAGGAAGCCCCACGGAGGCATTCAGTTTTTTGATGTCAACCACGTTGAACCCTGCAAAAGTTATCCCGTTGAGCATTACCAAACGCAGTTGCCTGCGGTGGGGAGAAGTATTAACCATCGCCGCCAGCTTTTCTGTGGCGTCTAAACCGTCGATTGCGATGTTCGTGTGCATGACGCCGTCGATGGAGTAGCCGCCTCTGAAAACAACGCCGACGACTATGGCGCTGCCTTGTGTTTGGGGAATAAATTTTCCATCATCTACGCCGAGGACTCTGATTTCAGGTTTTATGACTCGAAAGTTTGGGCAGCTCAAGGTGATTCCCTTAAACTCAAAGTAGATAATAGCGACAGGGTTTTTAAAAGTAAAGCATCCGCAAAACAGCGAATCTACTAGAATTCATGTTTTGACCCGAAAAAACTAAAAATAAATTAAAAATATGGATTAAGCTTTAAGGACGCGCTCAAGCTCTTTGCCGAAAGCATCGTTGGCTTTGCGAACTTTCCCGGCAGCCTCAATCAACGCGTCTTCAGGCTTAGCGTCGCCCTTCATCCTTAGGTAGATGATGGGGCTTGAAGCTAGTGGATGGGGCACGTCGTAGCCGGCAAACTCTACTTTTTTATCTTCCAAAAGTCTCTTTGCGAGCAGGTTACAGAGTCCGTGGCTTGAGCCTTCAATTTCGATTTTTAACTCGTTTCCTGATTTCTTGAGTACTTTAACTTTCATGCTTTTTTTCGCCTTTGTTTAGATTTGTTCTTTGCCGTAGTCTGGAGATACCTTGCGGGTTTCAACATTACCGTCTTTTGGGCATTTAAGGTCGTATCCATGCTGTTCAAGTAGGGTGCCGCAGCGCGAACAGAAACCGTACAGAACACCTAGGTCTCTGTCGTTCATTGTTAAGTGGAAGATTTGGTTTTTGTCGCTGATGACTTTTGCCCTGATGATATCGCCTGGCTTGCATACGTCGCTGATTTGGTCAATGTACCTGTCGGAGACGTCTGAAACATGCAGGATACCGCCGAATTTGCCTGAGAGAGTCTTGTTTCCAATTCTGAAAATCTTCACTAAAACGTTGTCTGACTGCGCGTTGCCGATTTGCCCGATGACAACCGTTGAAACCTTCGGCACCACAACGCGGTCAACCATTGGATAGACAGACACACGCCTGGTTTGTAGATCCATGAGTGAACGACCGATAATCTTCGAGAATATGACGCCGTCTTTAACGAAAGTCCCAGAGTCGGGAATGAATTCTTCAATAACGCCCAAGCGTTCGCCGGGCAATACTAAATGACCGCTTTTTTGTTCTGGAGATTTTAAGCTCATGATGGTTCCCTTTAACTTGTGAATAAGCTTGATTTTGATAAATGCATATCCTTAGTTTCCATTCGACGCAATAAACCTTTTGATTAATAAACAAAGATAAACCCTCTACGCACAACTAAAAAACTGCCTGGCGCGCGTTCAGAAAGTTATATTTTTGGGCAACTTACAATGAGTACGAGGCAAGTAACGTGAAGCCAATTGTTCTATATGCATCTAGGGGCGGCAACACAGGAAAAATCGGGGTCGAGATAGCTCAAGAACTTGGCTGTGAATCATTAAAGGTAACCCAAGCCGACTTGACACGTTCGGTTGACTTGGACGGCTACGACTTAATTTTTGTGGGTACAGGCATCCAATATGGCAATCCCAACGAAGCCCTGGTAAACTACCTTAAAACAATCAGCTTAAAAAAACCCAAAGACTTCGCGCTCTTTCTAACATGGGGTGGAGCAGGAAAGACCAAGCAAGATGCCATTGCCAAACTCAAAACAATTTTGGAGTCAAAAGGACAGAGAGTAAAAGGGGATTGCTTTGTTTGCTATGGGGGATGGAATTTTTTGAGGCGAGGACACCCAGATCGTGAAGATGCCCAAGCTGCAAGGGGTTGGGCGAAAAAAATGGTAAACACCATTATCTAAAATTTTATCTGCCGAAACTCCAGTAAACCTTTGGGATTCTAAAGTGCATTCTTTTTGATGACGTACATGTCGATGACGAAGTCGTGCTTTAGTTTTGTGTGGAAGTCGAACATGCGGGGAATCGTCATAACCATGGCATAAACCGCCGATACAGAGCCGCCGTGTTGCCCGATGAACCGTTCCAGGAAAGGAGAAGCGGATACCCGCAGGAAGCTCTGGCTGGCTTTCAGCTGCTTAATCAACCGGGCATCGACTTCGGGGTGACTGTGGAGCGAATAAATGGAGCCGCCAACCTGTAAGGCTTTCACCAAAAAGGCCCGGTCGGCTTCGCGTGTCTGCACACCGAAGGGTGGATTCTGCAAAACCGTATCGAAGCACCCAGCCACGGCACTTATGTCGCCGAGAACCCATTGGACACTGCCCAAGCCCGTTTTCCTCTTGTTTTCCGATGCGGTTTGGATGGCTGACCTGTCGATGTCAACGCCCACAACCTCGCTGGCGCCAAGATATGATGCGCCCCACGCGAGTCTGCCTGTACCGCAGCCTAAATCCAACACTGACTTGCCAACCACGTCGTCGTTTGCGTAGGCGGCAATGTACAACATGTTCGCAGCTATCTGCTCTGAGACCGTGTACTGCTCTAGATGCACCTGCGGGTTAGGCTGGGGAGCAACTGTGGCGAGGAACCGCTCCAAGTCTAGTTTTCGAATAAGCCTTTTTTGAGAATGTTCTCCCATGAAGACACGCCGCAGACAACCATAAACTCGTTAACCGTCAAAACGGGCTTCCCAAACTTGCCCGTTGCCTCGAGAGAAACCCTTGGACAAGCCGTGTTCACATATGCGTCGATTGATGGAAACTCTAAGAGCGTCTCGGGATTGATTTCCCTTGCAGCCAGCAAGTACGCGGTTCTGCCGTTTTTCTCCGCCAGCTCCTTCATCCGCAGTGCACTGTCCAGATGCTTCTGCCCAGGCTTCAACCCCACGAAAATTCCGAACTTCTTGGCGTTCTTTGCCTCCTGGATGCTTGCAAAGCGCTGTTTTAGGATTTTTTGGGCTTCAGCGTTAATCGGGTAAGCCCTGTTATCATATGGGTCGGCTATGAAGGTTGGTTTAGAAGTGCTCAACGCGATTCCCAGCGCATGGAACATTCCGCCGCCAACAAAAAGGAAGACCTCCACTTCGTCGGCGATTGATTTTGCGTTGGCGTAGTTGCAACCGCAGACCTGTCCTGGATAGGCGATTTGCCCGGTGTCGCCGACGATAACGGTTTTTCCTGCGCGGGTCAGGATTTCTCTTGCCTGATTTAACGCTTGGAGATGCTGCACCGAAGTCGCCAAGCCAACCGTGGTGTAGCCGCTCAACAGCGGAAGCGACTGCTCAACAGCCTTATCCACTGTCACGGTGGCTCTGGCTTCAACGTAAATCGTCTGAACCGACTCGTGCTTAACCATCTTTGCATGCCCAAAATGCACAATCAAATCCACGCCCAAACCCTCCGCTTCCCCGACGGCGATATCGCAGGCGCCGTAGCATGGGTCAGCTGAAATAATCGCGAGCGCACCGCATTTCTCGATGATTTTCGCCAGTTTGGGAGCTTCGGGCTTTAAGCCTTCGGGCATCTGCAACAATACGCGTTTGGCATCGAGCTTGGTTATTTCCTGTTTTATGCGTTCTTCCTCAAAATCAAACCCTATCATACTCTGCCCTCACGATAGTTAGAAGAAAATGAAAATAAAAAGAAAACTAAGGGGTGCGCGGTTGCATTCGTGCGGCTATCGTGGCCATTCCCAGTCTTGAACTGGCTTCTTGAGGGGTTGTCCGCGGGCTAATGCGGCTTGTTCTGCGAGGCGTTCGAGGATGATTTTTTGTTCTATGCTTGCAACGTTCTTGCGTGTGGTTACGACGGCGTCGTTGTTTACGGATATGCTGTCGATTCCGACTCGGACGAGGAATTCTGCGAAGTCAGGAAGGTTTGATGGCCCTTCGCCGCATATGCTGACGGTGCAACCGTTTTCGTGGGCGGCTTTAATGAGATGGGCGATTATGCGTTTAACTGCAGGGTCGCGTTCGTCGAAGTAGCCCATCGCGCCTAAGCGTTCAGAGTCACGGTCAATCATCAGTACTCCTTGAGTCATGTCATTTGAGCCTATGCTGAAACCGTCGACAAGTTTGCTAAATTCATCAGCCATGATTCCGATTGAGGGTGTTTCAGCCATGAACCATATCTTGAAATCTTTGTTGCGTTCTAAGCCTTCTTCTTTCATGATTTGAAGGACAGCTTTTGCTTCCCAAAGAGTGCGGACCATTGGTAACATGACATAGACGTTTTTGAGCGCCCATTCCTTGCGGCATTTTATTATGGCTTGGCATTCCAGGCGGAAGGCTTTGTCGTACCATTTGCTGATGTAGCGACTGCATCCTCTCCAACCCAACATGGGGTTTTCTTCGATGATTTCGTATTTGTCTCCGCCTTGTAAGCCTCGGTACTCGTTAGTCTTGAAGTCGCTTAACCGTACGACGACTGGTTTTGGCTGGATTGCGCGGGCAACTGTTGCAATGCCTTCTGCGAGTTTGTCGACGAACTGCTGGCTTTGGCCTGCATCGACAAATGCCATGGGATGTTTCCCGATTGCGCTTGCTAAGATGAATTCTGTGCGCATTAAGCCGATGCCTTCGAAGGGCAGGTTCTTGTACTGCTCAATCATCTCGGGTGTTCCGAGGTTCATGTAAATCTTTGTTGCTGTTACTGGAGCTACCTCTGCAACTTGCATGGCTACTCCATTTGACGTTGGTTGAACAGCTTGCGCCATTATTCCTTCGTAGATAACTCCGTTCCTTGAATCCACAGTGTAATCTTGACCTGTTTTCATTAACTGAGTAGCGTTTTCTGTTCCCACGACGCATGGAATATTGAGTTCCCGGCTGACGATTGCAGCGTGGGATGTGATTCCGCCTTTGTCAGTAACTATAGCGCTTGCCATCTTCATGAAAGGTACAAAGTCAGGGTCAGTCATGCCCGTAACCAAGACATCGCCTTTGCACATGTCACGGTGAGCGTCTTCAGTGTTTAGAACAACTTTTGCTTTGCCTACACCGTATCCTCTTCGTCCAGCGGAGATTCCTCGAACTACAACTTTTAGGTCTTGAGCTTTGTTTTCTTCCATTTTAGTTGCTTCCGTTGTTTTTGTTCCAAAAACGGTTTCTGGGCGAGCTTGAACCAACATCATGTTTTCGGGAAAAGACAGGTCTTGGTCGATTGCCCATTCGATATCCATGGGTTTTCCATAGTGTTTTTCAATGCGTTTTGCAAGTTCCGTAAGTTTGTTGATTTCTACGTCGCTTATGCAAACAAGTTTCTGCTCTGCTTCAGGAATGTCGAGGTGTACGGTTTTTCCTGTTTTGGGGTCGCGGACGAATTTGACGGTTTTTCGGGATATTCGACGCTCTTTTATTATCAACGAGTTCTTGTCCACAACGAAGTCATCTGGGTTGACGGCGCCTGAAACGACAGTTTCGCCTAAGCCAAAGTTGCCTTCAATTATGATTTCATCGCGGTTGCCGGTGACTGGGTTAATTGTAAACATCACTCCTGCAGCTCGGGAGTTAACCATTTTTTGGACGCCGACGCTGATGAAAACTTTTTCGTGCGCAAATCCTTTCTCGGTGCGATAAAAGATTGCGCGTGGCGTAAAGAGGCTGGACCAGCATTTGATAACTTTGTCTATGAGGTCGTCTGCACCTTTAACATTAAGGTAGGTTTCTTGTTGACCCGCAAACGACGCATCAGGCAAATCCTCGGCAGTGGCACTTGAACGAACTGCGACAAAAGTGTCTTTCAATGCAAAACGTTTGTTTAATTCGCTGTAAGCATTTCTTATGGCAATATCGATGTCTTTAGGCATCGGAGTTTTGTCCATAAGTTCACGGATCTTTTTTGAAGCCGTATCATACTGTCGAGGGTCATTGGGGTTTGTGACGGTTTCCAGGATAATTTTGTAAATTTGCTCAGCAATTTTTTTCTCTTGAATATATCGTTCATATGAAAAAGCAGTTACCGCAAAACCAAAAGGAACAGGCAATGCGGCATGAATCATTTCGCCGAGGCTGGCATTTTTGCCGCCAACAATGGGCACGTCAGTATTTCTTAAGTTATCAAACCATAAAACCAGTTCTTTCTCTCTGGCGCTCAAGTCGTCTCCGTCTCCGGTTCGGGCGATTCTGGTTCGGCCGTTTCGGCTACTGTTTGAGAAACTTTGATTTTAGTGATAACTATTTTGCAGGGTATTGGAAGTTTTGCGCTTCCTCTTTTAAGGGACTCTTTTGCTACCGCCTCTTGGCCTGCTTTTACTTTGACTGTCATGAGCGGTTGGTCTACTTCGACTTTTGCGGCTGTGCCGATTGCAGTTCCAAAGGAACGCCTCATTCCCTGTTGAAGCCGGTCAGCGTGAGCGCCGAAGATCATTTTATTTTCTCTCAGGATAATGTGAGGGTATGGGTGGACAACCATGTAGTAATCGTTTATGAGTTTATCTATCAAAATTCGGTTAGTAGCCACACGCATAGCTTCTAAGGCACTGTGGCGTATCTGGGCTCTTTCTAAAGCAATAAGTTGACCCTGAACTTCAAAGGTTCCCTTCGTGTCACCCATGCTGAACTTTACGATTTTTGGTGGTGGAAAACCTCTGATATATTTCTTTCTGGTGTAGGCTCGGTTTTTAACGTGCCTGTAATTTTTCGCGTGCATGCAACGTCCCTTTTTAACCTACACATTCAGCGGTATTTAAACGATTTGTAAATCTCCCGCGATACTTCCGTGTGTTTTCTCACTTACCGTTATTTACGTAAAATGCGTAATTTGAGAGGTTGGCGGTCATTTATTTATATACTTAGTTTACTTTTGATTTTCAGAATGCCAACACAACTGTTTATTTCGGGGAAAAACTGGATGCTCTCGTTAGCGGAGCTGACAGCCTACTTTAAAGCCAGAGACACCAACTTTGAAATCCAATTTTTCTCCGGGGAATTCTTCGCCCTATCCTTCGAAAAAGACTTCGATGCATCAGCCATCGCGGATCTTGGCGGAACCATCAAAATCGGCGAAGTAAAAGCACGGTTCCCGACTGAAACCGTCAAAGAAGCATTCCTCAAGAAAAATAAACAAGCCAAAAAACAAATAACCGAATCTTTAGCGTCGAGCGGTTTAACCGATGGCATGGCTAAGTCACCGGAGAAAATACTGTTCGGCGTCAGCGTGTACTGCACCGAAAGCACCCTGCGGTCATCATCTGGCGGTATTCAAAGGTTTGTCGGAAGCGCCGTCAAAGACGAATTGGCTGATTTGGGAAAGAAAGCGGATTTTATGGGTTTTGGCAAAGACCGAAAACAGGCCCAGTTAAGTCACGTTGAAGTGTTAAAGAAGAATTTGGTTGAGAACAAAGCAGAAGTGCTATTCTGTATCGGCAGGACAGAAACCTGGGCAGCCGTCACGGTTGCGGTGCATAACCCGTTTGAATTCCAGAAACGGGACATTTACAAGCCCAACCAGCGGAAAATCTTCGGCATGCCACCGCGACTGGCGCGGATGATGGTTAACTTGTCGGCGTGCAGGAACGGGAAGGTTTTGCTCGACCCGTTCTGCGGTGTCGGCACGATTCTCCAGGAAGCACTGATGGAGAAGGCAATGGTTGTGGGCATGGATGTTAACCCCTGGTGTGTTAAAGCCGCCACCGAGAACCTTGAGTGGTTAGCCCAAGAGTATGGGTTGGGGAATGCTGATTTTCGGGTTCTCCAAGGAGATGTCAACAGACTGGTGGAGAAGATGGGACAGGAAGCAGTGGACTGCATTGTCTGCGAACCCGATTTGGGTCCAGCGTTGCGTCAGGTGCCCACAGGTCCATATGCGGAAAAAATCATTCAGAAGCTTGAACCATTGTATTTTGGTTTTGTCGAACAAGCCTTTCGGGCACTGAAACCCGGCGGCAGGCTGGTGCTGGTGACTCCCTACATCAAGTCGCGTTCGGGGCAGGCAGTAACGATGCCCATCGACGGGAAACTTGAGAGTTTAGGGTTCAAGCGGGTTTATCCATTCTTAAAAGAAATGTTCGCGCAAAGCGCAGGCGGACTTGACCGCGTGACCAACGCGGCTTCACTGGTTGAAATGGATGAGCGCCACCTGATCGGCAGAGAAATCCACATCGTCGAAAAATAACTCTCCGACAACAGAAACAATTTATTAATTCGATTGGGGAACTATGTTTCTAAAAACGGTTCGAGGCAACAAACAATGAGCATTAATCCAAGACCCAACTGGGACAGGTACTTCTTAGATATGTGTGAAGCTGTAGCTGCACGAGCGACCTGTGACCGAGGAAAATGCGGCGCCGTAATCGTGAAAGACAAACGCATCATGACCACCGGCTACGTCGGTTCCCCTGCAGGGTTGCCCCATTGCGATGAAGTGGGACATGATATTCGCCAGGTAACCAACGCTAACGGTGAAATAAGCCAACATTGTGTACGCACCCTGCATGCTGAGCAGAACGCAATTCTTCAGGCTGCCAGGTTTGGAATTCCGCTTGAAGGTTCAACGTTGTTCTGTAAGATGACGCCGTGCCGAACCTGCGCCATGATGATAATCAACGCTGGAATCAAACGGGTGGTCTGCGAGAAACGCTACCACGCTGACGCAGACACCATCGACATGTTCAAGCAGGCAGGAATAGAACTCACCATCATGAACGATGAATTCGAAAAATACGACAAGCAGTAGCCGCCTTTAATCACTTGACGGCATCATATTTGGAGCCTAGAGGCGTGCACAAAGCGGTTTTGCAATATTTTTACGGTTTAACTTTTCTAGCAAACACTCCAGAAGTAACAGAAAAAAAGCAAAAAACCACCAAAAAACAGAATACTACTCACCCTCAGAGCCTAATAGAAACTCGATGCAGAAACTATAGAGAGGAGGGGGGTAGCTCCTGAGCAAAGGCGGAAACTATCTTTTTGAGGGAATAACCATCCACTTAACGTTGTCCAGCCCGTATTTGGTTATGAGCGGGTCAATGAAGTTCGGGGACAAGTCGTCGTCGATCTCTGCAAAAACCACGCTGTCGCCGATGCGGTAGACGATGCAGATTGTTGTAACATCTTTTAGGGCGGTGTATTTGCCTTTGATTTCCCAGTAGCCGGGTTCATCTTTGCCGACTTCGATAATCCATGAGTACTTGTCTTCAGGATGCTGCCCCTGCATGAAGTTGAAGGCGCACACAACTTCGCCGACGGCTTTTGGGTCCTCGCTTGTTTTAACGTAAAACCAGAGTGTCATAACTAATACCGAGTAGTATTGAAGTGGCTGCGGCTTTAAATTTTTTCTTTTTTCGTGCCAGCGCTGGCTTCTATGAGGGTTAAGGTTTCGAAGAAAGGCAACTTCTGCGAGGCCTTCACAGCTGCGTTGAGGCTTTGTTCGCTGAATTTCCGGAGAGTTTCTTCGACTCCTGTAAGCGTTGATTGCATCAAGAGCACCCTGCCATTTGGCGTTAGGTGCGGCGGTGCTTCGGAAATGAACCGGTCAACTACTTCCCGCCCGCTGGCGCCCCCTGCCCACGCGCGCCCAATCCAAGTTGCCGCCTCATTCTCTTCGGACGGCAGGTAGGGCGCATTGAACAGGATTAAGTCGAAGACGGCGTTTGGGTTTAGAGCTGTGAACAGGCTGGCTTGAACAAATTCGATTTTGCCGCGTACCCCGTTGAGCGCTGAATTCTCTTTTGCGCAGCGGATAGCATATGGATTTAAGTCAACTGCAACCACGCCACCGGCTTTTTTTGCCGCCAAAATACCGAGTACGCCGCAACCTGTGCCTAAATCCAAAATTTGTGCGCCCTCTTTAACGTCGAGGTTTTCTGCGAAAAGAAACGAATCCTCAGCAGGCTCATAAACATCGTCATAAACGTTAAACGCGTAACCGCCAAAGTGCACTCTTTTACTGGGGCAGGGCATTTGCTATAGCTCCAAAATCTTTGGGCGATAATTCTCGGGCGCGTCTGTCATGGAACGGCAGGCTGAGGGCTAATTTCTCGGCGTCTTGTTTGCTTAACTTGAAGCCGCTTCTCAGGAACGGCGCGATTGCTTTGCTTAGCTTTTTGTTGCGCTGGGTAAAGAGCCACTTCGTCATCCGCACAAAAAACGCTGGGTCCTTAACCTCGAAGGGCGGGGGGCTCCAGGGTTTTATGGTGGCGATTACGGAGTCGACTTCCGGCTGCGGATAAAACATGTCTTTGGGCACTTCGTCAAGGACCTGAATTTCCGCGCCCTGACCTGCGACGACGGTTAACCAGCCGTACTCTTCACTGCCCACATGTGCAACGAGTCGGTCAACAAATTCTTTCTGCAAAATCATAACTCCGCAGTCAACTTTCCTTTCAATAAGCCACAGCACCAGATGCGAAGATAGGTAGTATGGCGGTATGGCTATGACCTTGTTGAACTGGGGCAACGCCTCCTTCAGCACGTCGCCTTCCACCACAGCCACATTGCCCAAATCCCGTACTTGTTCACGAAGTACCATCGCAACATGCGGGTCCTTCTCAACAGCAATTACCCTCTTGCATTTGCCTGCCAAAAAATGCGTTAACCAGCCGAAGCCTGCGCCGGCATCCAGCACCACATCCGATTTAGTGAGTGCTGCGTAAGTGCACAGTTTTGTGTAGAGCGACGGCTCAACCATGAAGTTCTGCCCCAAAAGCTTGTTCGGGGAAATTCGGTGGGTTCGAAGTAGCTGCTTCGTTTCCTCAAGGCTCATACGTATGCCTTACTGCGCCCGAGTGAACAACCGGTACTTGCTGTCACCCTCGAGTTCTTCCATAACCCGTTTGGTAATCAGTTTTGTGGGATTTGGCAGTTCGGTGCGTTTCTGCAGGTCCTCGAAGCTTTCAAACGGTTTACGCTCACGCTGGTTGATGACTTGCCACATGTATTTTTTGCCGATGCCTGGAACGAGTTCTAAAGCGTGCATTCGGGGAGTGATTGCACGTGCGGTGTTGAAGAAACCTACGAACCATTTTTCGCGGTTCGCCACTATTTTGCTTATTACACTTGGAAGTTCCGCTTTGGCTGAAGCTGTTAATTCTTCGTAGCCGATGCGTCCGATGATGTATGTGACTTCTTCGCGGGAGTCTTTTCCAACGTACACGCGGTCACCCGGCTTAAGGAGCAATTCCTCTTTCACCAGAGCCTCCAATATGGTAAAGAATTCTTCGCCGACGCATTGAATCAAAGCGCCCGCTCGATAACCTGCCCGTCCAGTTGGGCGAAATCCTGGCTTGCCGTGCTGAAGGAAATCTAACACGTAAGCGTGCTCTTCATACCGCTTTTCCATAACAGTCACTGAGTCCGTCAGCTATCTATTCTCACTTACTGCTTAAAAATACTTAGTCGGTCCCCGCTACTTCAACATTCGATTCTCGTTCAAGAGCTCAACAATCGTGTGAAGTTTGGAGGTTTCGATGATTTTGCGTCCGCCGGCAAGGAAAACTCTCAGTTCGTCGACGGTTTCAGGCATACAGTTTATGATTTGTACTGCTTCGGCTTCGTCGAGTCCGTATTCTTTTAGGAGGGTCTGCAAGAGTTCTTCAGCTTTATCTGGGTCGCATTTGGAGAATTTGCTGACGTAATCGAGGGTTCGGCGTTGGAATTGGTCTAGGTTTTCTTCGCCTATGGATTCCAGAACCTTCTTAACTTGCGGAAGGGTTAAGCGGCTTTCGCTTACTTCTCTTTTGCTCATCGCTTTCACTTACCCGTATAAGGCTCAAGATGTTCTGAGCGAGTGATTATTTCTTTAATGGCGTTGCCTTGTGGAACACTGACGACGTATCCGCGACCGCGTTTTTCCACTACCACGCCTATTTTGCCATGGAACCTTTTGTGAGGCATACTCTTCTGTGTACTAGAATCCATTTTTATGATTACTTGGGAACCTGGAGCGTAGTCTTCGAGTATCTTGCCAATATGTGGCTTGCCTTTGTCGCGAGTTGCCTTTTTTAGAAGGCTGCGAGTACCTGTGTAATAGCCTTTTGAACCTCTCATTAAATCTTCACCTTTAATTATCATCCATTATTACGTTGAGAACGTCAAGCTTAAGCGTCTTCGCTCGGTTATTGAGCAAATCCGATACGTTCGGTACTGTTCTTCCTTCATCTCCCGACACCAATTCTTTAACGTAGAGCCCGCCTTGGCAATGAATTTCCAGCAGAGCCCTCTTAAGCGACACCTTCTTAACTTTAACCTGATATATGTACTTTTCTCGGATTAGGTCTGCCCGGCGATGCATAACACGCAAGGGTGTTTGCTGTTTGATGCATATGCCAGAAAAGTTCTTTTCTATGGTGCACAGGTCTTCATCTGATAACTCTTTTTCGAATTCAGCTAGCAAACTGTATTCTTTCTGTGCGCCTTCACCGGTCTTGAGGTGCCGGACAACATCCTTAGTTGCAAACCGTAAACCTGAAACCTCGACTTTGTCAACTGCATCGGCGTTAACCTGAGTTTCAATTATTTTCAAATCAACAAAGCGTTTCTTAGGCTTTGAAATCTCAATAACGAATGGTCTGCCGCTTCCAAGCATCCGTGCATCGATGTCTTCACGTCCAGATGCATGGAAAAACACCTCTTCACCCCCAGTAGCCTCAAGAAGCTGTTTAGAAGACAACTCCTCCACTGATTCAGGGTACAATTGTCCTGTTCTGCCGCATTTCTCGCATCCTCTGCCTCGGCAGCTTGAACAAAACCACCTTGACTGGGGAATAGTGCGCACCAGCTTGCGGTATCTGCCTGCGACGAAAAGAGGGTTAATTTGGAGACGGACCGTTTCAAGGAAAGGATTGAAGACAACGACGATGTCGGGTATTAAATAATCGGCTTCTTTTCCTGTGCGTTTGCCCAGTGCTTTGCCCAGTAGCCTGCCGAATTCATGCTTCATGCTTTCGCCGTAGCCGACGTTGACGGCGGCTTTAAACTCGTCTTCCTGCTCCTCAATCTTGAGGGGCAGTTCAATCCCGACAAGAAAAGTCGTGAATTCGTAGTTCGCGATGGCTTCGAGGGCTTTCTGGGTTAAACCATCAACGAGCTCAAAGGTACCGTCGCAGAGGTTGCACCTCTCAGCCGCGTCTTTTGCGGGGAGGCGTTTCTTGAGGTGTTTTAGGGTTTCTTGGGCTTCCCTCGAAAAACCGTTTGTCGCCAAAACTTTAAGACGCTTCACGCCCTCAACGTTTTTTTCTGCGGCTAGGTCGTTGGCTTGGAGGGTTAAACTGACTTTCAACGCTTGGCCGCGCACGTTGTTTTCCATGCTGTAGCCGAGCAACGCAAACTGTCTGCCCAGGCAGTGGTCGCAGAGCGGGTATTTGCTGAGTATCTCGAAGGCTTTTTCTATGACATCCATTTGCTTGTAGCCTACTTCATGCCTGGTGGCATTCCCATGCCTTTGCCGCCGCCGAGTCCGAAGGGCAGCTTCTTCTTGTTGTGCTTGAACATCTTCAGCATCTTACGCATCATAACATACTGCTTGAGGAGTTCCTTGACTTCTTTTTCTGTGGTTCCTGAGCCGCGGGCGATACGTCTTGCCCGTGAAGAATTCAAGAGTTTAGGATTCTCTTTCTCGGCGGGCGTCATGGACTGGATTATTACTCCCCATGTGTCCAATCGGCCTTCAGCGGTGTTAAGCATCTCTTCAGGCACATCGGTGGACATGCCGGGAATCATTTTGAGCACTTTACCGAAAGGTCCCATTTTCTTAACTGCTTGGAACTGCTCGTACATGTCTGTTAATGTAAAGTTACCGCTCAGGATTTCCTTGGCTTTCTTCTGTGGAACCTTGATTTCTGCGTCCTTCACTTTTTCGAGGAGCGTCTCTAAGTCTCCCATGCCCAAGAGGCGGCCGACGAAACGCGATGGGATGAAGGCTTCGAGGTCTTCGATTTTTTCACCCGTCCCGATGAATTTTATGGGTGCGCCGGTTGCGGCAACTGCGGATAGTGCGCCTCCGCCGCGTGAGGAACCGTCGAGTTTGGTAACGATTATGGCGCCGATGGGTGTTGCTTCATGGAAGGTTTTAGCCTGCGCCAATGCCTGCTGGCCGATGGTGCCGTCGATGACCATGATGACTTCATCGGGGTTGACGTGTTTTTCAAGGTCTTTCATTTCCTTAATTAAATCTTTCTCTTCCTTGTGGCGCCCAGCGGTGTCGACGATTATGAGCTCTTTATCGCTGAACTGTTTTAGACCTTCCTTGACGACTTTAACTGGGTCTTTCTGTTTTAGGTCGCCGAAAAACGGAGTATTTATCCTCGCTGCCAGCTGTTGAAGCTGGTTGTAGGCGCCTGGGCGGTAAGTGTCAGCGCAGATTAAACCTACTTTTAGGCCTCTTTTCTGGAAGTACCGCGCCAGTTTGGCGGCATGGGTGGTTTTTCCTGATCCCTGGATGCCCACGAGCATAACGATTTTCTTTTTGCCCGGCTCCACCTTGAGCGGGACAGGTTTTTCGCCGACGAACTTTGTTAGTTCTTCGTAGACTACTTTTATGACGTGTTCGCGTCTTGAAACGCCCGGAGGCACTTTTTCTTTTAGTGCGCGCTCTTCGATGTTCTTGGATATTTGGAGGACAAGCTGGACGTTGACGTCTGCTTGGAGCAATGCTCGCTGGATGTCGCGGACCAGTTCCTTCACTGCGGCTTCGTCAACTACGCCTGCTTTGAAAAGCTTCTTTATAGCGTCTGTGAGTGAGGAACCTAACTTGTCTAGTGCCATCGGAGTCTCCAGCGTTAAACATTCTATTGTTCTTTTAAATAAAGATTACAGCGTAAAACCAGCACAATACAGGGTAACCGCTGTTTGAAGCCTCAGTTCCCCATTAAAATATTCTTCACAATTCAGACGGCTCTTCATGCATCATTGGCTTCACAGCAAAAAACTCCACGCTAGAACATAAACGTTAACGAAAAATCTTAAAACAACACAGGGACAATAAGCATACGCGGAAGAGTTAGTTGACTGCGGAAGCGCCATACATGTATCCATATTCTTCCTGTTGCTGATAGGATTAGCCGTTCTCACCTTATAGCTAATTTTTACTTATCTGCAGCCAAAAGACAACCTCATACTCGCCATAGCCGGCATTCCGCAAAGCTGGGGAGTAATCCTGTTGGCAATGTACATTGCCTTCAGCAAGCTCGGCTGGAACTGGTGGAGCTATAAAAAATAGCTTGCTTTGCGTGATCCCCTTCCCCTTATTTAAAAAATCAAGGGTGTAGGCTGAAGATAGAAAAACAAAAAATTAAACAGATATTAAGGGATTATTTTACTCGGACGATTTTTACTTTCCCAAGTATAGCCCAGTACTCAATTTCTGAGCCAGCAACAAGCTTGGCTTTGAGTTCTGGCTCGTCGGGAAACGGGGCATCCAAGTACTCGTAGGTTTCCAAATCCATGATTTGGACGCCGGTTGGATTTATAGCGAAAACTTGTCCCGCTCGCTTATCGATTATGGGAATTTCTGCGCCTAAGTCGACCGGTTTAACGAACTGTCTTTTTTGGCCGTCAAAGACGCCTATCGCGACGATTCTTGCTTTTGCTGATCCGTGTTTTCCAGGTTTAGATTTAGCTATATCTACTATTTTGCAGGGTTCGCCCTCAATCATCATGTAGCCGCCAACGCGTAATTCTCCAACATCTACTGGTCTGCTCATACGCTCACCACAGGTTATTTCTATTTAATGCAATTCTGAACAACACGCATATATAGATTAAGGTTTACGCTAGTAAATGAGTTGTGGAAAAGTGCTAAAAAGTGTGGGTTTAGTTGCGCGCTACGATCAAAAAGCGGCTTTGGATCTTACCGAAAAACTCGCGGGCTACCTCACCAAGAAAGGCTTGAAGGTTTACATAGAAAACAGCCTAAGCGATAAGATAACTTTCAACCACGTGTTTGTTCCACTCTCAGAGATGAAAACCGACTTCATAATTACAATCGGCGGAGACGGAACCATACTTCGGACAGCCATATCGGTTCCCAAGCCTGAACCACCGATTTTGGCGGTCAACATGGGTGTAAGAGGGTTTCTAACTGAAGTGGAACCTGAGAACGCGATTGAAGCTATTGAGCGGATTCTAAAGGGTGATTATAAAGTTGAAAAATGCACCAAGCTGTGCGTGACGGCTGGCGAGGAAACCGTGCCTGACGCCCTCAACGATGTAGTGATTTCGGCTGGTGAACCCTCAAAGATTCTGTACGCAGAGATTCGCAAGGACGATAAGCCGATTTTGAAGTGTCAGGCTGACGGGTTAATAGTTGCAACTCCGACTGGTTCAACGGGTTACTCTCTGTCGGCAGGCGGACCAGTGCTTGACAGCGAAGTAAACGCGTTCGTCATCACCCCGATCTGTTCGCTGACGGTGTTCCATTCGCTCGTGCTTCCCGCCGACTGCGCCATAACCCTCAACGTGCTAAGGCCAAACAACATGTATGTTTTGATCGATGGAAACTACCGCAAACTCATAACTGAGGATGAGCCTTCGGTGAAGATTTCAAAATCAAAGAACGTAACCTCATTCATCCGCTTCGAAACAGGCTTCTACGACAGGCTGAAGAACAGGCTGCTTTTCAAGGGAACAGAATGACGAACCAACCCAGCGGCCAATGTAGAAGCGTGATTGTTTTAGACACTTCTGCTTTTTTGGCTGGGTTTGACCCTTTTTCTTTGGGCACGGAGCAGGTGACAGTGCCCAAGGTTGAAGAGGAAATTCTCAGGAACTCCATGGTTAAGATGCGTTTTGAAACTGCGGTTGAAAGCGGCAAAGTAAAGGTCATGGCGCCCGCTCAGGAATTTTTAACCGCCGCGAAAGCGTCTGCCAGCAAGGTCGGCGACTCGTTCAAGCTGTCGGAGGCGGACATGCAGCTTCTAGCTTTAGCTCTCCAATTGAAAAATGAAGGCTACACACCCCAAATCGTCACCGACGACTATTCAATTCAGAACGTGGCGACTCAGATGGGAATTGGGTTCTTGGCGCTCGCTACATTCGGCATCAAACGCCTCTTAGAATGGATATGTTACTGCCCTGCGTGCCACCGGGAATACCCCGCGAACAGCAAAACCAAGGAATGCCAAATCTGCGGTACAGAACTGAAGAGAAAACCTCGCAGAACAGCCAAAAATAGTTTAGAAGAGTAGTAAAAGCAAAATTAGAACTAATCCTTCTACCCCGAAGATTGGAGCAACTATGTGTTTTGCCTTCACGATTGCCTTGTCCACCAGAGTTGTTATGGATTTTATTCGTTCTTCACCGATCACTCTTACATGCGGCACGATGAAGGTTCGGCATCCAGCACGGCAGCCTTCAAGGTTTGCTTCTGCTTTCTTCGCTGCTTCCACTATGTACTGGATAAGCAAGGTGTAGTCCATGACTTCGCCGATGGGGTGGTAGCCTTGCCGCCCAGTAATCGAAGCTGTAACCGCATGGGTATCTGTCGTGAAGACTTCGGTAGCGTCAAATCCTAAGCCAGCTAAATTGTCAAGAATTTTTTCGCGTAAACCAGGAACCATGTTGTTGCCATCTATAACAAAGTAAGCTGTTTTCTGTTTTTCTACTTGAACCGCTATCGCTGTGATTCCGCCCGCCCCCATGCCTGCTTTAAGGTTGAATTCTGGGGGAAAAACAGTGTGGGAGCCGACGCTGAAGGGCTTTGTCGGTAGCGCAACTGCTTTTTGTAGACATTTAGAAGCCGCCCTCTGCAACTCATCAAGATGCTCGTCTGTATCAACTACGTTAGTTAAGCAGTTGTGACAATTGACAACCAAAGCGTTTAGGAGCCCTAACTTTTTTGCTTCCTCAGCAACTATGCGCCCTATCTCTTGGGGCAAATCTTCAGTCGTGTTAGGAGCCAACGTAAAAGACAGGAATGCTGTGCCGTCGAATATCTGGCAAGAAGCTGTCGCGGCGCCTTCGTTGACTCGGACGAAGGGTGAAGCTAAAGCGTCTTGAGGTTCAAACTTTGCAGAAGCGATTACCTGCGCAACTATCTTGTAATTTTGCGCTTGTGAAGCTAAGTCTAGTTCATGCCCAAGTAGCCCCAATGGAACACAGACGTCAGCGCCGAATTCTTTTTCGACTTCACGCTTGAGAAGAGAGGGCAATAGGCTGCTACCTATGTTTTTGAATGGCCCGGGATGGACCTGGGGAACGATTATGGCTGCTTTAGGCTTAGAACCATCAAACTTCAGCAGCGTCACCGTGATGTCTGCGTCTGCACCCATCTCCTCCAGGTACTTTTCCAAGGGGGCGTTTTGGCTATCTACCCAGTTGAGGATGAAGGCTCGAAATAGGGGCAGTGCTTGCAGGGAATACGAGGTTTTTCCCAAACGGTCTATCGAAGAAAGCAAAATGGTAACTGCGATGAACCCGACTATGGGAGCCGCAACAACGAAGAGGTAAAGCTGCCAAGTGATCGCGACAACGCTTGGGTAGCTAATCCAGAAGGCAAGGAAAGCCGCTATGCAGAGGGCAGGCTGAAGCAGGGTCGACAACAGAATCCGCCATTTAGCCGCAAACGAGGTTGCGGTGAACACCATAAATCTGAGAGTTACGACGACGGCGAAGCCTAAGAGGGAAAGCTTAACCCAGAGCAACCATCCGAACGCAAAACCCAAACCGGCGCCCAACGCGAGGAACAACAACCAAAAAACCCATCCGGCAAGGGAAAGCACGAGAGTTCGCCGCATCGAAAAAATCGGGTCATTCTTCAAAACAACCTTGCTTGTGACCGAATCCGCCAAAAATGTTAAGGAAAAAAGGGAAACGCCTAGAATCAAACTGCCGATTAAAGGGAAAAGGGTGAAGGCGGCAAGGCTGACGCCGACGATACATGTCGCAGCGACTGCGAGAAGCGCTTTTTTAAACGATGGAAGAGTGAACATGGAGGAGTAATGCTTCTTCGCACTGTCCATTGAAGTGTTGAGAGAATTATCTGTTTCCATAGTTCTATCTCCACAATGGAATTGGACAGCCCTATTAAAATTTAGCTAAGTTATATGTTGACAGCAAAGTATGTGTAAGGAGTCCAACTGCCACCCACTGGACCAAAGCTTGAGGGGCGCTGGGATAAGTTCCGTTTTCGCAAAGTAGCATGTTGCCTTGGAAACCCCCTAGCGCGTTAGCCGCCGAAGCAAAGGACAATGTTGGCATCGGGACGTTCCAGTCATAGTTGCGATGGTGCCGATTGTAGTAGAATTAATCGGAATGTTTGCGTTAAATATAGCAGTAGTTACAGAGTTGTAATTTATCCCGCCATACTAAATACAAAAATATTGCAGTATTAAAATGATTGTCCCATCCCTGAGTTACCAAAATAGCTTGTAGGCAATAGATATTTGGTTAAAGAATTAAATTAAAGCAGTTAAAAAAGAAGGGTTTGCTGAGGCTCTGGATCTTCGGAGGAAAGAGCGAAATGCAAAAACGCTCTAATCGCAAACTATAGCATTACTGGAATCTTGAACCAGAGCCTTTTCAGCCTTCTTTTCTCTGCTGTCTAAGACTAAAAAAGGGGAGAAGGATTGTTGAGTGGTTTTTTGTGCTGCTGCTTATGGTCTTTTTCTCTGAAGCAGTATTATCATTACGCCAACTATGATTATGACGACGATAATTGCTGCTACTGAGGGAAGGAAGTACTGTTCAGTCGTCGACACGGGTTCTGTTGTTGGTGCCGCGGTTGGTGCTGCTGCTGGTTGAACTGCAAATGATGTTTCGGAGGATGAACCGTAGTATGCGTTGGAGCCACCGAATGTAGCTATGACAGTGTATTTGCCAGGGATGTCAGGGGTCCATTGGAAGCTGTAGAAGCCGGTTGAATCACTTGTGGTCATGCCGATGTTGCGGGTGTTGCCGTTTGCGTCAATTACGTCTATTGCAACTGGAACGCCTACTATATTGTTTGGACGCACGAATTGCTTGTATACGTATAGCATCCAATCGCTTTGGTTTGCGTCAGATACTGCTGGAACACCGTTCGGGAATCGTGCAGTCATTGAGTAGTCTTGGGTGCCTGGAGATGTATCAGTGACTGTCCCACGTATCACTACGCTGGTGCCTGCTGAAACGCCAATGTTTGGTGCATCGACTGTGAGGGCGGTAGGTCCTTTGCCGATTGCATAGATTTCTTGGTTATAGGTGTCCATGGTAGCTATGATGCTGTCGCCGATGATTCCGTTGCCACCCCAGCGGGTTTCACGGTACATACCGTCAACGCGGAAAATTTCGCTGCCATCAGTTGCGTTAATGCAGATATATGGTCCACCGCGAGGTACTGGATTCTCAGCTGAGTGCTCAAGAGTGCCAACATATATTTTTCCAGCCGTAATCAGGTCGATCCAACCCCACCAGTTATTGCCAGTTACCGCTTCGTTGTAAGGATCTGACATTGCATAGGTCCACGCTGTTTTTCCTGTCGTTAGATCATAAGCATAGACTATACCGGCGATGCCAACTGAATAGAGTTTACCGTAGGCAAAGTACCAAGTGTGCTCTGCGTTGCCCCATCCGTAAGCGTCTTGCCAAGCTTCAGGAGCAGTTGCCCATAGATAGTCTCCGGTTTCTGTACTAAATGCGTAGTGTGTCCTTAGTTCTTTGTCCCATAGCGCGATAACGCCGTTTTTAACTTCGGTAGTTGCGCCAACATAGTTTAGAGTATTAGTGCCTGCTAGCCATTCAGCTGGTGCTTGCCATCTTTTGTCGAATAGCAATGTTCCTCTCGAGCCTGATGCTGTACTTAATGCCCATACTCTGACTTGTGTTGAATTGAAGTCCATGGACATTACTCTGTCTGGGTAGATCTTCAATATTGGTGCAAAGAATGAAGTGCCTTGTGTTAATCCTGCTGGGATTGATACGTTCCATGTGATGCATCTTGGGTTTGCGCCATCTAATCCTGGTCCCAATGCGGTTCCGTGAGCTGTGTTACCCCAACTGCCATAGTCGGGAGTGCCGATAACTGCATTCTGAAGTCCGCAATCAGTTGAGTTCCAAAGTGCCATCCATTTATGAGCAGTGTCTAATATGTAGATGAGGATTTCACCGCTTGGTCCATATGCTCTAACTCCTGAAGGTACGTTTTTGATCTGCATCTGTTGATTGCCAGTGAAGGGGTCATATGCGGTATAAGTGCTGCCAGATACTGACCATAAATAAGTGTATACACCGTCAACGTTGTAGCTGTTAAAGTAGAAAATTTGACCGAATGATAGTACGGTATCGTTTTTGAATAACGATTGTTGTCCAGTATGCAAATCAACTGCCATTATTGCTGATGCGGTTCCAGGGTCTGTTCTCTGGTAGTAGAGTATTCCGTTCATTATTATTGAGTTTGTGAATTTGCCTTCGTATGCGTCGCCTGATTCAGAGGCTGCTGGAACTTGACCGTCGCCCCATAAGCCTCCGGTTAGTCCTCCAGTGGTATATGGGATTGCCCATAGTGTGTGGGCAGTTTCTGGGGCATTGTCGTTATAGAGTCCATTGCTTACCCAATAATTATTGTTTTGGTCAGGTACACCAACCCAGTTTCCTGAGATTGAATACCATTCTCTGTTCTGTGCATCAATCGGACGACTCCAGTATTCAGTTGGAAGTGGAGCACCAGATCGGATTGGGCGTGGTTCGTTTTGTACAGTAATGCTGAATGTGTCGCTAGTGCTTGCTAGCAGTATAGTGCCTGCAAGGATCAGGTTACCTCCTTCATAGTTGAAGTAGGTTGTTGGATTTGTTTGTTGAGGGAAGTGTGTCGTAAATGTGTATGTGCCGACTTGGGTAGGAGTGTAAGATGTAAAGGATGAGCCTGTTGAGTCTGTGGTGAATGGCCCGAGTGTTTCTGTTGTGTTATCAGGTTTAACGACAGTTACGGTTATACCTGTCCATCCTTGTAGTACGGCGCCTGCCTGCTGTAAAATTCCGTATTTTACCAGAACTGACTATCCAACGCCTGTTAGGTTTGGTATTGCGTCGACGACGGCGTAGGTTTTCACTGTAGGAGCTGCCTGTGCTTTAACTTGTGTCAAAGGTGCAATTGAAATTACAAAAGCTAATATTATCAATATTGCAAGTATCTTATTTGTTTTCATTTTTTTTCTTTTCCTTTCGTTTTTAAAGACGACCAATTTGTTTCTAAGCTGGCTATCTTGCGTCTTAATCGGTTGATTAGACTTATATATTTTTTCAAACTTTCGGCTTTGGGATATAAGTGTGTTAGTCTTTGGATATGAGGGTGCAGGCGCGTTTGCCCAGGTCTTAAGCAGTATCTCTCTAAGGCATGTTGAGATCAGGACCGAAAACATCAAAATATAAAACCACTTTTCCATCTACTGATTATAGACGCCTATTTTGCAACAATAAATACACTTTTATTTATAACGCAAAGTTAACGCAGAAAGATTTTATCATAAAACAATCAAAAACCTCGGTCAGCCAAACGCCAACCAACCGCTACAACCGCAAAAGCCACCATACCCCAGCAGGGATATTGTTTTATCCTTAGAATCACAAGTGTATTAGTTTGCGAAGCTTATGCCAGACCAAGAATTGCCCCCTTCAATATTCCACATGCTCGAGAGAAACGTGGGCAAAAAAATCAGAGTAATTTTAGACCCAGCGTACGGTTTCGAAGGAACCTTAGCTGCGGTAACGCATGACCCGTCGGGAATCTGGCTCTCCGACGCTGAAGCAATCGTTCTGCGCTCAACCATCGCGCAACCCATTCCGCAGGTTGCAAGTCGAGAGGAAAGAAGCGAATTATTCCTGCACCTAAATTCAGTGCAAAGAATAGAGGTCCTGCATCCGACTACTCCAAGAAGATAAAAAAAGTTATACTGGGAAGAAGACTTTAGCTAAAACAGATATAACTATCATTGAAACTGCAACCACTACGAGCAGTTCAGGCCGGATTTTTACGCCTTCGGTTTCTTCTTCAAAGAACCTCAGTAAACCTGCACTTGCAGCAGGCATTGGACCAGTATCTTTCTTTTTCTTCCTTCCACTCATCAAACAGCCCTGTCCTTAGTTAACGCGATATATGCCTTATCTTTCATTGGACTAATTAATCTTGCGCCCAACCCTAAACAACTTAAAAGATGAACAATCTTGTCAGGAAAGTTTAACCAACATATTTGGATCCTGTTAGAAACTCATTTTAGAAACCTATAAGGGAGACCGTATTGGCGATTTTCGAGGCCATTAAAATGTTGAAAACAGATGGTAATAACAGTCGGCATTTTTCTGTATACGAAAGCATCAACCAAACATAGTGAAAACGGGTTTAAACTTTATAACCGCCCAAAACACCACCTCTAACGTGACCGCACATGCAAATCCGCGAATTCCAAGAAATGATGAAACGCCTCTATTTCAAACGTGATTCCGAGCGGGGAATAGACGGCACTTTCAACTGGCTCGTCGATGAGGTTGCCGAGTTGGGAGAAGAGCTAAAGGGAACCGACAGGGAAGCCACGGAGAAAGAGTTTGCCGACGTGATTGCGTGGCTCGCATCGCTTGCCAACATCATGGACATCGACCTTGAAAAAGCCGCCCTCAACAAGTACAACAGCAAATGCCCAAAATGCCAAGGCTCACCGTGCAAGTGCACGTTTTAGCCCAGACGTTTCTGCCCTAAACCCGTCGCCAGCCAAACATAGCGCCTGTTGCCCTTGCGCTCGACGGTGCCTTCTATTTTCAGCAGTCTAAGATGATGTGTTACAACGCCGTAGGATAAGGCTGATTCATTTGCAAGTTTAGAAGCTGCAAACCCCTGCCGCTCGAGCAGAACCAAGAGTTTTGTTCGGGCTACAAGACCGCAGTGTACGTTTCTGATGTTTTTCAGATAGGCGTTGGGATGGATGGTTTCTTTGATGTTCTCTTCCACCGTTGAATTAGTGTGTGCGATTGCATTGAAAAGCTTTAGGCTACTTAAAATCGAAAAGCGTGGCTTGTTTGGGTTTTTTGTTATCAAACATCGTGGCTAGCTCTTCTTTAATCAAGTCCATGCGCTGCGTATAGTAATTTGGCAACCCGTACTTGTCCACGAGCTCCTGAGCAGCCACAAGGTACTTCTCGATTCCTCCGCGGTAGACGGTAAGGGTTAGTTTTCCACCGCAGGACGGACATTTGCCTTGGAGGGGAAGCCGGCGGAATTTTTTGTTGCAGGATTTGCATCTGAAGCCCTGCGTTGAGAAGGCACGCAGGTTTCCTGCGATGTCGCGCATTAAGTGCGTGTTTAAAACTTTCAAGGCTACGCGTCTGGCATCTACGGCATCGATTCTTTCGCCCAGTTCCAGCTGCATGTGAAGTTTATCGATCATGGATTTGAATTCTTTGTAGGAGCTGTCAGCGTTACCGAGGTTGATGCTTGTGCAGGGAGTGGTATACTGGAAGCCTTCGTACTGCGCTTCAGTTCCTAGCCTGTGGCTGATTACATCCATGATTGCGCTGGCTGGTCTAGCATCACACTTTTCCAAGGTTTTCTTGTAGAATTCGATCGGGTAGGTGGCACTGACATCGAAGTCGTGGGCTTGGCGCTGCACCTCTTTAGTGTTTACGAATGGAATGAGCAGGATGGGGGCATCCATGATTCCGCCTATCTGCGCAGGCAAGAATATGCGGGAGAAATTAAGAAGCGTATCCAGCCCGAGCATTATGGCATCTTCGTCGCCGTCGCAGTCGCGGCGTTTAGCCGAATGCCAAACTGGATGAGCATAAATCACGTTGCGGTCAGTAAAACCAACCACTCTGCCCAAGATGCAGGCACACGTGTGAGGCGCCAGCCCAAAGAGCAAGTGCCCAACCAAATCTTCAGCTTTCTTAACGCTGTAAAATGCAGGTTGCTTGTAGACGCGGACTAAGAGATCGTCGATGAAGCCGGCAATTTGGACAAAGTATTCGCCTGCGCGCCATGGAATTACGACGTCTTGGATTTTAAGTTCGCAGACTTGATTGGGATCAGCCAGGGGCAAGCCATGAGTGTCAGCTGAGTAACCCATCTTATTCATCGTTTCGATGGATACGCCGATTTCGGCAGGCGTGATATGCGTTAACGGAGCATTTGTAGCGTCAAAGCGTATAGTGCCATCCTTGTAGACGGATAAACCATGTTTTGCACGCAAGATTCCTTTTTCAATCATTTCCGGAGTCTTATCCAGATTCGTGAGACCCTTGACGCCGCGTAACATTTTAGGCGATTGATACCCAAGAGAGGCGGTGGCGTTACCGATGAGGTCTTTGAAGTTAATCGGCTGCCGCTGATACATAACCCCGTCAGTTTTGCAGGTGGGGCAACCAGAATCCTTTACAGGTCTTCCGCATCGGGGACAACTTTTCTCGTGGACGGTTTCGCAGCCACAAGCATCACATTTTACTTTTAACGTGTAGTTTTTGCAGATGGGGCACTTGCGTTTTGTTAACTCAACAAAAACGGGGCCCAGCTTCGCCGCTTCCACGAGGTCGCGGTGTGAACCACCCTTCAAACCGACGGGGAACAGAACGTGAACGAGCGGTTTCATTTCCCGGTGCTTGGCTTTTTCAGGCCGCCCCATACGCCCTCCCACGTAAGTCGGCGCTTTATCTTTGATCTGCACACCTGACAGCAGGCTCAACAATTCCAAAACAGAACTCGCTTGAGAAGCCTGTGTTTTGCCATAGCCAAGAGAGAATGCTAGGGAAGCTGCATCTTCACCTGTAAGCACGATTTTGCCTTCTGTGATTTTGTGTGGAACAAAGATTTTCCTCAATGAACTCGTAACGGCAACGTCAGCTTCACCCACAATTTTGCCTGCAACGTCACTTTCCATTGTTACTTCACAGGTTGTGAACCACTGTCTAAGCAGCTCAACGTCTCGCACGTCGGAGAGGCTGCCCCAAAATAAGAGGCAGCTGGGAGCAAGCGGGACGCATAAACAGGAACTTAACGCAATAGCTTCCTTAACGGTTGGCTTGTTCACAAATGGATCCGCTATAAAACCTTCGATTTTCCCAGCAGAAAGGTTTGCCGCTTGAGATACCTTCTGAAAATCAGAATCATACTTCCCCTGAATAGCGGTCTGCAGGTCTTTTGCCCACCATTCCTCCACGTAGCCTGAGGGCGGAAGCGCTTTGTTGCAGTAGAGGAAATCGCCAAAGTCTATGAGCATATCGCCTAAAAAGAGGATTTTCTGAATCTTACCCTTAACAGCCTCATAGTTTTCGAGCGACACCCGAACCACCGAGTTATCCTTGAGAAGAACTACGGGTTTTTCGATGCTGTCCACGGGCATAGTGACGCCCCCTTTCCCGGGCAGTTCCAAACGCATTTGAGTGCCCGCGGCTAAAAAACGCTCGACAACAAGCATCGTTGCAGGATGAATCCCAACGGCTGAAAGGCCAGTGTTCCGCGACCTGCCGTACCGAAGCCTAAAACCTCCGCGTGTTGAAGGAAAAGCGAAGATGGGTCGCCCCGCAATGACATCATCCATGAAGCCGCCCGATTTCTTTTCAGATTTTTTCTTGAAGTTTTTGAGCCATTCCCAACCTTGAAAACCCAGTTTATCGATAATCACGTAGACTTTCTGTGCGCGCCCCACGATGCCGTCGTTTACAACTCGGAGCGCACCACCTCGGACACGGTTTGTTTCAACCCTCTCTAAGTTGCGGTATGACGAGACTTCAACGGGGTCTGATTCAGTTCCAGTGCATTCAACGGGTATCAGGTTGAGGGCTTTTCTTAATTCATCGTCAGGAATGTGGTACTGGAAACGCCCGACGGAGCGTTCGTATAGTCTTAGTTCCTCTATGAAGCGGGAGACTTCTTCTTCAGTCGGCTTGTACTTGTCGAGGCCCAGTTCCCGTCGCACATAATCGCCGACAACCAGCGTTAAAGCTTGGTCTGTGCCGCCTGCGGAACGAATTGGACCAGCAAAATAGATGGCGAGGTATTGTGTTCGATCAGCATTCTTTTTAATTTTAACGTGAGCGATGCCTTGAATCGGCGCTGCAGTTAAGCCTTCAGTGAAGATTGCGAGGGCAGTTCGAATGGCCTGTTCTGCTAGTTGCTCCTGCGCTTGTTCAGTCTGGGCAAATTTGCCTTGGGCAATCTGCTGGGCTACCCTAAACGCTACTTCTTCCCGCGGCATCTTAATGCTTAATTCGCGGATGCTAAGGGCAACATTTTTTGGTCCAACCAAGCCTTCCACCAAATCCGCGATGTCTTTGGCTATGATGCATTCTGTTTTCAGGGCTGGGTCAAGGCCTTTGGATCTGGCGCTGTCGCTGATGGAGTACAGCCGTTTAAGCTCGTTTTCCATTGTGTCAACGTAGTTTTGGTAGCCCTTGCTGATGTTCAAGTTTGAAGCTCACCAGCAAGATATGATGCGATGGGTTATTTTGGCTTTCTAAAAAAACAGAAAAGCTGACGAGGTTTAAGCCTTGACGCTTTTGATTGCGCAGATGATTTCAGAAACCCGCTGCTTGGCATCACTGGCCTCTGTGACGTTTCCCGTGACGATTATGTCCGCGCCTGCAGAAGCCGCGGCTAAAGCCTGCTCCTTGGTGCGTATGCCGCCACCTACTATGAGCGGTATATCGATCAGGTGCTTAACGGCGCGGATCATTTCAGGAGGCACGGGGTTTGCTGCTCCGGAACCGCCTTCAAGATAGATGAAGCGCATGCCAAGGTATTGGCCTGCGAGAGCGTGGATCGCTGCTAGTTCAGGCTTGTTGTAGGGTAATGCGATTGCTTTCCCAACTATGCCTGCTGTTCCGCCTTCGCCGACGATTATGTAACCCATGGAAATTGGCTCTAAACAGTATTTTTTGACGAGTGGTGCACCTAGGATTTGGGCGCCTATGAGGAAGTAGGGGTCGACGGAGTTTAGCAGGGACATGAACCATATCGCGTCTGCGTAGCAGCTTATTCCAGTGACGTTGTTTGGGAAAAGAATCGTGGGAAGGTCAACTTTGGATTTGATGGCTTTAATCACATCGTTTAAATGGTTCTCAGAAACAAAAGTTGAGCCTCCAATCATTATGGCGGCTGTTCCGCTGTTCTTAGAATTTTCAGCAATCCTCGCGGCGTCGGAAGCAGACACTTTTTCGGGGTCTATGAGGGTTATGTGGATTGAGCCGTCGGTTTTTATTTTTTCAAGTAAGTACCTTTCGATAGGCCCGGGCATCTGATTATCCTTCAATTACTCTTTTTTTACGGTGGTTACAGGAGTTCTTTTCTGGGGACCGTAAACGCGGTCAGTTAGCATGCAGTAAACGTCAACTTCACCTTGTGCGGGTTTAACTGGGAATTCTTCTTTTAAGCCGCAACTACTGCACTGTGCAATGGAATGTGCGTCTTCCCTGAAGAGTACCACTTTAACAGTTTCTTTTCCGCATCTTGGGCAGGAGAAGAATTTAGGTAACCGCTTCTTTGGAATATGAACAACTTTTTTCCTTCTTCGCCCCAATATAACAACCTTCTAAATAGTCTGATAATGTCCATTAATATTTATCCTTGTCCTTAAATACTTGCCTACTAACCATGAATTATGAGGCTGCCATAGCAAGTGAAGTTAACGCCTTCCCTGTTAGAGATAGATTTTTCTGAGACCCAAAGAAGAATCTGCCGTTTCATCAAAGAATACGTGGAAAACGCTGGAGCAAAAGGAATCGTGCTCGGACTCTCTGGTGGAATCGACAGCGGAACAATAGCGGCGCTGTCAAGTCTTGCCATCGGAGGCGAAAACGTCCTTGGGCTTATGTTGCCTGAGAAAGAGAATTTCAACCAGAAAGACATCGACGACGCCAAGGTTATTGCAGAGCAGTTTCACCTGGAAACCCAAGTCTGCGACATATCAGATGCCCTAAACGGCATTTACGGCACCATCCCCGTGTTCGACCAATCGGACAGGCTCTGCAAAGGAAACGTTAAAGCAAGGACAAGAATGATTTACCTCTACTACTACGCCAACAAACAGAACCGAATAGTCTGCGGCAGCTCGGACAAGTCAGAAACGATGATGGGTTACTTTACCAAGTGGGGAGACGCCGCAGCAGACATCGCACCAATCATGGATTTGTATAAGACTCAGGTGCGCAAACTCGCAATCCACCTGGGAATCACAAAAGAACTCGCGCTTAAGCCATCTACCCCTGCGCTGTGGCCTAACCAGCTGGCGGAGTCTGAGCTTGGAATCAAGTACGAAACATTGGACCTCATTCTCTTTGGACTGGAACTGTTCATGGTCCCCCAAGAAGTCGCTGAGCAACTGGGCATCGAGAAGGAGCTTGTCGACAATATAAAGCGCAGATGGCTTGCAAACGAGCACAAACGCAGAATGCCGCTAGCACCCAAAATTGGCTTTAGAACCGTGGGAAACGATTTTAGGCTTCCAAGACACACCTATTGAAAGTGGACCCGTATGAAAGATAAGATTAAGCTTGCACTCGCCCAGATAAGCAGCAAACGCGAAAACAAAATCGAGAACCTGCTTAAAATCGAAAAATTAACTCTTAAAGCCAAGCAACAGGGAGCAGATCTAATTATTTTCCCAGAGATGTCACTGACGGGCTACGTCCTCTTCGACCAAGTCTACGAACTGGCCGAAACAATTCCTGGTCCGTCAACCCAGAAAATCGAGGCATTAGCCAAGAAGACGGGGATGCACATCGTCTTTGGCATGCCTGAGCTGAGCGAGAAAACACAAGCAACCGTCTTCAACACAGCAGTCCTCCTTGGACCACAGGGCTTGATCGGTAAATACCGCAAAATGTACTTGCCCACTCACAGCGTGTTCGAAGAGAAAAGATATTTCCGCCCAGGCTACGAGCCGGCAGTGTTCCAAACGGACCTGGGAAACATCGGCTTGAGCATCTGCTACGATGTTTTCTTCCCCGAAGTCTTCAGGCTGGCAAGGCTGAAGGGCGCACAACTGATAATTTGCATTTCTGCATCCCCAGCAGTGCGCAGCAGCTACTTTGAAATCTTGACTTCTGCCCGAGCATTGGAAAATACGGCTTTTCTTGCCTACGTTAACCTTGCGGGCGTTGAGGATGACTTACAGTTTTGGGGTGGAAGCCGCCTTGTTGGGCCAACTGGAGACGTTCTGGCTAAGGCAAAGTACGATGAAGAGGATTTTGTTGTCTGCGAAGTGGATTTTGGCGATTTAAAGGCGGCTGAAACGTTCATTCCAACTCTGCGGGACCTGCGGCCTGAACTTTTTGACAAATTGAAGGAATATTCAGAGCATCTTTAAGCGTCACACAAAAAGTTAGGTTCCGTGGCTACGCATCACAAGTGCATCACAGGCTTGTGATGCCAAGGGGATCCTAGTTAAATCACGCTGATTCGTTCGTGATTGGTGACGTCACGGGCATTTTTCCGCCTGCAAGTTTAAAGGCTGACGTTAAAAACTGTGTTCTAAATGAAGATAAGCGGGAAAAAACTAATGATATTTTGATAAACCTGTCAAAAACGGTAGAGAACCACTTTGAGAGAGATTACAAAAGTGCACTTTTTGTATAAAGTTCCAGCTATATTGCGTGTGGAATAACCATTAATTTAGCCGTTTTCTTGTTAATTATGTGTAATTAAGACGAGAATCGCCAAATTGACATAATTGCAACGTATTTTGTCTTTTTAAGGCGAATTTAATCGCATTATCTTGAGCGAACGGCTCTGTTTTGCTTGGACAAGACTTAAAAACACGGCATAGTATACAAAAGCGTATCCATTTGAAGTATGGGAGAGAGCACCACTTTGAAGCTTAAAGACGGCGTACAAGCATGGTTAAACGGGGCATTAAACGACCCTATAGTCAAAATACTGGCTAAAAACAGCCAGCTGACCAAAACACAGCTCGAAACTTTGTTGATAGACGTTTTAGCCGAAAATATATCAGATAAACAGCTAAATTACGATGAAAAAGCCGCTTTAAGACTAACTAAGGCTAAAATAAGCCGCGGTTCCTTTAATAGGACTTTAAAACAGTCCCGAGAAAACGTCATAAAATCGATCTACACTGTGTTATTACTAGGGTATTTGGGTGTGTTTGAGAGCACAACTCTTGACCCTTATCTCGAAATAGCCAATAAACTGCACGAATATGTCGAGGCACACCAGGACATGCCGGGCAAGGAAGAGGAACTAAAAGACCATCTAAAAGTCATAGAAATCATCCGAGAGGAGCTCGAAACAAGCCTAAAACGGCTTTCTAGTCCATCAAAAGAGACTTTGTGACGTCACAAATCACAGTATAAACTAACTATTTTTACAACAGTTAAGGATAATCAAATCGATCAGCATATACGAGGAATACTGGTCTAAAACAAGCACCTTATAACAAAATAAGCTCAAATTAAAGTGTTTCAAATTTATGGGAAAAGCTCAGAGAACGATTGAATTTAGTTGTGATGTGTGATATCATAGTTAACATGTGATAATGTGACCACAACCCTTAAGAAGTCCATGGAATTACTGTGATGTGTGATGCAACATCTTAAATCACGTATTAATCACAGGGGCAAGATATCACGGTCGACTTTACACCAATAATCATAGGCGTTCTATTAGCCGCAACTGTGGGAGCTTCAGTTGAGTACTACAGGCAAATACGTAAAGCACAGAAAGAATACGAGAAAGCCAAGGACTTTGTAGAAGATATCGTGCTAAGCTTCAACAGAGAACTTAAGCGTGAAGCCGACAGGCTAGAGTTAATCACCTTCAAAGTCGAAGGAAACTCCGCAAAAGCAGATACGAGCCTAAACAAGATAGAAAGCGTCGAAAAGCGGTTAACCCCGTTCGAGCAGCAACTCGGCAACATAACACAAACCATATCACAAAAACTCTCACAAAACAACACCAACATCCTATCGGGGTTGTCAGGATTAGAATTAAAAATCAAGGACATTGAAGCATCCCAGGAAACTCTAAAGTTGAAGATAACCGGTTTTGAAGATCAAATCCAAAAGTTCACCTCTTTCCCTCCCGAAGTCAGGAACGAACCCGTGATACTAATCAAACGCGACAAAGCAATGGCCGCCTTAAACGACACAGAAATCGCAGTGCTGGAAATGCTGTCCAAGGAAGGTGCAAAAACGGCGCCGGAGATCAAGGAAAGAGTGCACCTAAGCAGGGAACATACGGCGCGGCTGATGAAGAAGCTCTACGAAGAGGGTTATCTGGAGAGGGAGGAAGGCAAAATCCCCTTTAGGTACAGCATCAAGAAGGAAATGGAAAACCTGATGCAGAAAGCTGAAAGCAACCCATTGTAAGTGTTCAAGTAATCGATGACAACAAATAGCGCGCATTAAATTGGTTTAAGGTTTGTCTGCGTCTACTTTAGGCGTTGCTTTATGGTGGCTGTTTGGGAAAGATTCGGCGCGGTCTTGTACTTTAGGCTGTTTGATCCACCGGTCCTAAGCAACATACCTTTGACTGCCATCCTTGAAAGGTAAGTAGAAACCGTGCTTAGGCCAACGGGTTCCTTGAGTTCCTGCTCATAGATCGACTGGATGTCTTTTGAGGAGAACCAAATCAAGGGGAAATTCTTCTGAATGACCAGTTGAACCTTTTCAAAACGTGACAAAGCTTTGCTGGACAAAGCATTCCCTGCACTGACATTTGGGTTCTCTCCCGGTGCACTCCCCAGCAACTCTACCAGATCTAAGAGGCGCAGAGCTTTGTCTCGGGTCACTTGACCCTCAAAAGCGATAGTATATCGATTACCATCACTATCGAACAGCTCAACGCGCATTTTACGAGCGGGCACTTGGTGTACACCTTAAGGCTGTTCACAACTTTATACTTCACACCTTATAGCTGTTATGGTGAAACAGGGCAATAAAATAAGGTAGTATCGAGCTTATAATCTAATAACTGGTGAAATATAGAGTTGTTTCATTATTACCAGCTTCACAGATAAATGAATTGCCTGAAATAATTCAGTTACGCCTTGGTTGTACTTTTCCAGTAGAAGCGTAGGGGTGTCTTGTTCACTTGTTAAAGACAAGAATAGGGTAATTTATCGAAAAAGAGGTTCGGCAAAGCGACAATTTATGTGCAATTTCACATGTGTTCACAGTTTTGTGAACACAAAACCACAGAAAATCATGTATGAAAAATTGTAAAGGAAACTTTCACTTTGATGAAGACAAGTTATGACTAAAACAACCTGTCAAAGGCATTTTCTTGGGTAATTTACCATGGAAAACCATCTAGAGACACACCCCTATGTTTCCCCTCGAAGTATTTGTGGCAAAAAGAAGTCAGGAAAGCCTGAAAAAATAATTGCAGATTATTTGTCTAATTTCTTTGATAATAAATATTAATATATTAAAAAACGTTTTACCTACCAGAGTATATTATTATATATAATTAATATAGTGTTTTTAATATACCGAGCTTTTTTCTCCAGCAGAAACGTTGGGGTGTGTGTGCTTTCGGTTTGTTTGGTTATTATCGGCTAGTTTCATTGTTTTTTAGGATAGTTGTGTTCTAAAACCAGTTTTTTGTACTATATCCTTTATCTGTTCCACTCGAAGTAACGGTGTTACCTCTGAAGAAGTGTGGGGAAGATAAATGGGCAATTCAAGCGTACTGGATGATGTATTCGAAAACTTCGTAAACGGAGTTAAACTGTTTAAAGACCGAGAGGTCTTAAGGCATGACTATCTACCTGAGAAACTTCCACATAGAGAAGAACAGATTCGCTTGTTAGGTGCAACAGTTGCCCCGGTGTTGAGGAATTCACGCTGCTCAAACATCTTCATCTACGGCAATACTGGCACGGGAAAAACAGCCGTAACAAAGTATGTGCTCGGCCACTTGGAATCCAAGGCAAAAGAATACGGCGCACAAGTAAAATTCTGCTACATCAACTGCCGTATGACGGGCTCAGAATACAGGGTTTTCGCCGCCCTTAGCCAAAGTGTAGGTTTAACCGTGCCATTCACAGGTTTATCAGTTGGCGAAGTTTTCGACAGGTTTCGCCAAGGGTTAGATCAATCCAAAATAATCTTTATAATAATCTTGGACGAAGTTGACGCTTTGATTAAGGAACACGGCGACGCCTTCATGTACGAACTCACCAGGATAAACGAGACACTAACCAAAAGCAAAGTAGCCATAATCGGAATATCCAACGACCTGCGCCTAAAAGAATTCTTGGACCCGCGCGTCTTCAGTTCTCTGAGCGAAGAAGAACTCGTCTTTAGGCCTTACGATGCAGGAGAACTTCGAAACATCCTGCTTGAACGCTCGAAGCTGTCTTTCCAAGACGGTGCGTTATCCGATTCAGCTTTGAGTATTTGTGCGGCTTTAGCTGCTGCAGAGCATGGGGATGCTAGGCGGGCGCTGGATCTGTTGCGTGTTGCTGGGGAAGTGGCTGAGCGGCTGGGCGCCAAAACAATTACTGAGGAGCATGTGCGCCAGGCTGAGAAGCACATTGAACACAACCGCGTCGTTGAAGCCCTCAACAACTTAACCCTCCATTCAAAACTGGTGTTGCTAAGCGTCTACCACCTGAACAAACCGAGCGCCACAACAGGGGAAATATACGATATTTACAATGAACTGTGCGGTGAAATGGGCGCTGGGCTTCTTACGCAGCGCCGTTTGGGCACGTTGGTTAACGAGCTTGATTCGATGGGTCTTGTGAACGCAAAAGTCGTAAGTATGGGGCGGTATGGCAGAACCAAGAAGATTCGGCTCGAGATTAGTCGTAGCTTGATTCGTGATGTTTTTTGTGGCGACAACCGCTTTAACCAATTGATTGAGTATAAACCCCAAGCTACCCGAAAGAGCTCAGTTGGCAGTTCCTAAGCATCGTTAAAAGACAGAACTGTCGTGTGCAGCGTCTGTAGGTTCACAACCGGCACCAATCCCGGTGTGGGAACCAAACCTAATTTCTCCATGTAATCGGTTTGCGCCTGCCAACCCCCAGAATTAACTACGAGCACTCCACGGTAGTTGCAAAGCCCATTAACATGCACGTGCCCCGCATGAAAAATGTCTGGAACCCTGTCGATTACCAGATAATCGCGGTTTTCTGGTGAAAGCATGGTTTTTCCGCCGTAGACGGGTGCTAAATGCCGCCCCTGCATGAGTAAACGCATGGATTTTTCCGGGTGCTGATGGTCCATGCCGGGGATAACTGAAACTATGTCGTCTAAGCTTCTGCCGTGGTACATGAGTACTTCTACCCCGTGAATGCTGAGTAGGCATGGGCTGCCGACTGAGTGGATGTTCTTTTTGCCCTGAATCGCAGTTAAATATCCCTCTGGTATAGCGGGTTGTGGCAAGGATTTGCGTGCGGCGTCGTGGTTACCTGGGGAAAGAACGATTTCAATGTAATCTGGGACTTTTTCTAAATATTTGATTGCAAAATTGTATTGTTTATGCACATCCCGTATGGTTAGCTCGTTTTGTTGACCGGGATAAATGCCTATGCCGTCAACAATGTCGCCTGCAATTAGAAGATATTTAACGCGGCTGGCTATCTCGCGCATTTCCGGGGTTCCATATTTGCCCATCAGCCAGAGAATAAAGCGTTTGAACGGTTCTTTAGTGAATTTTGTGCTGCCAATGTGGATGTCGGATGTGAGGACAGCGTAAACTGGTTCCTGTGCTCTCTGCGGCGTTTTTTTGCCTACGTCAGGGAAAATTATGTCTTCCGCCATCAGCAGGTCGCCTCTTGTTTTAACTACCGCTGCACAGAAAACCTGGTCCGGCAGAAGCGTGAGTGCTTTCTTCTTTACTTCTTCAGGCGCATTTTTGGAAACAATAATGGTTGCGCTTCCATGTAAATCCTCGACGGAGAGTATAGTGTTATTTTTTGAGTCCCTCTTCTCGGTTAACATACAGATGATTTTAAGCTTGGTTTTTGGCGGCGATTTAATGGCTTCTATGATTGGAGTTGCTGCTTTAACATCAATTCGTTGCCTGAGCAGTTTTTCGATCCGTTTGAATCGGTCCTGAAAATAAAGTACATATTCGTCCAACGTGCCATTTGATGTAAGTTTTCCAGTAGCGTCTTCAAGGATCTTGAGTTCTGACGGTATATCTCTGGCGTATGGATAAAACTCCGTTTCGGTTAAACTTGGATATTCCTCAAGGGGCCGCAATTGAGGCTGTGGAATACTCGGCGATGGAATGTATTGCCCCTTGGGCACTTGGATTTGCGGTGCAGGTACAGCGGCTTGCAAAAGCGTTTCTAAGAAACTTTTCTCTATAAACATGGGTTTATCCTGCAACCCTTGGATTCGCTCAAGCGCCAAATTCATGATTGTTACTGGGTCGTTGGTTATCGACTTTTGGATTAGATACTCGAAAGCTTCGCTGTTCAATTGATATCCTGCCGCGAACGCCACCTGCATCGCTGTTTGGAGTTTTTCTTGTGTGCTCATCGAGGTCTAGCCTTGACCAATGGTCAACGGATGATTTTTTATGTTAGGCAGTTACGCTGTTGAGTTATTTACTGTTTTTCGTTTGCAGGGCGGTTTTGCGCCGGAGATGTTTGTTGATTCATTTTCTTGTTTAACGCAAGTCCATGCCTTTGCTGATGGATAACTTGTGATTGTATATTCAGCATTAAGTTATTGTAAATAAACTCAATTTATATAACAGACCTTTAGTTTAGATACGTTATATCTTGCTCAGGGGTAACGTTATGGGTGATTTACGCAAGGTTCAGCAAACGCCGACAGGGACCTTCTTTGTTTGTGTGCCAAGAGAGTGGGCTCATAAGAACGGGTTGAAAAAAGGTAGTTTAGTCAATTTGGACATGACTGCTGACGGCAAACTTCTCGTCGACTCCAAGTACGATGTTGAGCAGCAGCCCAGAGTTGCTTCTTTATGTGTTGGCCCATTTTTGGGGCGCGAGATTGTCGGGCACTACCTTCTTGGTTACGACGTTATACGCATTGAAGCAAAAGACCGCATCGACTCAAACGTTAGGAACCTGGTTAAATCGACTGCTGAATCCTTAGCCGGCTTGATGATTGTGGAGGAAACCACTTCTATGATTTCCCTGCAGTGCTTGATGCAGCAACAACCCTTTACTTCCCCCGGAAAAATACTGCAGCGCAACCACGCCAGTGCCGCCCGAATGATCCGCGACGTCGCCACCTCTTTCGTTAACGGCGACATGGATCTGGCTAAGAACGTTGTCGAACGGGATGTGGAGAACAACAAATTCTATTTTCTGCTGGTTAGGATTCTGCGTACGATTATCCAGAACCCGCGGTTAAGCGAGAAGATTGGAATTACCCCCATAGAATGCCTGGACTACCGTTTGGCCGCAAGCCTCATCGAAGGAATCGGCGACGCCTGCGTACAAGTAGCTTCAAACACCATTGCGCTCAACGGGGTCAAACTTTCCGATGAACTGCGCAAGTTGCTCATTGAACTGCAGTGTGCATGCTATGAGGCTAATGAGCAAGCACTCAAAGCGTTCTTAACCAAAGACATCTCGCTGGCTGAGGACGTGCGTAACCTGCGGGGGAAAATCGAAGCAACCTGCTCCGAAGTTGAAGGAGTCGCTAAAGAGTCGTCTGTGGATTTGATGCCGCAGATTTTGGCGGCTGTTTCTTTTCTGAGGCAGATTTACGAGCGTAGCGTAGACATGGCTGACTTGGTCGTGTAATTTCCACTTATTTTTAACATTCTATTTGTTGCAGAAAATGCCAATACCAACTTACCTCTCTTAGAGAAAAAGCCGTACCGATACCCTCTATAGTTTCTGCAAGGAGATGATATTTGGATCCGAGGGGTGTGCAGTATTCTGTTTTTTGGTGGTTTTGTGCTTTTTTTCTGTTACTTTTGGAGTGTTTGCTAGAAAAGTTAAACAGCAAAAATATTATAAAACTGCATTGTGCATACGTCTCGGCTCCAAATATGAACGCCACTTTTAGAATGCTGGCAACATTATTGGTTGAACTGGCTGTTTTCTTTTGGTAAAGGGTTAAATTTGCAAGCCAGGTATTCAATTCAAGGTTACCTCCTATGTCAAGTACTGTCGATAAAGTTGCGAATGCTCTCTACGTGTCTGGATGCTTAAAGTTCGGCTCGTTCAAAATCAAGTCGGGCGCCACAAGCCCCTACTACATCGACCTTGCCCGGGTCCTCGCCGCGCCAGAGCAACTGTGCGTTATCGCTGAAGCCGCCGCACAAAAAATTAAGCAGATAAGTGCCGCTGGCAAAATCGACAAGTTAGCTTCCATCGAACTCAAAGGCGCCTTAATCGCGCCCAGCATCGCCTGCAGCCTAAACATTCCCTGTGTCATCGTCCGCAAAGAAGACAAATCCTACGGCGTCACAGGCAGAATCGCCGGCGCAGACGTCGATAAAGGCGACAACATACTCTTCTTCGACGACGTAATAAGTGAAGGCTTATCCAAAGTTGAAGGCATAAAACCCCTCCAAGAAATGGGCGCCAACGTCAAAAACGTGCTGGTCGTAGTGAACCGTGAGCACGGCGGCAAAGAAAAACTGGAAAACCTCGGCTACAAAGTCCACGCGTTAGCGAAAATCTCAGAAATCGTTGATTCACTCTACCGCGAAAAGCACATATCAAAAGAACAGAAAGAAAAAGTCTTAGATTACGTTAATAGCTTTCAGACCCTTTAGTGTAATGGTCTACGATTTTTTTCGCTATGATTTCGGAGTAGCCCCTGTTCAAGAGCTCTTTCTTTAGGTCCTCTGGAGTCTCGGTCTCCACGTTATAGTCCCCCATTCTCATCGACTTATCGAATATAAAAACTTAATTACTAAACAGGTCCACTCGGGTTAGCCAATAAAAAATGTACCCCTATATTTATTTGGCTGCCAACCCACAAGCATACACTGCTAAAAGGAAGGACCAGAAAATGCAGGATCAAAAGCAAGTAGTCCAAGCCATGCTTACGCCAGAAGCTTACACTCAAGACCCTGGCAAAATAGAACTCATCCAAACCCACATATCATTCGTGTTCCTGACTGAAAACTACGTTTACAAAGTAAAGAAAGCCGTGAACTTCGGGTTCCTTGACTTCTCCACGCTCGATAAAAGAAGGTTTTTCTGCGAAAAAGAGCTGGAACTCAACAGGCGTCTGTGCCCAGAAATATACCTCGAAGTCGTCTCAGTAAACAAATCGGGTGTCATCAAGATAAACGGCGGCGGCGAAGCTGTCGAATACGCATTGAAGATGAAGCGGCTGCCTCAAGAAAGAATCATGACCACTCTCTTAAAAGAGGGCAAAGTGGACAAAAAAATAGTCGATGAAATAGCCCATATAGTTGCAGGGTTCCATTCAAGAGCGCAGACAAACAGCGAGATAAGCCAGTTCGGTTCCCTCAAGATTGTGAAGACTAACTGGGACGAAAACTTTTCTCAAACCATAAAATACATCGGTCAGACCATTCCGCAGGTAGACTTTCAATTTATCCAAACCAAAATAAATGGCTTCATGGAGAAAAACAAGGCTCTTTTTGAAAGTCGTATGGCCGACAAGCGCATCAGGGACTGCCACGGCGACCTGCATTCGGGAAATATATTCATAACTGATAAAATCTATATTTTCGACGCCATAGAATTCAACGACCGCTTCCGCTACTCCGATGTCGCCGCAGACGCTGCTTTCTTAGCCATGGACCTTGACTTCCAAAATAGAACCGATCTCGCAGACTACTTCATAGAACGCTACTTGACATACTCTAAGGACCAGCCGCTGACCCAGCTTCTTCCATTCTACAAGTGCTACAGGGCATACGTGCGTGGCAAGGTAATCAGCTTCAGACTCGACGACCCCAACATAAGCTCAACTGAGAAAGCGGCTGCAACCGCTGAAGCTCAAGCGTACTTTAAACTAGCAGCCGAATACGCAAAAAAACTCTAACACACTTTTCTTTACTTGAATTGGTCAGCTGCCAACTCGGGAATCGCAACCGTGCCCATCAGGATTGGTTTTTGGTGGCAGTCGCTACCTCCAGTCATCATTAAGCCCTGAGCTTTTGCGAATGCTATGTAATGGTTGGTTGTTTCTGGGATACTTCTGGAGTGCCAGCATTCCACGCCGTCGATGTAGGGTAGCATTTTTTCTTTGACTATCTCAGTTTGCTCAGCAAGCACTTTAGTCAGGGTTGCCAATGAAGTTCCGTGGGGGTCATTTGGGTGCGCCAAAACCAGTTTTCCACCTGCGCCCCAGATGAGCTTCGATGCCTCCTCCAAGTAGAGCGGGGATTTTGGGACGTCGCATTTGATGAGGTATTTGTCAAAGGCTTCCTGGCGGGTTTTAACGATTGATTTCTTGACTAAGTAGTCTGCTATGTGGGGTCTGCCCAGCACCCCGCCTACGGATTCTTCAATCTGCCGTAAATCATCTTTGGTTAACGCGGCGACGTTTTCTTTTTTGAATTCAGCGTTGAGGTTGTCGAGGATTTTTGCCGCACGTTCCTCTCTGTACTTCGCCATCGTCTCCAGCTTGCCCCTCAATACCTTGTTGTCAGGGTCGAATTGGTAGCCCAGGAAATCCAGCGAAACCGCCTTTCCCTCGTGATACTTGGGTTGGGAAAAAGTCACGTTCAACTCCACGCCCGTGACGTATCTGATGCCTTCTTTTTTCGCCAGTGCAATGGCTTGGGTTTGGCAACCGATGCAGTCATGATCGCTAATTGCCATGAAACCGATGTTTCGTGCTTTGGCTTCTTTTATGATTTCTGGAACTGTAAATTTCCCGTCTGAATTGTTCGAGTGGATATGTAAATCAATCTTCATAACGGGTTCTCGTTACTTTTTCTCCATTCCGACTACGTACCAGAGGTCTGTTTCATCATGGCAGGTGTCGACGGTTAAATGGGTGACTTTGAGGGTTGGGTATTTTTTCTTGAGATCCTCTATGTCTACGGGGTCGAACTTGTTTTTGTTGGCAAGGTACGCTTCCTCGGTTAGGGCGTTTGACTCGTATTTTTCTTTGGTTCTTTTCTTTATTCTGGCGAGGGATACTTCTTGGGGACAACTAGTCTGCAGGATGACAAAGGTCATGTTGTTTTTTGCCGCTATCTCAGCTGCGCGCCTGCGAAGGTCCTGAGTGACGAAGGTGGCGTCCAAGATTAAACCGCCCTTACCCTTCGCGGCAAGCTCGTCTGCACGCCGGAACACTTCATCGTAGACCGACAGCCGCTTGTTCATGTTTCCCGCAACCTTCGCGTCAAAAACATCCTCGTTCTTAAGCACTTCCAGCCTAATCAAGTCACTGCGGAGAATCGGGTACCCCTTGATTTTGGAGGCTTCCTCGGCAGTTTCTGTCTTGTAACTCGCAGGCAACCCACAGGTTATCAGCAGAGTTCTTGGCTCTAACTCTTTTTTGACGAACGAGGCGAAGGGTTCTTTCATTTTTGTATCCTCACAGATGTAGCTCTGGGGATTGGATAATTAAACTTTTTCGAACATGCACTATATGCCCTATTTTGAAGCAAATTCTAAATAGGAAGAACACACAATGTTCCTAAAAAGAAGGACTGTTCATGGAAGAATTCCAAGTTAAAGATAAAAGTTTAGCACCCCAAGGACACTTACAGATCGAATGGGCAGCAAAACACATGCCCGTCCTAAAAATAATCAAGACCCGTTTTGAAAAAGAAAAACCATTAAAAGGACAAACCATAGCCGCATGCCTTCACGTAACCAAAGAAACCGCAGTGCTCATCAAAGTGCTCATAGCCGGAGGCGCCAACGTGGCACTCTGCGGATCCAACCCTCTCTCTACACAAGACGACGTCGCCGCAGCCTTAGCAGACAGCGGCGTACACGTTTTCGCTTGGCGAGGACAAAACACGGAGGACTACTACAAATGCATAGACAAAGTCCTCGACTTCAAACCAACCATAACAATGGATGACGGTGCCGACGTCGTCGGTATGCTTCACAGCAAACGTCCAAAACAAATTAAAGACATCAAAGGTGGAACCGAAGAAACATCTACTGGTGTAGTCCGCCTAAAAGCCATGGAGCAGGATGGGAGCCTCAAATACCCTATCGTAGCCGTCAACGACGCTTACACAAAGTACCTCTTCGACAACCGTTACGGAACAGGACAAAGCACCATCGACGGCATCATGAGGGCAACTTCAGTTCTGCTTGCCGGCAAAAACTTTGTCGTCGGCGGATACGGCTGGTGCAGCAGAGGCATAGCTATGCGTGCACGAGGCTTAGGCGCCAACGTTATAGTAACAGAGGTTCAACCAACCCGCGCATTGGAAGCAGTCATGGATGGCTACCGCGTCATGACCATGGCTGAAGCAGCACCCATCGGTGACATATTCGCTACAGCCACAGGCGACATAAGTGTCATACGCAAAGAACACATGCAAATAATGAAGGACGGTGCCATCATGTGCAACAGCGGCCACTTCAACGTGGAAATCAACATTCCAGACTTGGAATCGCTCACTAAAGCTAAACGCACGATGCGCCCCAACATGGAAGAATACAGCTTAAAAGACGGCAGAAAACTCTACCTCCTCGCTGAAGGGCGACTGGTAAACCTTGCAGCAGCAGAAGGTCACCCCTCAGAAGTCATGGACATGTCCTTTGCGAACCAAGCATTATGCTCCGAATACATCGCCAAAACTGCAAAGCTGGAAACCAAAGTTTACACTGTTCCAAAAGACCTCGACGAGAAAGTTGCTGAGCTAAAACTAAAGTCGATGGGCGTAACAATCGATGAACTTACCGCTGAACAGAAAAAGTACCTTTCAACTTGGGAAATGGGCACTACCTAATCAATCGAGCGCTTGGAAAACATGGCAAACTTTAAATTGATTAAGCGAGTACATGGCTATAAAGTGGTGTATCACTAAATGGTTAGCAAAGATCAAGGAATAGGTGGAGCAATACTAATCGTCTGCGTAGTAGTAGCTGTTGGCTATCTAGTTACATTATTCTATCCAACTTGGCTTCATACCATCGGCCTAATTGGAAGTTCATCTGACGCGCTGAAAAATGCACAGTTCTGGATTATCGCAATACCAGTTTTCGTAGCTTTCGTAGCCATACTCTTCATAGGAGCATGGATCGGCTGGACAATGGCAACAACACCCCCGCCAAAACCAATCGAAGAGATCACAACTGAAATCGAAGACAAAAAAGAAGAACCAAAAGCAGAAACCGAACCAATGAAAGCACCTGAAGCAGCTCCAACCGAAGATAAAACAGTAGCCAAGAAAAAGAAGTAAATAAACTTCAATCTTTTCTTATAATTCTCCTTTTCAGTTTTTTTATTTATTTTTTGCCTACATTGGATCAGGCTGGCTAACCAAAAATTAGTTGTTTGTTAATCACGCATCTTCTTCAGCATGCATTCGACGATGTCCTTGCAGACCATGCATTCGTCGGGAATCTGCTCTTTCGAAGAACGCTCACTCAAATAGCCCGGATGATGCTGGCATGCGGATGGTTTCTCGCTCTGTAGAGGTTTTTCTTTGGCTTCAACCAGGTCTATTTTCAGTTCCACTTTTTGAATTATTTGTTCCTGGGCTTTCTGGTCTATTTCCAGTGGTTGTTCTGCTTTTATTTCTGTCAGGCAAAACGGGCAGGCAGAATAGGGTTCGGTTGGGTTTTGCTGTAGATTCAAAGTTTTAAGGGGAGCAGTAAAGCTTTTTTTGCAGGAAGGATTTTGGCATGTGTACGCTTTCTTTTTCCCCCATTTTCCAAATTAACAAGTAGTTAGCTTTGTTTAACAATTGACGCCGCTGACTTATAGCATTGATGAATCCCGACTAAAGATTGGGCTACTCTATGTTGCATGCTTGGGTTGGAGAAGCAAGCCGTCTTAAGTCATCTGCGCCCTCAGCGTAGCCCGAAGCGATCAACACGTCGCCAACAGCAATCTTTGAGTCTCCACGCGGACGCACACAGTTATCGTTCCTCTTTATCACTAAAACCCACATGCCAGTCTCCTCATGCACCCGCGCTTCCTTCAAAGTTTTACCCACAAGCGGCGAATCAGCAGTTACACATGCCTGTGCAACCGTTTCCTCAGCGTCTTTAATGGTTAACTTCAATATTGGGTGCGGTTCGATTCCTCTCAAAACCACTTCAGCCATGTCTGCGGATGCATCAGCAATCTTTTCCGTCGCCACTCCCAACCTGATTAACCCCAAAAAGCCTGAAGCTTCCTCTTTCTTGAAATCACTCGTTAACGCGAGCAACTCAAAATCTGTGTGAAGCTGGTCCATGCGTTCTTCGAGGCGCTCAACTTCCTCAGCTAACTCCTTGCTGTTAAGCATCAAGGAGGAGTAGGCTAAATCCATCATCAACTCAGAAGTGTCCTTAAGCTCTACGAACCTTGAGACGATTTCCTCGAATTTAGCGCGTTTTTCAGTGTCAAGAGTGGTGAGTTTGCCTTCCGCCAGACCCTTGAATTCCTCGATTCCTGATGTTGCGCCACGCATGATGATGATGTCGTCTTGAAACACGGCTTCTGTTTCTTTGGGGTTCAATGTCCAATCGTGGTTTCTGTGGATCGCAATTATGTCAACGCCCATGCGCGCTGCCAAGTTGAGTTCGCCGATGGTTTTCTTCACTATTTCTGAGTTAGGTTTCACAGTTACCTTCATCAGTCGTTCTTCGACCTTCTGGAAGATTTCCCCGATGATCGGGTGAATGCCGATGTTTCTGGTTACTATGGCGGCTATGTCGGCGGCGGCGTCTGAAATTTTATCCGTAGAAGACGCAACAATCGAGATACCGATTAGCGCCTCGGCGTCTTTGGGGTCTCTTGCCGCAACCATAATTTCCATGTCTAAAAGGTAAGACAGCGAATCAACTCTTCTCTCGAGTGCAAGAACATCCTCCGCCAAGTCTTTATCGTTGTAGAGGGCAGAGGAATAAGCTAAATCTATCATCAACTCTGATAGATTCTTCATCTCCAGCAAAAGTTCCCTGACTGGGATGGGTTTGTAAACTATTTTTTCAAATTTCGGCAAAGTTGACGGTACTCCATATTTAAGATGCTTGTTCTAGGATATTTTAATTGCGTTTTAACGCTAAATGATTAGGAGTAGGGCTGCAAACAGGGCGATAGTTGTGATGGCGTCGGCTAAGGAACTACCCACGGGGATGACAAAGTTGTCGGGGTCCAAACCTCTTTTGAACGTCAAAATCGAAATTGCGTAGGACACGACTGTGATAGCGCTGAAAGCGATTACGTTGGTAACTAAAAGTATCAGTAGCAAGCTGGAAACTCCATGTAATGTAAATACGCCGTTTAATGCTAAAGACAAGAGGCCCAAAGCGGCAAATAGCATGAGCGAAGAGGTCCAACCGCTGAAAATGTTTTTAGCGTGATTTTTAATCGAAGACATAGACGGCGCAAGCACACCTAGCGCAAGCTTTGTGGTGGCGGCTGAACTGACGACTAATCCGACGTCGCCCATCATGTCGATGGTTGCTGGGTAAACAGTGTAGACTTGTCTGCTGGCATTGGCGAGGCTGTTTATGCCCTTGAGAACTGTTCCAGTGATGTTGACCATGAAAGCAACTAGTAGCATGGTTGGTAGCGACTCTTTGATTATCTTCAGGAATTCTGGTTCCCGCAGATTACGCGGGATGATGATTAAGACGAGGAAAACGTTGATGAGACCGAAAATTATTATCGCCCACTTGCCCACTGACCCAGAGAAGTACAGGTTGAGTACTCCAATGTAGAGGAATGTGATGATGATCCCCGCCACAGTCGAAATAGCCGGGTACACGATGGTGTCCGGGTCTAAGCTGCTTTTGAAGGATATAAACGTGAATTTCACAGTTATCAATGTGATGAGAAGCCCCAAAGACAGGGTCGCAACCATCACCGTCAAGATAGCTGGAAAATCACCGACTGATACGCCCCAAAACAGGGTTCCGAAAACTATTGCTATGGCGCTAATCGTTGCGCTGGTCGCCAGAGTCAAAACGACCATGGCTCCGATTAACTTGTAGAATGTCTTGGTGTTTCCAAAGAACTTGGGGTAAACTGTTCCAAGGTGCAGTGCAGTGCTTAGGTGGCCTGTGAGCAAACCCGTGATGACGCCTTTAACACTGACGACGGCGGGGTAAAGAGCCAGTGCCCATGGTGAAAGCTGAAAAATGCCAAGTTGCAGTGCAATCGTGAAGCCGGCAATTAAGCCGCCGATATCGAAAAGACAGGTGAGCGTGGTCTCTTTGAACATTCCAAAGAAACTTTTTGAGAGGCCCGCATGTGTTATTTTGGCTGCCTCCTATTGCCCATTCATTTTTATTTTAAAGAAATTGCAGGTTAACGGGTTCCTCATATCGATTGGAGTTGCTGCTGTGACCGCTTTGGTCAAATTCGGAGAGGTGTGGACTCCAATCATGCACTGCGCCTTCCAAGATTTGTTTTGGCGGTCCACAGCCACTGAAAAACGCTGTGTTGCGGGCTGCCAAAGCCGCTTTAACTGCCTGTTGAAGTTTTTGAAAGACAACTAACGCTTAATAGGTTTTTGGTTGATAAACGCACCATGGGTCCTCAGTTAAGTAATCATTTTTTAATTCTGCTGGTTCGTGGAGGTCACCGCAGTAATCGATGAAGTCGCTTGAAAGCCCGTAAGCGCGTGCTCGGCAGCCGCCGCAAAGCGTTCGGTATTCGCATGCACCGCATTTACCCTTCAAAGAATTTGAGTCCCGTAGCGCCTTGAATACGGGTGAGTTGAACCAGATTTCCTTGAAGCTTTTTTCTCGAATGTTCCCAAGTTTGACTGGCAGGTACGGGCAGGGGGTTACGTCTCCGTTGGGGTAGATGCGGCAGTAATATAAGCCTGCCATGCAGCCGCGAACCCACTGTCTCATATCCAGACCCATGCCCTTGGCGATGCGCATGAACTGCGGTGCACAGGAGGGTCTAACGTTCAACCTGTGTTTGGAGACTTTTGCGAATGTGTTGGTAATCATATCCTCGTACTTTTGTGGTGAGATGTCGGTTAATTTGATGCCGCGCCCCGTGGGGACAAGGAAGAACAGGTGGAAGTTTTCAACGCCGATTCCCTCAGCAAGCGACATGATGTCGTCGATTTGGTCGTAGTTCTCATGGGTCAAAGTCGTGTTCACTTGGACGAGAACGTTCTTTTTATTCAGCGCTTTGCAAGCGTTTACAGCTTTTTCCCATGCGCCCGCCACGCCTCGGAACTCGTCGTGTTGCGCTGGAATGTGGGAGTCCAAGCTGATTGAAACAGTCGTTATACCCGCCGCTTTCAGCTTGGCTGCGACTGCATCGTCGATGAGGCTTCCGTTGCTCCCCAGCCCCATCTTCAAACCCTTCGACGCGCCGTACTCGATGAGCTCATAGATATCCGGGCGTAAAAGCGGTTCTCCGCCGCTGAGGATAAGAAGCGGTTTGCTGACCTTGCATATCTGGTCCATGAGGTTTTTGCCTTCTTGGGTCGAAAGTTCGTTGGCAAGTTTCTTTTCTGTGGCGTTAATGTAGCAGTGGCTGCATTTCATGTTGCATTCTCGGGTAACATTCCAAGACATTACCAGCGGAACAAACCGTTCAGCCGCTGGGGCTTCCTCTGAATAAGCTAGTTTAAGGTAGTATTCGCAGTTCCCATGCGTCGCCAACAGTTTGGGTTGCCAGAGCGTGAAAGGGAAAGGCATTACCGTGTCGAGCATGGCTTTGGCGTGGGCAAAACAGAAATGGGTACAGAACAACCCCGAAACCTTGTCGTCTACGCCGTATTTTTCGGCGGCGTACTTGTGGCTTCCGTAGATGGGGCAGTTCAAGAATTCCATGCTGCCGTCCAAGGTTTCGTTGCTCATGGTCATGTTGATGAAGTGGTCGCTTAACATTACAGACTGCAGTTTTCCCCGCGGCATACCAACCTTAAGTGTCACGTCGAGGGCGATGCTGACGGTTTCTTGACCGAACTTTTTTTGTAACCGCGCCATAGTTGAATCAAGTGCTGGTAAACCAATGGTTTTTGCCAGTTCAGCAGTAACAAGTAATCCTTTGATTGTTTCATACTCCTGGATAAAGCGCATCCGAAAAACCTGATCTGCCCATTCGCCAAACAGCTTCGCAAAGGCATCGCCTGTTTGGGGGTCTTTGCTGTTTAGCAGGGCTTCGACTTTTTTGTTCCCCTGTTTTAGCTTGTTGAAGAGGGCGATTTTTTCTTCGTTGCTTAGCCTTGGGCTTGTTGCAGCTTCTTTTAGACTTAAGGGGAGGGGGGCTACTGTTTGAGTGAGTTCTTTTGCGTCAGATTCGAAGTCGCAGTAAATCTTGCTTAACTGCGTAGAAACGTTAGGCATCTTCACATTCAACTCGTCGAGCAGCATTTTTGTTTCCGACTCCATCTTCGAAACCATAGCCATATGGTACAGTAGAGAACCAGTCATTCCAGGATCAGCCTGTTTGCCGCCCATGAACCCGTTGAAAATCTGGTTAAACAGCTTCTTTGCCAAATCAAAATTCTGTGCTGTGATGGCAGCTTGAGCTTCGCTGAGTTTTTGTTTTCGGCTAACCAAGAGTTGAGCCCATTTATGGCATTGCCTAACGTCAAAGTTTGTTAATTTGTCCACGCTCTTGAAGCTTAAAGATTCCAATTTGAAAGTAATAAAGGCTAGCGATATGTTTGCTGCATATGTGATAGTATATCTTCAATGCAGGCACGTATTCGATAAACTAATTAACCTCAAAACGGAACATAACCAGCATAAATGGGTGAACCGTGATGTCTCTTGATTTCAATTTACTTTTCGCTTTAGTTGGCTTCCTAATCATGATGGGCATGCTCGGTGGTATAGGCATCAATAAACCCCGCGGTATGAGTGTGAAAATGTGGTGTGTAGGCTACCTCGCCGTTGCGCTGGGATTTGACGTGTTAGCCGTTGTTGGGTTGATCGGCGGCTACAAATGGTTAACTTACTTGCTCGTGGGTCTTTCTGCAGGAGCAGCAACAGGCTTAGCAATCCACGTAATGCACCACATCAACGAAGAAGACATCAACCCCACCACCCTGCTGAGCTAATACTTCCTTACCCCTTATTTTGTAATAACATTTTATCGACAAAGCTGACAGTGCTTTCTAAAGTGCTGCAAGTACAACTGCGATTATGCCGCTTAAGAAAACTCCGTCGAACGTTCCTGCACCGCCTATACTTGCAACGGGTGCCCCGAGTTTTGGAATTTTGGGAAGGTTGAGCAAATCCGCACCAATTAACGCTCCAAGCACACCTGAAACATACGCAATGACTATTGCTGAGCCTGGGGCGAGAACGATAGCTGTTACGGCTGCGGCTATCGGCGGAATTAATGCGGGTGTAACTATGCCGACTCCCTTTACTGGTCTTGCAACCAAACGAGTAATGAAAGCAACAACCGCAACGCCCACAAGGCAATAGAGCATTATCGTGAAGGGTGCTTTGCTGAGTAGGTAAATGGAGACTGCTGTTGGAATCAGCGCCCCTCCGACGTTTACGGCGAGTGTGGTTACTGCGCAACCCTGCTGGAATCGAGGAATACGGTAAGTAACTCCGAAAGAGTCGACGAATTCTTCCCTCACCACCTGGACCGAGGTCTTCAACTTAACTAACGGAATGTTGATGAAGCTTCCAAGCAAAGTAGCGACCAAAATAACAATTATCATCCATGGGCTAAAACCCACGTCTGCGAAGGCGAAGCTGATGACGCCAAAAAAAATCAGCCCAGCCACAACCGCTAAGATGAGAAAGAGTACAGCGTAGAACGAATAGTTATGCGGACGATAAACAGAGTTTCCGCCTACGTCACTCACGGGTAAACCTCAAAATCCTTGAGGGGTTGGTTGCAGATTAGTTTTTTGGAGACAACTTTCAAAACCCTGCAAAGAATCGTTTGGATAATTGCCTTCCTGCTCATCGACATCTACCTGCTTCGCCACATGAAACCACGGCAGGTCGAAGAAGGAAGACAAATATAGAAAAAGTTTAAGGGTTGAAAAAAATCCAACTTTTTTAGTTTTGTGATTTTATGGTTTTCTGTAGTCCTTAAGCGGCGCAATCGGCAAGGTAGACGTCGCAGCAACCCCTTCAATGGGTTTCACGATGTCGCCTACAAAATGCAGTGCATTCTCGTTTGAGTCGGCTTGGAACAGAATCGCAAAATCCCATTCGCCGAACACCTGGTAGGCTTCCTCGAGGATTACTCCGTTCATGGGTTTCTGTTTCCACTTCATCATTTCAGCGTAGAGTTTTCCTGCGCCTTCAGGACCAAGCGCAATCATGGCAAAATACTTCTGTACTGACTTATCCATTAAAACACCATCCAAGCCTTTGCTTTCAGACGTTTTAAAGATATGTGACTGTGTAGTCACAACAACTATACTTTAATCATTCCTCGGGCGTGTTTGAGGCATTTTTCGAATCCGCCAAGGTAAGTGAACAATTCGCTGGCAGGGGCTTCCTCAACCACTAACCGTTTACCGCTCGCATTGATGCAGCCGTCCAGCATCAGGTTGTCGGTTAACTCCACTTCTTCAATGAACATTCCTTGGGCGTCTCTTAATTTTCCGTCGCTGCCGCGGCTGACCTTGGCGTTGAGGGCTTTGATTGTGCGCTCAGTAAACGGTGCAGCAACGTTGGTGTAGGCAAACACCATCTTGCCCAACGCATGGGCGAACCCCATTTCATACGCTGTTCCCACATCGGCGCTCGGTCCCCGAAACGGCGTAAGGTTTGCGATTACTACATCGCAGGTTTTAATCAACTCCTCGTTTACGCCGCTGATGCACAAGCCGATTTCCCTTGCGCTCCTACCCTTGGCATCTACCTCGTTATCCAGGGGAAACACGCCTTCGGAACCGTATTTTTTACAGAAGACCTTCTTGCGTTCGCCGGCTTCTTTGGCATTGCGAAGGAAGACCTCCGGGCCTGCAAGGTAAACACGTTGGGGTGCCATAGACCTTCATCATGAAGTAGTATGCGTCATGGCTAAATAAGCAGTGAGCGTAAGGAAAGCTTCAGGTATCCTTCAAAAAACAGGCGAAAATGTTTAGTCAAGAAACTTTGACGAAGCTTAGTCAAGATTTCCTTACGAGAATGCTTTTTACATCATAAAAAGTGCTAAGTTTTTAGAAGACTGGCAGGAATCGAATACTTCCCTGTCAGGATTAGATGCATAGGAGAGGTAAAAATGGTTAGTGCAATGTCATCAATTCAAAAAACTCAAAACGAAAACTCCTTCTCTGGAACATTAAAATCTCTCGACATCGAATGCACAACCTGCAAGCCAGTAACACCCTTCGAATGTATAACCAGATGCAGAGTTTACAAATTAAAAAACGAACTTTGGCATCTCCGAGAAAGCATGAATAACCCTGACTACATAAAAGATCTCTTCAACGCCCTGAAGAATGAGACTAGACTTCAAATCATTCAAGCAATAGTCACCGACAGGCACTCAATAAGCGATCTTCAGCAAAAGTTAAAAAAAGCTGGACACAGCCAGAGCCAAGGCATCATAACCGACGAATGCCTGCAGCCTCTAATGGCATTAGGTTTAGCCAACGAATCACGAGACCAATACTACTTAACCTCTTTTGGCGGTCGCCTGGCTGAACTGCTCGGATGCTTCCCCGAATTCGCTCCCAAACTCCCGGCGCACTCAGAATGCTACGAAGAAACCCTCCTGCAGTATTTGCTGTCAGGCCCAAAAACGTTTGAGCAAATAGAAACAGTCGTCCTGCCAAAGAATGTTTCTCGAACACTAAGACGCCTGCACTCCGCACGCCTGATTAAAACATCAACCGAACGCGAATACATCTTTTTCTTTAAAACAATACGAAGCCCAGACAAGGAAACCCTGAGCACCTCTGAACGAAAAATTTACGACGAAATTTCTGATGTTGGAATTTCAGCTGGAAAACTCGCAGGTCAAACAGGCTTTTCCAAACGCGTAATCTACAGATGCATGAGGCACTTGAGAGGAAAAAAACTGGTGTTCATGAGAAGAACGCCCAAAACCTACCATTTAACCTGTAAAGGCAAAAAGCTGGCTTCGGTACTCAATGCGCTCCAGCAAACAGTCGAAGGCACATGGCTTTCTTTCCAGCAAGAAGCCTTGAGAAATGTGGCGGCACTTAAGATAGGTGATCTGACGTGACAATGCCTTCAGGTCTCAAACCCGTCGATATTGTAATAATAACACGGTTGAGAATTAAGGCAATTCAAATTTTAAAATTGGCGCCGGGGAAGGGATTCGAATACAAACTTACCAACATAAAGTGTTTAAAAATTATGTTTAAATCCACTAGGATTTGCTTTCTTTTTTTTACTCCTTTCTGTTCATGAATACACGAATAGAAATGATCAGAAAGAGGAAATGAATTCTCTAGGGATTGGCCAACATTCAAACAGCTTTCCTACACTTGTTTTCATGTTTGTTACGCCAGGCATACTCGTGATTATTTCTTGGGTGGCTACAAACTGTTGAATGTCCCTTATCAATAGACTAATCATATAATCAAAACTTCCACTTGTTTTAACAATTATGTTGATGTCGGGAATTTTGGATAGCGCTTGTATTATGGTTTCTGGTAAGTTTTCTTGAGAAAAGGCTATATTGAATATAACGAAGGCATGATAGCCTATTTTTGTAGGGTTGATTTGAGCTACAACTTTGAGGTCTCCGTTTCGTCTTAGCTTTTCATACCTTCTTATAATGGTGTCAGTGGATACTTTCAATTCTTCAGCGATTTTTTTGAAGGGCATACGACCATATACTGATAGCTTTTCAATAATCGCTTTGTCTATTTCATCTATTTTTGCTTCATCATTTTTTTGGATTGCAACACCTTTTTCATTTCCTTCTTTGTCAACCTTATCTTCTTTTAGTATTGACAAGTTCTCCGGAATGTTTTGTATACCCATCCAAACTCTAATGTCCATTCTTAAAAGAAAAGGTAATCCCTTTATTGAATGCTTAATCAGTTCTAACTCTTCCATTTTTCTTAAAACTACCAAAATTGATAAGCTTTGGTTATGACCTGTACAAAAAACTTGGACAACTTTGGGTATTTTGTAGGCAAGTGGAAGGACCTGTTCCTCTCTTTTTGGTTCAACGTCAATATCTATGGCTACTATAAAGTGTCCTCCATAACATGCGGGGCTGTTCTGGATTGTCGTTCCAACTATTATGCCTTTGTTTTCCATTTTTTTGTAACGTTTTGCAATGACATCTTTTGAAGTGTTGCATTTTTTTGCGATTTCAGTGAAACTTTTTCTTCCGTCTTTTAGGAGTTCCTTTAGTATTATTGCGTTTACATTATCGATTTCTGCTGACATGTGTCCTGTTATTTTTTGGTTTATCTATTTAACATATTCCTCAGAAAATCGTTATATCTAACATGTTAAGGTTCGTAACTTGTATTCTTTTTGTGCGGAAGTTTTCCACTTTTTTCTAATTATCTCAAAATAACAAGATAAAAGCTAAATACCCGTTCCACAGTGCTAATGGATATCAAAAGAAAGGAAAGAAAAAAAATGTTTAATCTAAAAAACAAAACTTTGGCTATTACAATTGTTATTCTTATGACTATTTCAATGGCAGCTTCTACAAGTCTTATGCCAAAAGTTAGCGCACACAATCCTGGATACCAGATTCCAACGTTTGCTTACATTTCTGTTCATCCTGATCCAATCGGTGTCGGCCAGTCAGTTAACGTTTTCATGTGGCTCAACCAAATCTTCGGAGTAGGCATCGGTGACGCAAGCAGCTATGCACTATTATCCAACAACTACAGATTCCACAACTACAATTTCACCATCGTTGCTCCAGACGGCACGGTTAAAACGACAATTTTCGATACTGTTTCAGACACTACATCCAACCAAATCACTAGTTTCACTCCCGACCAAACTGGTACATACACGTTAATGTTTAGCTTCCCAGGACAAACATACACAGCAAGCAACGGTAATCCCAACAGTGGACTGGTCAACGACACATATCTACCAAGCAGCGCAACAACAACACTTACTGTTCAATCAGAACAGATTCCGGCAGCTGTAGGCAGCTCACCATTGCCAACCGAATACTGGACACGTCCAATCTACGGCGAAAACACTGACTGGTGGACCATATCCTCAAACTGGCTAGGCGCAGGCTCAGCAGTTAACCCAGCAGTAGGTTCAGGTGCAGTCTCAGCTTTCTCTACAGGACCACCAATGGGCTCATGGGGAGCAATCATGAACCGCAATCCAGGCGACGCCATAGGATCACTGACTAGCCACGTAGTGTGGACAAAGCCAATTCAAAGCGGCGGAGTCGTCGGAGGCAACCAGTACTATTCTGGCGGAGCGTACCCAGGAAACGGCCAAGGAGTCGGCTACTACGAAGGAACAGCATACGAGCAGCGCTTCACTAACCCAATAATAATGGATGGAATACTCTACTACATGGCACCATTAGGATTCGATGCACCAAGCTATGGTCCATTGACAGCCCTTAATCTCGAAACAGGACAAGTTGTATGGACAAGCAACACATTACCCGCGCCATCATTCGGCTACATTGAAAACCTCTGGAGTCCTGACGAACACGGAACATTCCCACCGATACTCATCTGCCCAAGCGGATCTACATGGATGATGGTCGATGGATTCACTGGAACCAACCTGTTTAACGTGACTGGTGTTCCAACAGGCTACGTCGCAGCAGGCCCATCAGGCGAACAACTACGATACGTACTACAAAACAAAGGTACAACCGCAAATCCAAACTGGTACTTAGCAGAATGGAATTCATCACGAATCTGGCAATACGATGTTAACCCATTCACAGGCGCAGGAAGTGTTTCACCAGCAATCATCAACGCAAGCACCCCAACAGCCTTAACTACAATATTCCCAGCATCCAACCAAGCAGCCACTCCATATCCAGTGCTCACAGTCCAAGCAAACATAGGATTCAACCAAACCATAATTGACCCAGTCACCGGCGGAGTATTGAACTCAACTCGGTACCCATCAGAATGCACATACGACTGGAACGTTTCAATACCCCAACTAAACAACCCCAACGGACCAACACCATCAGTAATTGCAGGAATGTACAACAATGTGCTCCTTACTCTTAACGGAACTCAGCCAGCATCACCAGGAAGCTTCACTGGAGCAGGCGCCTATACACCTTACACCTACATGGCATTCAACCTCAACCCAAACGCAGGTCAAATCGGCGCATACAAATGGATAAACACATTACAACCAGTACCAGGCAACGTCACCGTTTACTACGCCGGAGTTGACCCAACAACTAACGTCTTCATAGAAGAAAACTATGAAACCCTAAACTGGGTTGGATACAGCCTAACCACAGGACAAAAGATATGGGGTCCAACTCCAGCTATGGAAGCACTTGACTACTACGGCCAAACAGCACCAAACGAATTCTGTGGTCAAATCGCCTTCGGTAACCTATACACCAGCGCATTCGGCGGAACAGTATACTGCTATAATGATTCAACTGGACAGCTGGAATGGACATATGGTAACGGCGGATCTGGCAACAGCACACTCGCAGGATTTAACACACCTTACGGCGATTATCCGACCTTCATCCAAGCAGTTGGCAGCAACGGCGTGATTTACTTAGTTACAACTGAGCACACTGTAATCGACCCGATCTACAAAGGCGCATTAGCACGAGCAATTAATGCCACAACAGGTGCAGAAATCTGGACAATTTCAGATTATACAAGCGAATTCACAACAATGAGTTACGTTATCGCAGATGGATATACAACGTTCTTCAACGGGTATGATGGACAAATCTACACTTTAGGCAGAGGACCAAGTCAAACAACCGTTACAGCACCAAACGCAGGCTTAGACTCTGGACAGAGCGTAGTAATACGCGGATCAGTCACAGACATTTCAGTTGGCACAAAACAGACACAGCAGGCAGTTGACTTCCCCAACGGCATTCCAGTTGCAGCGGATGCGATAATGGGTGACTGGATGGGCTATGTCTACCAGCAGCAACCATTGCCAAGCAACTTCACAGGCGTTCCAGTGACAATAGAAGTTATAGACTCTAACGGCAACCAACGCACCATCGGCACAGCAACAACTGACAGCCAGGGATTCTACACTCTAAGCTGGGCACCAGACATTCCAGGCGACTTTAAAGTCGTCGCAAACTTCGCAGGCACCAACAGCTTCTGGCCATCAAGCGCTGAAACCTCATTCAAAGTGATGGAAGCACACCCAACAATCGCACCAACCACAGCACCACCACAATCAACAGCTGATCTATACTTCGTACCAGCAGTCGCTGGCTTGTTCGTCTTAATCATCGTAGTATTAGCTATGCTAGTACTTCTGATTATGAGAAAACGAGCATAGGTGAGAAAAACTTGAAAACAAATTCTCCCTCCCTTTTTTAGTCAAACAATTAAAGGAACAAGAATGGGGCTGAGTAGGCTCTGGATTTAATTTGTGTTATTAAGCTACAAACATAGCGATTGGGGATTTTGCATTTTCCTCTTTCCTCCTATTCCGTTCCAGAGTCTCAGCAAACCCATATTCTTGATTTCTTAAACATTAGTTGCATTATTGCTAATTAATTTAATTGGCGCCGGTGAAGGGATTCCTACCCCAGTTTACCGGTAACAAAGATGTTGATGAATTTCTTAATGAAAAGTTTGTGGGATTTGGAACCAATAGAGAGTAAAATGCTCTATGAGAACTTGCAGAAAAGCAAAAACAAGAGGAACAAACTCGAATCAAAGTGAACGAGTATAAAAAAAACAACAACACTATTATGACTTCAAAAAACAAAAAATTTTGAAAGTTAGCTAGTGGTAGGCAAGTATTTCTTAGCTGTCAAAATGTTGTTATGTACTGACGAGGGCCGGCCATCTGACGGAATTTTTCTTATGTCGGCTTCAATTTTTCCTATGTTAGGTATCTTCATGAATTCTTCATTTATTGCATATATTTCTTCGATTATTTTTATTAAGGCTACAACTCTAAGTGGTAATCTCCGCTTATTTTTACAATATAAGTTACGTTTGGGCTTTTTGATAGATTTTCCACTGCTGTTTCCGTTTTATTTTGTGATAAAAATGCTATAAAACAATTGAGAATAGCTTTGTAGCCTAATATTACTGGGTTGATTTGGATTGAGACTTTTATGAAGTCGTTCTGTACAAGTTTTGTGTATCTTCTGGTTACTGTAACTGTTGAGGCTCCTATGGATTGATCGATTCTACTAAAGGGTGCCCGACCGTTTTTATTTAATTCTTCGACTATTTGTATGTCTGTTTCATCAAGTTTTATTTTGCCTTTTTCAGCGCATTTTTCTCGGGGGTCTTTCTTCATTACCTTGACCGTTATTTTGGGCAGAGCATAGTGAAAGGTTTTCTGGTGTGTTTCTTACGTCTGTCCATAAGTTTTGCTTGCGGTTATTGGATTTTGTCTTTTTAGGGCTCCCTTAATGTTTTCTAAGTCTTTCAAGTTTATTATTGTTGTAACTACTGCGATATTGTATTCCAAATTGTATAGACGAAAAGATAGAACGTTTGGAATTTTTGTTAACCGCTCAAGAGTCTGGGTTAAGAATTGAGATTCAACATTGACCATTATGGTTGCTACGCCATCGTAGCCAAAGCCAAGATAATTATATTGTATGGTTGCTCCAACGATTGTGCCTGCTTTTTTCATGTCGTTGTAATGTTTCCAGATAATATCTTTTGATAAATGATATTCTTGGGCTATATCCATAAAGCTTTTTCGTCCATCTTTAAGAAGGTTTTTGAGAATTTTTACGTCTGTTTCGTCAATATTTTTCAAGGCTACAACTCTATCTTTCGCGGTACATAAAGCTCTGGTAGTTGGATGCGTTACTGGAACCTTTTAAAAGTCGCTGTCTTTTGAAAATTTTCTCGGCGGAAATTTCTTCATGTTTTCGTATATTTCCGTCTAAAATGGTTTTTTCTTACTGCTATTTTTGATTCTATTTTTTATTGAAGCTTGATTATAGGCAAAGCTTAAAAAGCATATTGAGCGGTACCATTGGTACAAAAAAAAGGAAGAAAAAAAATGCAAAATAAAAATAAAACTTTAGCTATTACGATTGCTTTACTCTTGACAATTTCAATGGTATCTTCAATGATGCTTATGCCAAATGCTACCGCACATAATACTGCAACAGACAAAAGCACATGGCAAATTCCAACGTACGCTTACATCGTAGCGGCACCTGACCCTATAGGTGTCGAACAGACAGCACACATCTACATGTGGCTTGACAGTGTTTACGGAGCGGCTGGTGGAACTGTTGCCTCTATTGGAACGAATGCATCTACTGTCAGTGCAGCATTGCTCGCAAACAACTATAGATTCCAAAACTACAACCTTACAATTACAGCGCCCGACGGTACAGTAACACAACAGATTTTTGCAGTTGTCCAGGATTCAACATCATCACAATACATTACATACACTCCTACCCAGACAGGCACATACTCTTTCAAATTTAGTTTTCCAGGACAGACCTACGGGGCGAATGGTAATGGTTACGAAAAATCGTCAATATTAGGCGACTATTATATGCCTAGCTCTGCAAATACAACGCTAACAGTACAGCAAGAGCCAATCCCTGCAGCCACAACTAGCAATCCACTTCCAACCGCTTACTGGGCACGCCCAATTTACGGTGAAAACACTGACTGGTGGACAATCTCATCTAACTGGTTAGGTTTAGGTTCACCACCAGTAGGAGGCTGGAGTACCAGCGGAGGACAAGCCCAAATGTATCATCAAGATGCCCAAGGCCCCTTGACTGGTCACGTTATGTGGACAAGACCGCTTCAATTTGGAGGAGTTGCCGGAGGAAACCAGTTCCAAGCTGGCGGCTCAGACCCTAACTCAGATGCTTATGGAGTGGGATACTTCGAGGGTTCTTCATATGCGCCAAGATTCTACAATCCGATAATAATTCAAGGAATACTCTACTACACTGAAACTGCATCATTCACAGGTTCGCCAATTATGGGAGGCAGTTCTACTGGACCAACCGTCGCTATTGACCTTCGTACAGGAAAGCAACTTTGGAGCAACCAGAACATACCAGTGTTGTCATTCGGCTACATATACAACCTTTGGGACCCTGACCAACACGGAGTTTACCCAGCAGTACTAGTGGCTCAAGTCACTATTGCACCTGGAACTGTTGTTCCATCTGGAACTACTCCAGCGCCAGGAGCTCCTGGATCAACCCAATGGAACCTTTATGATGCAAACACTGGGCTTTCACTATTCAACGTAACAGGTCTTCCAACAGGCACGACAGTGATGGGACCAAGCGGTGAACAACTAAAGATTGCCCTGACAAACACAGGCACTGTTCAGACTCCAGCATACTACTTAAGTGAATGGAACTCATCCAAACTATGGCTATACGACGTTAACCCATACACTGGCGGTGGAAGCTTATCACCCTCAGTCATAAACGCAAGCAACGGCGCACTCGTTCAACAAATTCCACTTCCGGTTACCGGCGTATCTGGTACCATGCCACCTAATACCTACTATAACGGCAACTTCTACTCCTATTCCGCAACCAATTCTCCCCCAAGCAATAACACGATTGCTGTTCCTTACGGGTCATCAATAATTGTCAATGCAAGCATTCCGATAAACAACGATACTCTCGGTTTGACAGGCAAATATGCTCAAGCAATAACCACTTATGACTGGAACATTTCGATGCCCTGGGCCAACACCATGACTCCAGCGCCCTCTATCGTTGCAGTTAACTATAATGATGTTATGCTTTGCAGAAGCGGTTTCCTACCTACTGGTTTCGCAGCAACTGGAGCAGGCACACAACAAAATCCCTATACCTACTTCGCCGTTAACCTCAACGCATCTAAAGGCGCAATTGGCAATGTACTGTGGACAAAGACATATACCCCACCAGCAGGCAACCTCACTGTAGTAGCAGAGCCAGTTGACTTCCACACCCGTGTCTTCACATTCAGTTATCAGGAAACTATGCAATGGGTAGGATACAGTCTGGATACAGGCGCCCCGCTATGGGGTCCAACGGCATCTCAAGCATCCTTCGACTACTATGGCAACCCAGGACAACCAACACTACTAGGTGTAGCTGCTTACGGTAACATCTACGTCGCTTCATTCTCAGGAATAACCTACTGCTATAACGATTTGACTGGCAAAATAGTGTTTACCTACGGTAATGGCGGAGCAGGCAACAGTACTAACGCAGGCTTTAACGTCTTCTACGGTGATTACCCAACCCAGATACAATCGATTTCTAACGGAGTAATATACGAGGCTACTAATGAGCACACAGTACCCAACCCGATTTACAAGGGATGTGTAATAACCGCTCTTAACGCAACCACAGGAGAAGTGATATGGAAGCTTTCAGATTACCCAAGCGAGTGGTCAACCGCTGGAACTGAATGGGCAACCGCAGACGGCTACTTAACAGCAATGAACGGCTATGACCAACAAGTCTACAGCATAGGCAGAGGACCAAGCGCTACCACAGTTACAGCTCCAGATCTATCAGCAGCATCCGGACAGCCAGTAGTGATACACGGAACAGTAACCGACATCGCTGCAGGCACACAACAAAGCCAGCAGGCAACTGACTTCCCCAACGGCGTCCCAGTTGCATCTGACGCAAGCATGACCCAATGGATGGGCTATGTCTACCAACAAATGCCACTCCCAACCAATTTCACTGGCGTACCGGTAACCATATCTGTCGTTGACGCTAACGGCAACCAACGAACCATCGGCACTGCAACAACTACTTCAAGCGGCACATACAGCTTAACATGGACACCTGACATTCCAGGCGACTACTCAGTAATCGCAACCTTCGCAGGCACCAACGCTTACTGGCCATCATCAATGATGACATCATTCAACGTTATGTCAGCGCACCCAACAGAATCGCCCGCCCCAACCGCAGCACCATCAATGGCTGATCTATACATCCTGCCAGGAATAGTTGGCATAATCGTCGCAATAGTGATAGTTGGCGTTGTACTGGCTCTTTTGATGCTCAGGAAACACCCATAAACAAGCAAGTGGACAAACCACTTCCCTCTTTATTTTTAATTCTAATTTTTTTAACGATAAACTAGCTTGAAATTGCATTTTTCTGTTAATTACACCTCGGACTTAATAATAAAAACCATCTACAGTACCAGATTTGAATCACAGTATTCATAAGCATTTCTAAGATTTCAGAAAATTTTATTAATGATAGCCTCCTATCAATAGCACATAAAAATTAAAGGAAAGGAAAAAAATGCAAAATAAAAATAAAACATTAGCTATTTTGATTGTTTTGCTTTTGACAATTTCAATGACAACTTCAATACTGCTTATACCAACCGCTAGTGCGCACTCACCAGCATGGCAAATACCAACGTATGCGTACATTAATGCAGGGCCTTCACCGATAGGTGTCGGTCAACAAGCACACGTTTACATGTGGCTTGACGCCGTCTATGGAGCGGCAGGCGGAACCACAGCAATAACTCCGACGAACGGCTCAACAGCCAGCGCAGGACTGCTCGCCAACAGCTACCGATTCCACAACTACAACCTTACAATTACAGCGCCCGACGGTACAGTAACACAACAGATTTTTGCAGTTGTTTCTGACACAACATCGAACCAATACACAAAATTCACACCTACACAAGTCGGCACATACACATTCTTCTTTAGCTTCCCCGGACAAGTCTACGGTGAGAATGGAAACGGCTACGAAAAATCAGTGCTAATTGGGGACTCCTATCTGCCTAGCCACGCATCTACAACACTTGTCGTGCAGCAAAATCCGATTGCTGATCCAATAAACAGCTATCCGCTTCCAACACAATACTGGAGCCACCCAATATACGGTGAAAACACTGACTGGTGGAAGATTTCATCCGACTATTTGGGTTCAGGTGCACCAGTTCCAGCAGGCTACACTAGCTCAACACTATTCCATGGCGATGCCGTAGGACCACTAACTTCCCACGTGATGTGGACAAAACCACTCCAATTTGGAGGAGTTGTCGGAGGGAACAATTTCGCCGCCGGCGGCTCAAACCCCGAGGGTGCAGTTTCTGGACCAGCATACTGGGAGGGTTCTTCATACAGACCAAGATTCACTAACGGAATAGTGCTGGATGGAATGTTATTCTATAAAGGAGTAATAGCAACTGGAGGAAGCACCAGCGGACCAACCATCGCCTTAGATCTTCGCACAGGACAAGTACTTTGGTCAAGAGACGACGTACCACTACTTTCCTTCGGCTACGTATACAACATTTGGAACCCAGACCAACACGGAGTAATGGCACCAATACTATTCACATCTAACTTCGGACGTGCATTTGACGCATACACAGGCGACCAGATGTTCAACGTTACCAACATGCCTACTGGTACATCAACCACAGTCATGGGTCCAAGCGGTGAACAAATAAAATATTTCTTCCAAAATGCAGGCACAAATGCAGCCCCACAATGGTATTTGGCTCAATGGAACTCTTCCAGACTTTGGGTACAAGATGTTAACCCATTCACTGGCGGCGGCAGCCTTAACGCACCATCAGTGCTGAACATGACAACCGCAGTGAACGGTGTCCCAGTCGTTGGACCATTGCCCAGTAGCTCTTTACAAACAACTCTTCCAGCAGCAACCACAACCACTGACACTATCATAGTTAACGGCAACATACCTTTGAATGCAACAACCACTGGACAGTCTGGCGTCTATGCCGTACCGATAACTACTTATGACTGGAACATTTCAGTGTCGTGGCTAAACACTATACCTCTTCAGCCAACTTTTAACTCCGCCACAGGAAATTGGACAACACCTACAGCTGGAACAAACCCAGTCTCAATTGTTGCAGCTAACTATGGAGATGCAATGCTCTGTAGAAACGGTTCATTACCAACAGGGTACAAAGGAACAAGCGTAGGACAACCACAACTGCCATACACAATGTTTCTAGTTAACCTCAACGCTTCACAAGGCGCAATCGGCTCAATACTTTGGATGAAGAATTATGACCCACCAGCAGGAAACATCACAATGGCCTTCTCAGCAGTCGACTGGCAAACACGCGTATTCACCTTCAACTATGAGGAATCACTCAACTGGGTAGGATACGACCTAAATAATGGCAATAAGTTATGGACAACCCCAACTCAGCAATCCTTCGACTACTACGGCGTCGGCAACACTATGATCGCCTTACTTGCTTACGGTAAC
>Ga0209777_10000375_pt1 | contig 74905 bp, 73 predicted proteins | sample FrelakmetHBP12HB_FD_187147 | JGI IMG/M metagenome (GOLD analysis project Ga0209777, IMG submission 187147) | Freshwater lake sediment microbial communities from the University of Notre Dame, USA, for methane emissions studies -HBP12 HB (SPAdes)... | ecosystem: Environmental > Aquatic >...
TAATCGGCGAATTCTCATGCTAACAGCTTAGCACACTTCGTGTGCTAAGCGCATTCATCCCCCAACTCCTTCAAAGCTCGCTTCGAGCTTTTCAGTCGTTGGGGGTTTCCTGTTAGGAATTAAAAAGAAAAATTAAAAAAATATTTTTCTTATCTTCTGGGCACTAAAGGTGAAAAAATCCACATCACAATCCCGCCGAAGAAATCAAAAATCATGGTCAGGCCAATAAACATAAAACCCAGGCCAATTAGTTTGTACAAAAAACGCGTTCCGCCTTCTGTGCCTAATTTATCTTCAGCCCACTGGATGCGGCCGAAATTTTCCAAAAACCATTCGGATTTGATAACCAAGAAAGGGCCGCTAATCAGTAAAATTAAACCAAAAATCTTTAAAAACATACTTATGGGTTATTACTCTATATTTATAATAGCAAAAAATTAACCTCTTGTCTAAATAGTTTTATTTTTATATAATATTAACAATAGATTTGATATTAGAAAATAATAATTGACAATAAAAATCTTACATCTTAAATCTTATACCATAAATCTAAAAAAAATATATGAAACCAAAAATTAATCAAGAATTATGTATTGGCTGCGGCACTTGCGAAGGCATTTGCCCAGAGGTCTTTCATTTGGCAGACGGTAAAAGCCAGGTCAAAATTTTGGATGATTATGCCCAATATTATAATAAAATCCAGCAAGCAGTAGATGCCTGTCCTGTCCAGTGCATAAGCATTGAAGAATAAAATTAGGTCAAAAAAAAAGGCCGAGATATACTCGACCTTTTTGATTTGCAAAGCTTAGGCAGCAATGCCAATGTCTTCGCGCCAGTCTAAAGCGCCGCCATGTTGTATTTCCTTGACCACCTCGTACACAATGTCCCTGGCTTCGCCTATTGTTTTTCTTTTGGCAGAAACCATTAATACTCGGCCACCAGCAATCTTCAGTTTGTTGTCTTCCAAGACCAGGCCAGCTGGATGGATAATTACGTTTTCCGGTAGATCTCGGGGAATGATGATTTCCTTGCCTTTTTGGGCTAAATAATCACCTGGGTAACCTTTGGAAGCCATGACCACGCCGACCATAACCATATCTTCTGGCACTTTTACCTGGCTTAAAATGCCAGTATTGCCTTCGTAGGCGGCCAAAAGCAGTTCGTGGAAAGCCACTCCCAGAATGTACTCTAGCTGGGCTTGAGTTTCCGGGTCTCCGCCGCGGACATTGATTTCCACCAGATAATCAATCAAACCCATGCGGTTCAATCCTTCATAGAGAATTCCGCAGAGCTCAATGCCGAATCTTTCAGCCAGGTAATTCCGAACCTTTTTGATTATGGCAACCCGATTCTCCATATCATGCATGTCAAAACCTGGTGCCGGAGTGACAATGCCCATCCCACCAGTATTATTGCCGTGCAACAACTTATGATCCTTAGTGGGCATCCATGGCAGGACAAAGCCGTTCTTGCCCAATAAATACATGGCTGACCATTCTCTCAAAGATCGATAGCAATGCTCCAGCAAGACCGCCTTGGCCTGGAAGCCCAGGGGTTTTTCAGGGTCAAACATTTGACTAAGAGTTTCCTCCACCAGCCACCAATGATCTTCGCCATCTTGACCTTCAGGCGGCGGTACAATCACGCCTTTGCCTGCTGCTTCATGATTGGTTTTGCAAGCTAAAGGAATACCATCCCGCTGGCATTGTTCAATGAAAGGAATGGCTTCGGCCACGCTCGTCACCAGCCTGCCCGGAGCAGTCGGCTGCCCTAGTTGCTGATAAACCGCCTTGGTCAGGGCTTTATTGTTTTCCAGTTCCGCGCCTTTGGCCGTAAAGCCGATAACTTTAAACCCTTTGGCCATTAATTCATCAGCCAGTCCGATGATCAACGGCGATTCAGGCCCGACCACAACCAGATCAGGCATGATAGCTTGCGCCAGTTGTAAAATGGCCTTGATATCAGTGGCCTTTACTTCAGGATGAAGCTTGACTCGGCTGCGCTCTTCCTCGTTGAGAAAGTACAGCATGCCGCTTAGGCCGGGAGCCACGTGAACAAAAACATCGCCTGACTGCAAAAACTTTCTTTTAATAGCATCTTCCCGGCCACCTGAACCGATTACTAAGACCTTAAATTTCTCTGCCATTTCACCTACCTCCTTCTTGAAATTTTAAAAGGACCATAATTGGCCCCCTTTTTACTTGCTTAAATAATTACAAAATAAACATTTCCTGTCAATTCAATCTTGCCAAAAACAAAAAAAGGTGCTAAAATTGATATATCATTTTTGGATTTTGTCGAGGGAGATGCCGAGGGCCAGATATAAGTTTGTGTGTAAATGCTATAATTGTGAATTTGATAAAATAGTAGAAAAAACGTACTTACTATATTATACTTAAACTTATATCTGGCCGAGGTGGCGGAACTGGTAGACGCACTACCTTGAGGTGGTAGCAGCCAATTGGCTGTGCAGGTTCAAATCCTGTCCTCGGCACTAAATAGCGATGAGTATTGAGTAATGTGTATTGAGTTCAAGGAAATATTTTAAATTATTTTACCAAGTACTAATTACTCATTACTAATTACCAATTACATATCCGGGCGCTTAGCTCCCCTCGACTTCGCTCGGGGCAGGCAGTTGAGAATTAAAGTATCTAAGGACGGCAACCAGCTTCGCTAAGCGCGTACCAAAAATTATTGTTATCGTTCTAAGTTATTAGTTATCAAGGGCGCTTAGCTCAGCTGGTTAGAGCGACTCGTTTACACCGAGTAGGTCGGGGGTTCGATCCCTCCAGCGCCCACCTTCGCTCGCCGAAGCTCCATTAGGAGCGGAGGCGAGCATTCTCCTTGGATATTTCGTCGAGCTTCGGTGGGCTTAGGCCCACATGTCCACAGCGCTCACTCTTTAAAATGAATTTTACCCCCTAGACATAAGCAGGATATTGATATCCTGTTTTTGTTATACTAAAATTATACTAACTAGATAATAATATTTCGGGTTAGGACGGTAATGCAATAAATACTAAAATAATTTACATGGACAAACACAAAGATGAACAAAAAATGGAGCCGAAATGGAAAAAATTCGAGAAAGCTGTTTATGAAATTCAAAAACAACTTGCAGGTGATTCAGAAATTAAATTAGACGATTCTATTATGGGCGTAGATTCGCAGGTTTTTAGGCAGATTGACATAAGTATCCATCGTCACATCGCTCAGTATTCTATTTTAATTGTAATTGATTGTAAGGATCATAAAATCCCAGTTGACGTTAAACAAATTGAAGAATTTGCAGGCCTTGTTAAAGATGTTAGAGCTAATAAAGGAGCAATGATTTCCAGCAAGGGCTTTACTCAAGCTGCCCTGAATTTTGCACGGGCACATGGTATTGATACCTTACGTCTCATTGATACAGAAAGTGTTGATTGGAACGTATATGCATCAGTACCTGTAATTTTACACAGTACGAATTTTAAAGGATATAATATTATATTTAAAAACTTCAGCGGACTTCCCTCAAATATCGGAAATACTAATATCGAAACATTAAAAGTGTTTTCTGATAAACTTGAAATTCTTGGCACCATAGGTAATATTATTAAAACAAAGTGGAATAATAATGAAATAAGCGATTCAGAAGGAGAAAAAGAAATTGTACTTGCCGTTGGTGCTTCTTTGGAAATTGATGATCTCAAAATAACACCTATAGATATTTATGCACGTATCTATGTGGAAAAAAATTATTTTATAGGGAATTTACCGATTCATTTAAAAGGATTACACGACTTACAAGGAGGTGGAATAATTACACAAAAGATTAGGACTTCACCTATAGAGCCCTATAAAATCGAGCAAGGATTAGTCAAGGGGTGGCAAAAAATAAACAATCCTGACGACTTATCAATTAAGCCTTTTATGACGCTCTCGGTACAAGATTACCTCCCTATTGAAGATACTAAAATATGATATTAGCTAGTTGGTTAAGGCAATAGAAAAATAATATCTTATTAACTAGTAATACATAAAATATATATTTTATGCCTTTGACTAAAGAAGACATCGACGAGTTTAAACAAATCTACAAAGAAGAATTTAGCGAGGACGAACAAATTTAAAAAGAAAGGGTTGTGCGCCCTTTCTTTGATTATGCATTGGCAAATTCTGCCAGACGAATAATGGTGGCCTCAGTTGATTCGCCATCCTTATGACAAAGATCGCAGGTTTCAATAATCACCAGAACTTCTTTATCAATCTGCGTCCATTTGCCTTTGGTAATAAAAACAAATTCATCATTGCTCAAATCACGAACCTGATGGCACTTTTTACAATAAAGTGCTTTTTTAGTTAAGGAACTGGCAAAAATATTCTGAAAACAGCCCTCGCAGATAAATTCTTTCAGGGCCTTGGCTTTAAAGCCGCAAATGATGCAAGCAGTTTTTTCCATAAAACCCTCCTTTCCAAGTTGTTTGTGCTTGCGAACCATTCTAAACCGATTTTTTACCTTAGCAAAGATATTTATTTCTGTCAAATCTTAATGCAAAGGTGTGCTGCCATGCTTTAATCTGCTTGCAATTTCTTCAGCATATCCTCTTAGCCATTTTTGGTAGGCCTGAGGTTCCTCTAGCCGCTCAGGCGGTTCATTGATAATTACATCTGCCCGATAACCTTCCTCTTTGGCCGGATTTTTGGTCACATCAATCGTGCAAATATGTTTTTTGCCTTTGTCATCAGTATAAAGAAAAAAAGCATCAGTACCATAATAAAAATCCAAAGGAGTTTGCAGGGTATTGAAAAACAATAATTTCTTTTTCAAAATTTCAGGGTCTTGTGAGTTTTCTTCGCCCAGTAAATTAACTGAAACCTGGTCATAAATATCTCTAAAGGCCGGTTTTTCCGGCTCAATCCTTAAATCTTTTTCAATTTTTTTACCGCGCCGAAAAACAGCAATTGTTTCCGGCCAATTAGCAATTACTTTTTTAATTGCCTGATCAAATGGTTCTTTCACCTTGGGGTTTTCGCCCCTGGCCAAATAAACCCACTTGCCGCCTTCTTCTTTGCCCAAAATATCAATTTCCAAGGCCTTACCCCCTTTTTCAAATTCCCAAAATCTTTTTGCCATATTTTTAGAGTTATTTATATTATCGGATGCTTTAGCATCCGCACAGCGGCTAAAGCTGCTGCTAATAATTCTTTCAAATATTCAAAATTCTACACTATATTTAATCTATCTTTCACTTTTTGTAATAAGTTTTCAATTTCTTTAATTCTTTTTTTACAAGCTACTATTTCTTTCTCCCTTTCTTTTATCCATTTAAAAGTAAAAATCCTTCTCTTATCCAAGCGTTTTAAAATTGTTAGTATTTCTAATTGCTGTTGTAATATTTTTTTAGTAATATTTTCCATAAATGTAAAAAATTATCGGCCACTTTAGTGGCCGCTCGGAAGCTAAAGCTTCTGATAATAACTCTGCTATATTTTTAAATCCCAATTTAATCGATGTACATTGCTAATAATTTCATTAATACCATCATAGCCATATTTATCAGCTAATTCATTATAGTTACTAAATCTATAATTTTTCAAGTCCACAATATTTTTTACCAATCCATGCTTAAAAGGATTGCCTGCAATATAACCTATTATCTTATAAAATGAAACTTCATTAAACGCATTGCTGTTATGGTAAATGTCCCATAGCGGTTTTGGCGCATCTTTTAAATAATGTGAGATATTCCCATTAATTTTATGAATTATTTCAAATACTTCCTTCCCTCTTTGTAAGTATAGTAAAAAATGATAATGATTTAATAAAATACTATAAGCAGAAAATTTAATTTTAAAATCTTGTTCAGTTTTCTTAAAGAGATTTAAAATATAATCTCTTATTTCTTCGTTTAAAAAATAATCCCTGCCATCAATTGTCCGGCAGGTAATAAAAAAATAATTATTATCCAAGTAGAACTCCATGGTATTTTTAGTATTAATTATCGGCTGCTTTAGCAGCCGCACTGCGACAAAGTCGCAGAATATCATTAGGCAGTTCATCTGATTAACGATCAGCCACTTCGTGGCTGTGCAGCAGCTAAAGCTGCTGGTAATAGTCCCGTCCTCTTATTTTGCTAATCTCTTATTATTTATTTTAAACCTGATATAGAAAGACGAACCCTTGCCCTTGCCCGGGCTTTCCACCCAAATTTTACCGCCATGCTTGGCAATAATATTTTTGGCAATATAAAGACCTAAACCAGTGCCTTCGGTATGCATTAATTGCGCACCTTTGGCGCGGGAAAACTTTTGGAATAATAAAGGTATCTCATCTGGTTCCAAACCGCGGCCAGAATCACTGACGCTAAAAGTAACGTGGTCATCATCACGCTCCAATTTTACTCTGACAAAACCAGAATCAGTATATTTAATGGAATTATCAATTAAATTCATGATCACTTCCCTTATTTTACTCTGATCCAGCATTAGCCGGGGGATTTCCTTGGTTGGTTTGATAAATTCAAATTGCAAGCCCTTATTTTTGGCCTGCTGTTTTAATTCATCATAAACATCGGAAACCAAACCAATTAAATCTGCTTTGACAAAATCATATTTCATTCTGCCGCTTTCAATGCGGGAAATATTTAATAAATCTTCAACCAAACCAATGATTCTCATAGTGCTTTTATAAACTCGGTCCAGTGGCTGTTTAACTTTTTGCGAGACCACGCCAAAATCACCCTGTTCAATCATGGAAATATAGCCGCGAATAACTGTCAGAGGCGTGCGCAGCTGATGGGAAGCAATAGAAATAAATTCTGACTTGGCCTTATCCAATTTTCTTAACTGCACATTGGCAATTTGTAATTCTTTGGTGGCCTTGTCAACTTCTTTTTTCAAATGTTCGGCAAAATGCTTTTGTTCCTCGAAAAGACCGGCATTTTGGATAGAAACCGCTGACTGGCCAGCAATGATTTCCAAAACATTCAGATCCTGCTGGGAATAAACATCGCCTGATTTTTTATCGCCCAGAAACAATATACCGATCAATTCTTCCTTAACATAAAACGGCACAATCAAATTAACCTCGCGTAAATCCAATTGTTTAATTAACAAATCCAAAACATGATTTTTATATTGCTCATTGATTTTTTTAATTTCCTCTCTGACAATAACATCCTTGGCTTTATTAATTTGCTTTAAATAAGCAAAAACCTTGGCAAATAATTTCGGGTCAATATTTTTGGTCGGCACTGAACTGCGTTTGCCCCACATGGCTGCTTCCTGATATTCCTTGCGATCTTCATTAAATAAATAAAGCGAGGATTTGGTGCACTTGAAAACCTCGCTGGTCTTTTTAACTAAAAATTGGGTTAATTCATTTAAATTCAAAGTGGAAGACAACTTTTCTGAAAATTCACCCAAGACCTCCTGGGGCTTGTATTCTGCCTTGAAAAGAAAACTGTCAGTGATTTCCGATAAAAACATCTTTAATGGCTCAAATCCTAATGCCACCAAAACTGCCATGACAATACCATTTAAAATGACTGACTGGATGCCAATTAACTCGGTAAAAAAAAGACTTAGTAAATATGAAAGAACTGCGTATAAAGCTGTAATTAACAACACCAATACAGTAAATACAGCTGATCTGCGAATAATAACACGAATGTCCATTAGGCGATATTTCAAAATAGCATAAGAGGTGAAACCCACAAAAAATATCATGCCATATATTCCCATTCTTAAAATATTTACATCAGTTACTCCCAATAATGGCAGCACCAAACTAGTTACTAATGCAATTATGCCAGATGTTAACAAACCCAATAAAACATACAATAATTGCACTTTATATAATCCTTGACTCTTAATGTATTTTTTATATATAGCTAAGCATCCTATTATTATATTTAAGCATAAAATTAATGCATATACTACCCAAAGTATACCCTGATCAAAAATTATTGTTCCATTATAAAATCTTATATTTTTAATAATATATCCGGGAAATATCAGCACAATAATAAACCAGGTTAAAAAATAATAGAACTTATCGTATTTTAAAGCTTTTGATTCTGAGAAAACTAAACAAAATTTTAAAAAATAATATGTGATAAAAGGACCAAAAATAAAATCCAAATATAATGCGACTTTGGCTATTGGTAAATATTTAATTTCATTTTCAAAATAATTTGCAAATGACCAAAGAATAATTGAGACTATCATCAAAGAGATTGACCTATTAGAAAGGGATTTAGAATTCTGTTTAATAATTAAATATAAAAGAATCGAGACCAATAGCAAAATAAATATAAGGGATAAGAATCCTATCATAAAATTAATTATATATACTTTATATAATAATTATATATAATTTTTAAATTTTTAGCCAATTTTAAAGGGAGCATTTCTGCTCCCTTGTTAATTACTAAGCACCTAGAATCTTATGCCCCCATTTTGCAAGTATCTTTGCTATCAGATAGCGCAATCCCCTCCACCCTTTATTGTAAAAAGGATTTGCCTGATAGACTAAGACGCCATAGTCGCAACTTTCAGGATCATTTTCGTAGTTAGGTAGAGGGCAAATTATTTTGAACCCATCACCCTCGTACAATCTCAACTCCTTATCAAAAAGCTTACCATCCTCGCGTCTTAGTTTAATGTATTCTTCAGGACTGGTTTTACAGCTAACGAGATGGTAATCTGGCATTCTACTGCCGATTAAACAACCCTTTTTATTATATTTAACTATCACGCTCCATCCTGCGAACATTAATCTCGTTCCGATTGAAAAATTTTGGAATTTGGGACTAACAGTCATAGCTACACCATACATATACACGCCTTTCATGTTATGTGATTTGATTAGTTTCCCATAATCCGAAATTTCATTCCAAGTAAAAGTTGGATGGACCTCTAAATCGTAATCATTAAACTGTAGGGAAAGATATCCTACTATTTCATTTTTAAATACTGCGACTAGATTGCCCTCCGGAAAAACTTTTATTCTTGATGCGATCATTTCCTTTGTTGCCGGAAAGTCTTTCCAGACCGCATTGTCGAGTTCAAATATTTGATCGACATCATGAAGTGTTGCTTCCCTGATTACGAAAATGAAAGGGACTATGTGTTTAATTTTCATTTTATCACCTCCTATTTTTGTCCTTTTTAAGGAACAGTTTTTGCGGTTTTTGAGATTTTAACTTAATCAAGTTTAGCAGAAGAAGGAGGGGTTGTCAAGGGTAAATAAAAAATCCGGGTCAAGAATGAGTGGGATTTTTTTATATAAATTCAATCAATTTCACAACCTAATAAGCGGTATTATATTTTCTCCTTTTTGCTTAATAATTGCAGCAAATGTTTGCCAGATGCCCAAAGAGGATTTATTATTTTTAGGTATAGTACAAGAAACATATTTTATTTTATTTTTTTTGGCAATGACTAATAATTTTTTAAATGCTTCAGTAGTAATACCTTTTCCCCAGTGTTTACTGGCCAACCAGTATCCGATATTTGCTTTTTTATTTTTTAAATTAATATGGCTTAATGAAATCATGCCAATGGCCCGATTTTTATACAAAATGGCAAAAATTTTTGCCTGATTATCTTTTGCCCAGGCTTTATTTCTTGACATAAATTGTTCAGCTGTTATTTTTTTAGGCGTGTTCCCCAAACCCTGATTTAATTTAATATCAAAATTTAAAATTTTAACGAGTTGTCTCGCTTGTATATCATTAAGCCTAACAACTAATTTTATTCTTAAATCTTCTGGCATATATTCTATTTAATCTTACCAAATAAATATTCAAAATCCCAGGCAAGTGAGTGGAATTTTTATTAAAAAAGGTTACACCATTTATATGATGTAACCTTATATTTTTTCAGGGAGTCCGAATTCCGTATAATGGTTCGCCATTGAAAGTCAGAAACCACAGGCTACGGTAATCTTCCCACACTAAAGGCCTCATGCTTGAACTGGCAAAAAGACGCTCAAGTAGCTGCCTTGCTTCCAGATAATACTCAAGACGATGCGCTCCAGGATGCATTAGCGTTGACTCGTGAAACTTGTGCATCTGTAAAGTGTTAAGGATAGGGAATTTGTTAACATGATCTCTAAAATGGCTGAAATGGTATTCAACCACTCGCAATGATTCCATCCCAACAATGTAAGAGAAAGTAACTTCATGTCCCAGCTCCTGAGCCAGATCCATGGTCTCACAAGCATCTTGAAGGCTTAGCCTCCTCTTTTTATCACGCAGTAAGTGGCGACGCTCAAATGTTTCTAGTGAAAGGCATAATCCGAAAGGTTGAATCTCGGCAAGTTTCCGCAAATGTTCTGTGTCAGTAATTTGCGAGCCGAGATAAAAAATCCTGCCGCTGAACTTATATTCTGTTAAAACTCTTCTAAGCGTATGTAGAAACTCGTAGAGTTCGTCGCTACTTTCATAACAACCCGTAACAATAGAAACCTGAATCAAATGAGACAGGTCAGTCAAGGAATGATTGAGCATCCAGTCCTCAAAAAAATCTTTCAGCTCATAATCGGTCTTTAACTTTTTTCTGTCATAGGGAATTTGGTATGCCGTGTAGCAGAATTGGCAGCCATGACAAGATGTCCGAGAATTCGGATTAATATTAAGCGATGTCCCATTCCTGCGAGGATAGTGGGAATCGCAAATATCCTCTGTCGGACCTATTGCCTGACCAATAACCGTATCCCGCAACAAAAGAATATTGTCGACCATGACAAACGGACTTTTCTGGTTCACCGGTAAAGCAAAATAGTAATCTAGTTCTCCTCGCTGTTTAGCATAGTTAAATAGATCACTATCCGCCAAGTGAAAAGCCATCCTCATCCGATTGTAGTCGCATTCGAAATTTATGCCATTGACATTAAGAGCAATAAACAGTGCATCCTCTAGAGGAAAGCAGTATTTCTCCGCAAGTCGCGCGATCACGTTGATGTCCAACATGGTTCATAATCCTCCTTTGGAATTTGCTATTGCTTCAAGAAAATAATCTCTGCGTTGACAAATGATCATGGTCGTCAACACTGGCACGGAAATTTTTCCGTATTTCTTAACGATTTCTGATATTTGCTTAAAGAAATTCGAGCGTTTTTTTTCTTCGATTTCAATGATCTTTGGGAAAGTATTAAGTAATTTAGGGTATGTCTGGTCATCATAGTTGTAGCTGATCGCATACTTTCGCGCAAAGATTGTGTAAAATAAGGGATTTGTCGTGACTTCCTGCTCTCTTCCGCTGAGTTTGGACAATACCCCTTTATTCACTTCAGCAATAGTCGACTCATTCGGATATTCTTCGGGTAAGAATCTGGTATAGGCCTTATTCACTTCGGCTGTTACTTGCGAATCACTCAAGAAAAAACTATTCCAGACCAGGACAAGATTGCCTGAATTTTTCAGCAAATTTAAAGCTTGCTGATACTTATTCCCCTCACTCAACCAATGAAATGAGGTAAAGGCCAGAACCGCATCGAATTTATCTTTTGGCTGAAAATCCTCGAATGTACCTTCAAAAATTTCTACATTTTTAAATTCTTTTGTCTGTTTTTTCGCGATTGACACCAAATTAGAGCCCGGTTCAATTGCCACAATTTGACTGCCGCTTTTGGCTAATTCTACAGTCGCTATTCCGCTTCCCGCCCCAATTTCTAAAAGGCGTGAATTCTTGTTTAGCCAGCAATTTTCCTTAACATCCTTAAAGAGTTGTGTGGGATACCCAGGTCGCACAGAATGATAATTATCGGCAAATATGTCAAAAGATGCATTAAAGATTTTTTTTCCTTTGAACATCATATTTAATCTCCTTTCATGGATTGGTCTAAGAACAGCATAAATCTGTCCTTTATTTCGGCTAATTTTAACGGACGACGAAAATCGCGACGTCCGCCAAGGGTTATGTTCACCAAAATGAAACCCGGTCCTTGTTTAAACATCAGTATAGCACGTTTCAAACCCTTTTGGCTATCCACTCTTCTCACGTACCGGTAACCGACATTTAAAGCCAACTTATCTAAGTGTGCCGAACCGGACATGGATTTTTCTTCGCTACAAGATGCATAAGCTCCATTATCGATAACAATATGGAGTAAATTTTCGGATTTCTTATTTCCTATTGTTATGATAGCGCCTAAATTCATCAGCAAGCTTGCATCGCCATCAATCACCACTATTCTTTTTTTAGTGCTTGAAACGGCCAATCCCAATCCGATCGAAGATGCAAGTCCCATTGAACCTGGGACATAGATATTTCTGGCCGAATCAAATTTCTCGAAAATTTCCCGAGAAATCAATCCTGTGGTAGAAACTACAGCATCATTGGAGCCGATTGTTTTCATAATAGCCGCGATCGCTTCTTTTCTTTTCATTTTTGCCATCCTCTCTTTAAGAGTAAAAAAACCGGAAGTTTGATTTTGCGCATTTCTGCAAACATAGATCTGAGAAGAATTGCCAAATCGTGTTTCTCAAAAACGACATAAGGCAAAACAAACGATTTTAGCAATGATTCAGTTGCATGACCAGTCGTTAAATGCTGGATTGCATCCTCGCCTTCGCACCCGCGATAAGAGACCACAAAAAAAATCGGTATATTGTAAGGAATGAGCAGAGATGCAATATCGTTTGAAGAAGAGAAAAATCCAGAATTTTGCATATAGATGACGGGTGTTTTGCCGCCGAAATATGCCCCTGCTGCAAGACCAATAGCCTCTGACTCACGATTAGCAGGTAGATGGAGTATTTTCTTATCATTATCCAAATTTTTTATGATATGCCTCAATACTCCGCAAGGTACTCCTGACGCAAAATCTACACCTAACTCTATGAAAAGTTGATGCAGTTGGTCAGCTTTTTTACTGCGATCTTTAGCCAATGTATTGAATTCATTTTTATTACCTGACAACATATCTGAAGTTCTCCTTTCTCAGTTTTGTGTTACCCTAAAATTATACTACCAAAAATATTTTCAAAGTACTTTTTAGCCAGATATATTTGGCTTTTAATATTATAGATTAGCACAAGCATGCAGAATCGTCAATTGCAAATCTTGACTTTATCCTTATTTTGCGCTAATCTAAATAAATCATTAAATCTAAAAAAAGGAGGTCCAAAAAATGGATTTTTCGTACATTGAAAGCATATATGATCCTCTCTGGAAAAGAATGGTTTACAGGTGGGTGCTGGAGCTGCCGGGCGCTGGCTGTGAATGGTTTAAAAAAACCGGCGGCTGCACCATGTGTGGATTCAATCAATCTACTTACAAATTCACCTTTGGCGGAAAATTGTATCCGCCCTTTGTTTTCAGGCTGATTTTTTACTATGCCTATTGGCTGATACGCAAAGCCAAGCCGGAAATTCTCGTTATTTACAATGGCGGCAGTTTCTTAAGCGACAAGGAAATTCCGCCTAAAACCCAGCTGGCAATACTAAATTTCGTGCGCCAGCATAAAACCATTAAAAAAATAATGGTTGAGAGCCGCGCCGAATTTGTTAATCCTGAAAAAATAGCTGAGTATAAATATGCACTTGGCGATAAGGAGCTGGAAATTGCCTTTGGCCTGGAATCAGCTAATGACCGAGTGAGAAATGATTGTCTAAATAAAGGCATGAGCAAAAAAACCTTTGCTAGGGCAATTAGGCTCTGCAAATCTTTTTTTGGATTCAAGTCTTTTGCCTATGTCTTTCTCAAGCCCCATTGCCTAAATGAGCGAGAAGCAATTGAAGATGCTGTCAAAAGTATTGAATATTGCTTTAAGACCGGAGTAGATGAAGTTTCCCTGTCTTGCGCCTTTGTCCAGCAAAACACTCCCCTCCACGAGCTCTACAAACTCGGCCAATTCCAGCCGCCCACGCTCTGGAGCATAATCGAGGTGATCCAAAAAACAGCTGACCTTGGTCCGGTTCGTATTGGCTCATTTGACGATGAACCGTTACCAATTGCCCAGCCCCATAATTGCGGCCAGTGTGACCCTGAACTTCTGGTGGCCATTGAGCATTACCGCCTGCATCAAGATCCGGCAATCTTTACTGGCTTAACCTGTGCCTGTAAAAAATAACAAATTTAAAAAGACCCGCTTTTTGTAAGCCGGGTCTTTTCTTTTTATTTAATAGTAGTAATAAATTATATTATCCAAGAGAGGCGCGAATTTACTGTTTTTTATCAGTTCTAATGCTTTATCTTCATTGGGCTTATACTTTCTATCCAAAATATTAATTATTTTATTGCCCAAAAACGGCTTGGCTTCATTTGATAATTTTTTAAGATTATCAATCGGTAAAACACCCAGCCGTTTCAAATACCAATTAGCCACTAAATATGAGCACGGTGATTTGCCGGTCCTTTGAAAATAACGCTCATAATCACGCAAACATTTTTCATTAGTTAAATTCTCCAATAATAAATTCACGTCTTTGTGCAGGTCTGATTCCAAATATAAATGATCTGGCGTATAGCCGCGGAATTTCAATTTGCTTAAAAAATCATCTATATCCAAGCTGTTGGTGACCGGGTGATATTCGTCAATTAAAAGATTTAAATTATAACTTTTATTGTCGTTTTTTAAAATGCGCAATATTAATTCTAAAACATTCAGGCTGTCAATGTGTTCCTGCTGAAATACTTCATCAGAATAAATGTGGGCATATTCAATATTGTAATCAACTTTGTCCATAAAATTAAATTGAACTAATTATAGCATAAATTCCAGGTGTTAACAATAGCCAAGCTTAGCATAAAATTATTTTCAAGTCAATCCTATAATCCTAAAAATCCCCCAAAAAAATTGAAGTTTTTTAGCCAGCCAAAACAAAAAAGCCCGGTCAGGGGCTTTTAAAAATATCGATAATAGATCACCAGCATTATTACGCCATTAAGCGGAATAAAACTGGATAACATTGAAACTATCAGGGCGCGCTGGTGGCTGACAATTGCCTTGAATAATAAGATTGCCTGAACCACAGCTGATAAGACCAGCATGAGAAGAGATATGCCTGCCGTTGTTTTGGTCTGGACCAAAACATAGATTTGCGGCAGGAATATAAAGGGGATGACAAAGCTTGTCATATACACTAGCTTATCAGCTATAGCATTTGCAGATACTTTCATGATTCCTCCTTATTTCAAAGAAATTTTTTTGTTAATAATAAATTTTAGCATAAAAAATATTATTTGTCAATCTTCATTATAAAATCCCAGTCAAAAATGATTGGGATTTTTTATTATAAAATAGAGATTCAATCAATTTCACAATTCAATAAGCGGTGTGATATTCTCTCCATTTTGTTTAATAATTGCCCGAAATGTTTGCCAGATGCCCAAAGAGGATTTATTATTTTTAGCTATAGTACAAGAAACATATTTTATTTTATTTTTTTTGGCGATTGCTAATACTTGTTTAAACGCTTCAGTAGTAATACCCTTTCCCCAATGCTTATTGGTTAACCAATATCCAATATTTGCTTTTTTATTTTTTAAATTAATATGACTTAATGAAATCATACCAATAGCATGGTTTTTATTCATAATGGCAAAAATTTTTGCCTGATTATCTTTTGCCCATGCTTTATTTTTAAATTTAAACTGTTTAACTGTAATTTTGTTTTTTTGATTACCTAAACTCTGATTTAATTTTTTGTCACAATTTAAAATAAGGACTAGTTGTCTCGTTTGCCTGTCATTAAGATCAGCCACTATTTTTATACCAATATCTTTATCCATAAATTATTAGATTTTATCGACAATTTTTAATTGCTTTAAATGAGTATTTAAATCAACTCTAGCACCAATGGGAAAAGTATAAAAATTCTTTATATCATGACCAAAATAATTAACTTTAATGATTGGAAAAGAGTATTCCTTTGTTACTTCTAAAACTATTTCTTTAATTGGGCGGTTGTCTTCCTGATACTTTTTATCACGGCAATCTGACAAATAACCAATAATCATGGCTGAAATATCTTTTAATTTTCCAGATAATTTTAATTCATTTAATTTAAAATCAATGGTGGCTGGTGAATCGCCGATTTCTTCCCAAAAAAGTATTGCCTTATTTAAATCTGGACAATATGGAGAGGACAAAAGAGAATTAATCAAAGTCAAATTACCGCCAATTAGTTTCCCCTTTGCCTTACCTGATTTATAAATCTCCATTTCTTTAGGGTAAGAATAATAATCGAGCTTGGCCATGAATAAATCCAGTAAAAATTTCTTTGATTTTTTAGTTAAACTAGCAAATTCATATAAAGTCGGACCGTGAAAAGTCATTAGTTTAGTTTTTTGATACAAACTAAAAAGTAAAACAGTCAGGTCGCTAAACCCTAAAAAAATTTTCGGGTTTTTCTTAATTACAGCAAAATCCAAATAATCAAGCATCTGATTTGAACTTGAACCACCAGTGGAACAAAAAATGGCCTTAACATTTTTATCTTTAAACATCTGGTTAATATCTTTTGCTCGCGCTTTGGCCTGACCAGCTGAATAATAAAATTTACTATAAAAATGCGGGGCTATTTTTATTTTAAAGCCCAATTTTTGCAAACTAGCAATCCCAGCTGCAACTTTCTTTTTAATTTTATTAATTGGCCTTGAGGGTGAGACAATGCCGATTGTATCCCCAAGACACAATTTATTAGTTGGCATAAATTTATTTATAAAATTATAACATGTTTAATTAAATTTAACAAAATTAAAATCCCAGTCAAAAATGATTGGGATTTTTTGTAATATATATTTTATAAAAATACGTCTCGCTTTAATTGATTTTTCATTATACTTATAGTATAATCAACAATATTATGAATTAAAAATTTATATAAAAGACATCAGTTAAATTATAAAATCTAACCAGTATAAAACATTATGAAATCACAAATATACGATCAAGCAAAATATTATGAGATTGCCTTTAGCTTTATTGATCCTAAAAAACAAGCTGATTTATTTGAGCAGTTTATTAGAAAATATAGCAAAATAGAGGTAGGGGCTGTTTTAGATTTGGCCTGTGGAACCGCGTTGCAACTCAGAGAAATAGCAAAAAGAGGATATAGAGCAATTGGGCTAGATTCTAACTCAAAAATGCTTGAATATTTAAAAAAAGTAGCATCAGAAGAAGGATTGAAAATTGAAACAATCAAAGCTAATATGAATAATTTTAAACTGAAACAAAAAGTTGATTTTGCTTATATTATGATGGGATCTATTATTTATGTCGGTAATAATAATTCGTTTCTTTCCCATCTAAACTCAGTCGCAGGCTCGCTAAAATCAGGCGGTTTATATTTGCTAGAAAATGTTGCCATGACTTGGTCTGATCCAAAATTTTTAAAGACACAATCTTGGACTATAAAGGAAAAAAATATTAAAGTCAAAACGACTTATAAACTAACGCCTAAAGATTCTCTTAGGCAAATTGTTTCACAAAATTTTGTTCTTGAAGTTGATGATAATGGAGTTAAGCGAAAATATACTAACCAAGATGATTTAAAAATAATTTTCCCGGAAGAGCTTAAGCTTTTAATTGAAAAAAACGGTAAATTTGAATTTCTCGGTTTTTTTGAAAGATATCGGGCGAAAAGACTAAAAGACATATCTTCGGACAATATAGTTTTACTCAGAAAAAAATAATTTTGTAAAAGAAAAAGAGGCACCCAGGCGAGGGTGCCCCTATTTTTTATTACCAGTTATCCTTTTCTCTGGCTTCATCAGGAGATAAAATGTTTTTCATTTTTTCTCTAAGCTGTACACGCTCAAGCATCAACTTTTTATGTGCTTCTTGCGTTCCGCAAGAATTGTAATTTCCATGGAGATTGAAAGAAAAAACAGGAAGTCGAAAATCACAGTAGTATTTGCTTAAGGGGCAACTTTTACAGCAAGAAAAATTCTTCCAGCTGCAAAGCTCACGTATTTTCTTAAAACCATTATTCCATATCTCAGCTAAATCTTGTTGCCTTATATTCCCTCCTAGAAACATTCCTTCGCCAGCATGGAAATTGTCGGGATAGACAATTCCGTCAGAGGATATAGAAGCAAAGAAAGTGCCGGAAAAACTACGCTCAAAAACTTCTTCGAGTCGGGCGATAAAGCTGAAATAAAATGGATTTGGCACATCTGTGCGATTATCAACCCAATTGGCTTGAATTTGCTCATATTTAAACTTAGCCATGGCCAAACGACGCATATTTTCAGAATCACTATCTGTTAAAAACAAATCGAGATTCTCAATCGCTCGACCGGTTGGATATAAATCAATAGCTGCAAAATCAACCTCATTTTCACCACACCATTGATAGGTTTTTTCCAGGTCAGCTATATTTTTTTTATGCAAAACGTATTGTGCGCTAAAAGGAAAACCAAACTTTTTCAATAGCGCAAACTTCTCTTTAACTGAAGTGAAATCAAGTCCACCGTGTGAGTTCAAATGAGAATCTATCCCATCAAAACTCATCACGAAATAAATACGATTAGGAATCTGACTTAATAGTTTTGCGTTCAGCTGCGTGCCATTTGTTAAGACGAAGCAATCCAGGCCAAGTTCAAAAATGTAATTTACGATTTCAACAAAATCAGGATGAAATGTCGGCTCACCTCCAGTCAAAAAAAGAGAGAGAACCTCCTCATCTTTCAATTGGCGAATCACTCGTTTGATTTCTTTGGTTGTCATTTCATTTTTTCTCGGCTTTCCTGCTTTGCTGAAACAAAATTTGCAATTCAAATTACAGTACGTTGTCAATTCCAATTGAATAACGAGCGGTGACTTAAAGATGCTGGATTGGCAAAATATATCTGCCGGGATATTAAATTTGAATCCTTCAAATTTTTCTTTTGTTTTTTGCTGAATGATTGTTCTTAAATTACCCAGGGTAAATTCCTTCATCTCATTAAAGCGTTTTTCAAAAAATAATGCTTTGGCGCTTTTATGGTATAAGTCAATTGACCCGTCAGGTAAAGCAGCGATAACTGCAAAAGATTCCTCTCTTAATGCCGGACGATACATATCTACCTCCTTTAGATTAAAATTTTAATGAACTTATATTTATCATGTTTTACCATATATCGATAATCAAGTCAAGAATATTATTTTTATAATAAATATATAAAATAAAAAAGGAGATCTGGCTTTTATCCAAATCTCCTGTTGGGTTCTGCGATTTTGCTACAGCGCTCATTTTGATTTTCTGATCACTTTAGCTTCCCTTGTCTTCTTGCCCTTGCTTTTGACTGTTATCTTGGTAACCTTCTGGCTATCCAAAACAGCCTTACACTTAGACATGATCCTTACCTCCTAACTTTAGAGTGACTTTAGAGGTATGATAACCTCAAAAGTGTTTGGACCTTCCGGAAATGCTGATATTGCATCAACCTTGCCGTAAGTGTCCATAATCTCATTGAGCAGACTATCAGGTGCCTGTCTCAATATTTCCGAAATTTTGTTAAAAAAGATCAACTTGTCTTGTTCCTGTAGGTTACGAGAAAACTTGCATTCTTTATGTAACACAATCAGGACATCACCATTAACAGTTATCGGCCCCACCGGATACATCCTACAAACAAGAGGTCTGGAGACGTATATCGAGCAAAGCCCATTTTCCCTTAATCGGCATGGCGGTCTTAACTTATCAACTCGCACAGAACCATCTATTTCCTCAAAAGAATGGATAAAAGAAATACTTTCGTTTATTTCCACTATAGGGACATTGAGATCGTAGAGTGCAGATGCCTCTTCCTCAAGTAACCAGACGTAACCTTCACAATCGTGGTCTTGGCAACCGACACAAGTATTTCTTATATCCCTATACAGTAAATCCAACTCTAAGTATAGTTTATCCAATTGATTTTTCATTGTCAATCCTCCAGGTAAACGGGCATTTTCTTGGTTCATTAAGCAATATGCTAAGGCCCGGCATACTAAACGAAGAGTAACGGCATTTGAGGGATTTTTTCTTAGATACTTCGGAAAAGAATCTAGTTATTTTTCCCTCCGCTTCTGGCTCAAGAACATGGGCAATCATTTGCTCGGGACTTTTTAAAGCAATTTCCACGCAAGCATAGATTTTCCCATCGGACTGCAGGTAAACAGAATTGGGAGAAATGGAACAATTTGAATCCGAAGTAATTTCCCCTATTTCTATACTTCTACTCAATTGAGATAGAATATGCCTTAAGCGATCCGCGGACTTCTTTGGCTTGAGAAGCAAATGCCGATTTCCGGCTGCCCTTCCTTCCATATTGATTTCACTAAAATGAAAACTTTTGACCCCAGCGGATATTAATTCTTCCACCAGGTTGTTAATGGAGTTTTCATTTAGTGCGTGCACGGTGATGTAAACAGAAAGATTAATACCAAAAGCCATGACTTTTTGTACAGCTAACATGGATTTTGCGTATAATCCTTTTCCTCTGATGTATTCATGGGTTTGTTTTTGCCCATCAATACTAATCGCTATATGTTTGATGTAGCGTCCGTATTTCTTCAGGAAGTCATTATGAAGCATTGTCCCGTTAGTAATTAAGTCTAGGCCTAATCCAGAAGTATGCGCCTCCTGAATAATTTGGCCTAGATCTTTTCGCATCAGAGGTTCTCCGCCAGTAATCCTGAGATTTTTTCCTCCAAGCTGGACAATGCGAGATATGGCCGTGACTGACTCCTGAGTTGATAATTTGGGATTGCTATGATCTCCGATAAGACAATGGAGACATTTTAAGTTGCAATCTTTTGTGATTTCCCAATGCCAATCTCGCACCGCCAGCGTGTTTTTCATTGTTTCACTCCTCGGCAATATCAATTGCCCTTACATGACCCAGAATGGACACAACTTGTCTTACCTCATCCTCATCAATGAATTCGGCATTCAGGGTTATTAAAGATTTTTCGCTTGTTACCCCTGATAGTATCTGCTGAATCATAATTAAGGCCGCTTCATCAAGTTGAATTGTCTGATATCGTGTTATCAGATAATCTTCTTTATGTTGCGTGTTGAGGCGCATGTACTTATTAGGTTTAAAGCCTCTCAATTTATGAGGTATTTCGATAACTGCCTGATCCGAAATCTTGATTTTGGGTTCACAGAGTTTGCCGTTTTCTCTAACAGCATAGTCAATGCAAAATGTTTCCGAATTATTAACATCAACCTTGCATCCACACATGCATTGGGAAAAAACAGCGCAGGCGGAACATGGCTTATCAACCCAATCGAGATTGCGGAATTCCGAGAATTCAGGCTTATGCCAAATTTTTTCCAATGGCTCGTTTAGTACATTTCCGTAAATACGCTCAGATTGATTGCAGACCCTAACATTACCCTTTGGGCTGATTGCACAAAAGGTAATGCCTGCTTCACAATTTGCATACATATTTTCCGTTACCATGCGTTCGTCAAGACAAAAGGGAATGGCCGTACCCCAGCCCACATCGATATTGAAATCATCCCTGCCCTTAATCATTTGTCCAAGTGCAATCCGAAATTGAACTAAAGATGGTTTGAGCTCCAGCGAGCGGGTACTCCCGATACCGCCATCTTCATAACGGTCAACAAACACTTGTTCCATTCCAAGCTGCTTTGCCAACCTGATTATGTCGTACATCTGATCAAAGTTAGACCTGGTGAGCACAGGGATACAACGAACATCAAACCCTCTTTTCACGTAATGCTTAACAGAACTTAGGGCCGTCTTGAAGCTTCCTTTTTTACCGGCCAAAAAATCATGAGTATCTTCTATGCCGTGAATGGGCATACCAATACAGGCCACATTGTCAGAAAGATCTTCAAGACAGATCTGACCGTTTGTCACAATGGTAATTGAAGATCTCTGGGAAAGAAGATCTATGTATTCGTTAAGCTTCTTTGATCCCAGCAGACTTGGCTCACCGCCCATCAAATATACATGCGGAATCCATGAGTCATGAACCGACCTGACGATTTTATCAATAACGTCAGGATCAAACTTCATGTGTCGGTTAGGATTGTAACAGAAGCGACAACTTTGGTTACAAGCATAAGTTGTCTCAATCTGGACCAAATGCGGAATACTCGGAATCGGTATTTTCATAGCCGTCTCCTTTTTCCAGCATTTGCCTTAGAAAGCTCGATGATTTGGTCCATGCTGTCATTTTCAGATGACTTGTTTTTCTTTATATGACCGCATTTTTTACAGCGAAAGGTTATTATAAAACCCTTTCTGCCATTTTCAACACCCACTGGTTCCATGATTCCGCCACAAGTGGCTTCTCTATCACCTGGGTTAATGTCAACATGCTTACTAAAAAGGCAGTTAGGACAATGATTTGTATAACCATTGCCCTTAACAGACTTTCCGCAGTTTTCACAAACAAAATCCTCAATACGTCTTGAAAAAAGCTTTGCCATTATTACCTCCTTTTTGCGTAGACAGATATCAGGGTATTGCATCTGGTACAGTTTATTCTAATAACAAATTTCTTTGTTTTTACATGCCTATGGTGTTTCTTCTTTTTTATTAGATTTCAAAGTCCAATTTAATATTTTAACTTAGCAAAACAGCTGTCAAATGTCAATATATTCTTTATATTTATAATAAACCTTTTAATTTAATAATAAAGCCTTTTCCAATTAAATTCTTGTTAAAATTACTTAGATAAAAACGTCAGGAATCTCTAGACTTTTTAATAATTTTAGAATAAATCATCTTTCCAATAATATATTATCCATTTCTATTAAACTCCGTAATTTTCCTGAGATAAATATTGAAAGAGGATAGCCGCCGCGGGAGGAACATCTATGAAATTAAAGTAGAGACGCGATATATCGCGTCTCTACAACTTACCTTCTCCGCGGCGGCCTAGAATATTTAATTTATATTTATTCAACTTTTAATATCTTAACCTGCAAAACCTTTTCCAGCTTATCCGGTGCATTGGCAGCATAGTTTTTAACCGTGTCTTCATAAACAGTATATTGGATTGTCTTATCATCCAACCATTTAATATTAAATTGATTAGAAAGAGCTCCATAACCACCGTTTAAGGTTTCGCCTTCTGGCAAAGTAACTAAAATCTTTGAGGTATCATTAATTAAATCCACAAGTTTCAATTCCTTGGCTTCGTTTGTTTCCAGGGCCAAAACCATTTTTGTCTGATCTGGCGATAAAACCCGCGCGCCAAAATCAGCCAGTTCATTGGAGATTGCTAGTTTCTTGCATCCTTTTGAACTTAAATCTAAGGAATATAAGCTTGAGATTGGCTTGTCAGAGCCAGGATTAAAGGCCTGGAAAATTATAAAACCATTTTTTGGCTCAGCATAAACCATGACATCATTGCCGCATAATTCCTTGAAATCTTTTAAAGTTACGTCACCAGTTTTTATCTCAGTTACCATTTTTTCCGGACTGGCTGAAATTTCATATTCTGTCTTGGCTTGTGTCACTGCATTGATATTTTCATTTAAATTCTCATTAACATTTTGGTTGGCATTGGCGTTTTGATTTACCGCTTGATTTGTATTTTCATTGGCATTGGGCTGGACTTGCAGAGAGCTTTGGTTAAGGTTGGAATTGAGGTTTAATTTGACATTGCAGCCAGCTAAAACGAGGCTGAAAAGAACAATTAAAGATAAAATTTTGAAAATTTTCATAAATTTTAATTTATTATTTAATAATTTAATCTTAACAGAAATATAGAATTAATCAATTATAATTGGGATTAAAAAACTGTTACTACTTATTAACAACTATTCTTACTTAAAGCTAAATTTAGGCACAAAATCTTGTTTTAATAATATAGATGGCTTTTGGCAATATCTGTGGAAAAAAGATGCCCCGGAACCATTAGGAACCGGGGCAATTGCGCTTAAGTAAATTTTCTTACCTTGCGCACCAAAAGAAAAACGAAAGGAGAGAAAAGAACGAGCAGATTCAGGCAGGTTGCCCAGGTAAAAACTACTTGGCTAGAATCCAAGCTACAACCAACGGGCAAGACGGGTATGCCTGGCGCAGCAGAATTTAGCTGCAGATTGAAAACCAGATTTTTCCCGCCCAGGCCATTATCCTGCATGGCCGTAATTTCCTGGTTTTCAACTAACAGTTTCTGATTGGCCATGAGACCAAAATAGTCAGCCAGCCAGTTGCCATCTTCAAACAAGATATTACACACAACCTGGCCTGACTGAGTGACTGTCACAGTATTTTGCTCGGCGCCGCCGGTTAAAATCGCATTATCCCAGACCAGGCCACCGCCGCTGCAGCGCAATTCTGGAGTGGAATAAGTGCCGGCATATGTAAAGCTAAGAGTGCCGCTGGAATTAATGGTTTTAATCTGGTCGTCAACAACCAAGTTAAAAACCAAATTGCTGCCGCCCAACCCATTATCCAAGGTGGCATTAATCAGCTGGTCATTGACCAAAACTTGTTCCCCGCTTTTTATGCCTTGGGAATCAGCCAGCCAAGTCCCGTCTTCAAACAAGATATTGCAGACAACCTGTTCTGACTGAGTTACACTGACAGTCGTTTCTGTAAGCCCGCCTGATAAAATAATATTTTCCCAGGTTAGGCCGCCGCCACTACAGTGCAATTCTGGCTTTAAATACGAGCCAATGTATTTGAAGGTTAAGGAGCCGGCTGAATCAATTGTTTTTATTTCAATGGCCGGTGGCGGATCTGCTGGCGGTATGACTGGCCCGCCGCCTGTTCCCAAATCACCTTCATAGATCAGAATCAAGCTGTCAAGCGCTACATTCTTGGCTGGGTTATCAGCGGTCAAGCTATTTACATCAAGCGAATAGCGCCAGCCCTGAAAGTAGTCAAAAGTGCCCAGATAAATTTTCTTGTTCTCATTATTATTGGTCTGGCTTAAACGCACTTCATAGGGGCTAGCCACCTTTTGGCTGCTATGCCAGATAGTATAAAGCACATTATTGGCCGCGCCATAATAGCGTGGCATAACCAGATATAATGAATATGCGCCGCTTTGGGGCACGTAAAAATTCCAGGAAGCAGCAGTATTCTTGGCTGAACTTATTAGCCAAATATGGTTGGCCCAGCCAACAGCTGCCAAAGGCAAACCATCGGTTTGCCTGCCCTGGCGCTGCCACAAAGCAGGATCAAAATCCAGAAAAACATTGCGATCGCTTTGGCGGTCATAGCCATGCACCAAAATCTGGAGCGTGCGGTTGGCTGCTAGCCAATTATTTTCAATGAACTCAATCGGGTCCACAAAATATTTCAGATAATTCAGGTCTGAGACCGGCCAGTAGCCATTGCCAAGCTGGCTATAGCCATTGATCCTGATTTCAAAATGCAGGTGCGGGCTAAAATTGCCATTGCCATCGCCGACAGTGCCAATCTGCCAGCCCTTGGCTACATAAGTAGCTTGTTTAACAATGGCTGACTGCAAAATCACTTCGCCCGTATCCTTGATGATTTTGATTTCATTAAGGTGGCCGTACAGGACAAAAATTTCCGTGACCGTAGTGCCGTCAGACAAATTAAAGCTTTTGCCAGCATAGGCCTGGATTCTTAGAATCAGGTAATTGCCCCAGCCGCTTGTCCAACCATAATCCCAGACCAAGGCATTGGCAATAGCATAAACTGGCGCGCCTAAATCATTGACTCCCTTGAGGTTCAAATCACAACCCTGGTGGCATTTATCAGTATAGGAAAAAAGCGAGCCAAAGGGCTGATAATCAAAACAGGCGCCGACCGGAATTTGCGCATCGGTTTCAATCCTGTAGATTTTGTCGCAAGACATTGGGTAGGTAAAACTGTCAGCATAATGATAATCTGGAGCAGGCGGAGCTGGTATTGTTGTACAGCTTTCTATAGCAGAACTACTTAAACTTCCCTTATAGGCAGAAATGCTGTAACAATAGCTCTGGTTATATTGCAAACTAGTGTCAGTGAACGAAGTCGCATTTGCGGCCAGAGTTTTTTGCAAACTGCCATTGCGGTAAAGGTTAAAACCGTCTTCGTCGCTGGAATTATCTTGCCAGGAAACCGTGATATTTTGCCCAGATATTGTCAGCTTTAAATTGCTAGGCGCATTGGGCGGAACTGGCGGCGGCGGAGGAGGCGCAGGCAAATCAACATTGACTGTTATTGGACCGCCTGGTTCATAGGCAATATTGCCGGCTTTGTCTTTTACCCAAAGCGTGAAAATGTAATTGCCTTCAGCCGGGGCTGAGAAATTATAGCTGACTGATGTTCCAGCAAATTCTTGGTAAAACTGGTTGGCCAGGCCTGAAGGTATCCAGCCGCTCAAGCTGTTGCCAGCCGGGACAACAACATAGATTCTGATAGAATCCACGCCGCTCAAATTGTCGCTTGAGGTAACAGCAATATTAAACTGCATTTGGCTGAAGGTCTGGCCATTGTAAATGTTGGTAAAGCTGGCACTGGGCAGAATCTGATCAGAAGTGACTTGGACTTGCGGTCCATATTCCCAGCTGCCGTCGCTTTTAAAGGCCCAGTAAGTGATGACAAAATTCTGGTTGGCAATGCCATCCAGTCGCCACATTACTCTTTGGGTAATTGAAGACACGTCATAATACCACCAGCCATTGCCTGAGTCAGTCCAGCTGGTATTTTGGCCCCGACTGTTATTTGTTATTCCTTTTACATAAGCACGCCAGCGCACAAAGCCGCTGGCATTATCCACGCCAAACTCAATGCCGTTTTCATTGGTCGGGTTTTTCTTGAGGTAAAGCTGGTGTGCCAGTGCCTGGGAAGACACGAGGCAGACCAGAGTTAATGCCGTGATTGCAACCATTGCTTTTTTCATTTTCACTGCTCCTTGTTTAGGTTTGAGTTAAAAAATTTTGCCCTGCGCCGCCCAGCACTCGACCAGGCTGGCGCAGGGTAGCTTTGCTTAGCGTGCCAAAGGTCGCGCCAAACAAATCCTAGAATTCACCATAAACTTCTTGTACCTTTCTACAATCACCTCCTGAAAAAATTTTTGCTCCTGTGTTAACTAGTTACGCGCCTTTGCCACTTTAAATATTTTCCTCAATAACTCACCTCTTGTTAATTTGTTTTCAAAGAACTTTCAACAAAAAAACACCCAAAAATTATTTAGGTGTGCTGCTAAATTTTCCTCCTTTCTGCCAGTTTTTAGACTGACTTTGTTTTTGTTTTTTGTTTTTCATATTTTCCCCCTTTGCCCTCCGAAGCTTCGCAGAAGCGAAGGAGGGCTTTCATAGGTTTTGATTTGCTTAAATTAATTTTGATTTAAGCTTGTGCTTTAAAAATATCATGCCTGTTTTTTCTGACAAGAGATTTTTTTGCCAAAATTTGTTAAAAAGAATTGGATGATTTATGCACAGGGAAAGAAAAAGCCGCCTCTGTCATTCAGAGCAAGGCGAAGAATCCTGGATTCCTCACTGCATTTGGAATGACAAAAAGAGCGGCTTTTTGTTAATAATTTTTAACACTTTAATTCAATTCCTGTGGAAAAATGCAATATCTGATCTTGCCTAAAAACATTTTCTTTATTAAACTTAAGGCACATTCTCTCCTTAAGTGTTCTTAAACTAGCAAAGGTAATATCGGGAAGAAGTTTGTTTTTACGTTTCCAAACTTCCATTACTCATGGCCGCATAGCCAAAACATGACTCCAAGCATTGGCGTTAAAAAACTTAATGTTTCCCGATTTGGGAAACCAAATAATCAAAAAAGTATTAATAACGCTATTGCTTGGAAACATGTCTCCGCTACCAGGATTTTGTTTGTTGCCTGGGGATGCTAAACCAATGACTGCGGTAAAATCTGGACACTTGTCGACAGAATCTTTCCATTTCGGTTCTGTGGGCCAAATACCAGATGGAGGATCCCCGCTCCCGAGGGAAAAGCTATGGCTAGTTTAGGAAATTAAAATAACCCCTACGAAGTTGGACTAAGTAGGGGTCTTTTTTTATAAAAATTTATAAAATTACATCTCTGCCAGAATTGATAAACCAAGTAATCCCATACCATTTTCTAAAACCTGTCCTATTGCCCTAAGCAATTCTAAACGCGCCGCCTGCACATCAAGCTCTGATTTTAAAACCGGCAGTTCATGATAAAAAGCATTAAAGTCCTGGGATAATTTAAATAAATATTGGGCAATAACTGAAGGGTCATTTAACTTTAAACTTTCTGCAATTTTATCAGGATATGCCAAGAGATCTTTAATTAATTTAATTTCAATTGGCGCGGCTAAATTTTTATAATCAACCTTTACTTTTGTGCTTGCTTTACCCAATTTCCTAAAAATAGAATTCAAACGCGCCAGAGTATATTGCAGATAAGGCCCGGTAAAGCCATTCAAATCAAGGGACTCATTAATGTCAAAGGTAAGCACCTTGTCATTACCGCTTTTTAACATGCCAAATTTTAGGGCGGCTAAAACAATTTTTAAACTAACCTCATTAATTTTCTTGGCGCTCCAATCGGGATGGCGCTCTTTGGTTTCAGCTAGAACTTTTTTTAAAGCCGCTTCCTTAACTTCTTTATAAGTCACAATATTGCCGGTGCGCGAAGAAATTATGCCTGATTTTAATTCCACAAATTCGTAAGCCACATGAATCATGGCTTTTTTAAAACCCATTAATTCCAAAATTTTAAATATCTGTTTTAGATATTGAGATTGCCGAGTATCAACAACATAAATGGATTTTTTAACTTTATATTTTTTAAACTTTTTAATTCCCAAAGCAATATCTTTAATGCCATATAAAGCAGTGCCATCTTTACGGATTAAAACCAAAATGCCCAAATCATATTTTTCTAGATCTGCAATAATCGCGCCCTCGCTTTTTTTAATAAAATTATATTTTAATAACTTGGGCACCATTTTCTTGCCTTCTTTTTCTTCAATGCTTTCAAAAAACCAAACATCAAAATCAACCCCGAGTTCTTTATATATTTTTTTAAATTGATCCAAACTCCATTGCCTAGTTTCTTGCCATAATTTTGTTAACGCTTTATCTCCGGCTTCAAGTTTTAACATAATTTCCTGAACTTGCGGCTTTAATTCTGGGTGATCAGTTAGTTCTGCCACTGACCGCGCATAGGTTTGGCCTAAAAATTCACCGCGCTCTTCTGGCAAAGCCGGCATATCTGTTTGATTAGTATAATTTTGCAAATACCATAATGTCTTGGCCACATGCGCCCCGCTGTCAGCCGGATAATTGGCGGAAATAACTTTATAGTTACAATTTTTATAAATATTAATCAAGGCCGAACCAATGCAAACATTGCGCAAATGCCCGACATGAAATTCCTTATGCGTATTGGGCTGAGAATATTCAATCATGACTCTTTCCTTTTCCCCAATCTTGCTTTGGCCATATTTGCTCTTAGCTTTACTTATTTCTTTCAAAACCAACTCTGCCACTTGGCTGGCGTCAATGACAAAATTTAAATAAGGGCCAATACTTTTAAAATTAATTATCAAACCACCGGGCTTTAAATTTTGGGCAAAATCTTTGGCAATCTCCTGCGGCGCTCTTTTATATTGCTTAGCCAAATTAAAGCAAGGCAAAGCCCAATCACCCATTTCCGCCGCAGGCGGCGTTTCCAAATCCTCAATTTTAATCTTGACCTTTTGTTTTTTCAAAAGATTAACAATTTCTCGTTTGATTTTGTCGTTAATGGTCATCAATATTATCTTAACTTTAATAAATCGCTATATGATTCTTCTATTTTTTTGTATTTAAATAAGTTTAATTTCTTAATTACAACTTGATGCTCTTGTTTCGCTTGAATAATTTTGATATTTCTGACAACTGTCTCTAATTCCACAAAGCTGCCTAAATTATAAACTTTATCCAAATGAATACGTGTATGCTTATAAATCCATAAATTTCTAACTTTTTTTATAATCACTATTTCTCCATAAGCACTTTTTAAAATATGTTTAAGAATTTGTACTTGAACCTTATTTACTGGTAAAACATAATAATTGGAAATTTTTGAACCTTTTTTATTCGCGCGTTTATAAAAAATTAACTCGAAATTTTTGTTATTAATTTCCCTGATTTTTAATCTCCCATTCAAACAATTATAATAAGTGTCAATTTGCTTTAATGCGCCGGCAAACCTTGCTTTATTCAATTTTAATAAAGCAATAATCTTATTAAAATCTTTAACTTGCAATTTTAGTTCTATATTTTTCATTTTGTTTTTCCTTAATACATTTAATGGCGTCAGCCGCTCCTTCGAATAAAATCTGGTTATGTTTTGCTAATTCATTTCTTAAGTAATCAGTTTTATTTAGATCCTCAATTTGATAATATTTATTGCCTTTTGGCATCCAATGAGGATTTAGTTCTATAATTTTTAATTTTTTTAAATCTAAACCCTTTAATAATGGGTGCTCTAAACTTTTAACATAAAAAGGTCCGCTATAAAAGCCAAAACAATAATCTTTTGTCAATTCAACTATTTTTTTCAACTCCTGATCACTAATAATAGGAATTAAAGGCCTTATTGCTACCAAGGTATCAATCCCAGATTTATTTAATTCTTTTAATGTTTTAATTCTTTGATCTGGCGAGGGAACCCCGGGCTCCCAATCTTTTGCCGATTCTATCGAGCTTAAGGTTATAGAAATTGTTAAAAAATTCCCATTTTTAATCATCTCATCGTTTATTTTCTTCAACTCCTCAATTGTATGGATTGATAAAGATTTTTTGGTGACAATAGCAATATCCTTATTTAGAGATATCAATTTCCTCAAGGTCTCCAACGGCTTAATTTTAGAGTTAAAAAATTCCGTATCGCAACCTAACATTATTAAATTAATCGTTTCTGGCAGTTTTTTCAATAATTTTAATTGCTCTTCATTCAAATATACTGCGTCTTTTTGAGATTCTCTAGTCATTTCCTTTGAAAAACAGTAAACGCAATCTAAAGGGCAAATAATATTTGAGTAAGTTAAAACTCTATTTTTATCAATTTTTAAACCTTGCTCCTCAAACTTTTCAAATTCCATATCTATTTTATTAAATAATTTCTAAAGCATTAACCTTTTGTTTTTTTAAAAGGTTAACGATTTCCTGTTTGATTTTGTCGTTTATAGACATATTTATGTTTGCGTAGCTATCCTTTTTAACCAAGATTATATTTATCTACAATTTTTGTAACTTCTTTCATCTGGTCTTCTGTCCCACAAGCAAATCTAATAAAAGTATTATCTAAACCGCAAGTGCTAATACCATCGCCCTGATTAACTATAACGCGATTAGTTTTAAAAAAATTATAAAATCTGTCAGCTTCATTAGTATCCTTAAATTTAATAATAATATTGTTTGTGTGCGTGTGAATTACATTAAATCCCTTGTTTCTCAAAAAATTTTCAAAGTTATCTTTTCTTTCTTTAACTTTTTCTATTAAATTTTTGAAGTATTTTTCTTCTTCCAGAACAATCATGGCAGCATTCACTGAAACAGAAGTTACGTCGCAGATTAATTTTATTTTTGAAATTTTATCAATTAAATCTCTTGGACCAACGATATAGCCAATTCTCAAACCTGCCAGAGAATAACCTTTAGAAAAACTTCTCAAAACCAGAAGATTCGGTAACTTTTCAAATTCATCGATTACACTTTCCCCTGCAAAATCAATATAGGTTTCATCAACTGCAACAATACCTTTTGTTTTCTTCGCAAGTTCCACTATTTCTTTTTCGGTTAAAAGTCCAAAGGGGTTATTTGGGTTGCATAGATAAATTAAAGTTTTGTTTTTTATATCACCATCAGTATATTTTAAAGCATATTTTTCTCCATCAAAACAATTTTGTAGTTGAAATTTCAAATTGTTTCTTTTCGGAGCATCAAGAAATTCATAATATGTCGGGGTGAAAATCAGAATATCCTGGCCAAAAACTCTGGCCATCAACTCAATGCCTTCATCAACACCATTTATCAAAACAATATTTTCTATCTTAACATTGTGTTTTTGGGCAAGTTTTAAAATTAAATCATCGTAATTTTGTGGGTATAAATTTACATCTTTAAAACCTTCCTCGCAAAATCTATTTAAAATTTTTTGGGGCAATTGCTCTTTTATATCTCCAAGTTTTAAATTTATCACAGTCATGGAATAATATTTTTGTTTTTTAAAATTTGCTATTAACTAATAATCACCCTCACAAAAAACCTTTTCCCCTTCTGAATCAAATGCTCGCCAGAAGATAAATTAAAATTTATATCTTTAATAACTTCATTATCAATTTTCACTCCGCCCTGTTCAATCACCCGCCGCGCTTCAGATTTAGAAGACACTAAATCAGTTTCTTCCAAAATTTCCAAGAACTTTCTACTTTTTACTTTATAACTTTTTACTTCGTCTGGCGCTTCTTTTCTAGAAAAAACTTTTATAAAATTTTCTTCTGCTTCTTTTGCGGCTTTGGCCGAATGGTACAGCGTCACAATTTCCCTCGCCAAGCGCTTTTTTGCTTTCATCGGATCTGCTATAATTTTTTCTACTTCTGTATTTTGCACATCGGTTGCAAACTCAAAATATTTTTTTATTAAAGTATCGGGTATGGACATAACTTTGCCAAACATATCTTCAGGTGTGTCTAAAAGAGCAATATAATTGCCATAACTTTTACTCATTTTCTTTTCGCCATCAGTACCCTCTAAAAGAACGGTGGTCAAAATATCCTGCTCCGGCTGATTATATTTCTTCTGCACTTTTCTGCCCATAAGCAGATTAAATTTTTGATCAGTACCGCCCAATTCCACATCTGCTTTAAGCATAACCGAATCATAGCCCTGCAAAAGCGGATACATTATTTCCTGCATCTGGATGTCAGACCCCACTTTTATCCTTTTCTGAAAATCATCCCTTTCTAAGACACGCGCTACTGTGATTCTAGAGGTCAGGTCCATTAAAAGGGCTGTAAAATCCTTCTTGTACCATTCGCTGTTATGCCTAATCTCGGCTTTTTTGATATTTATTATCTTTGCGGCCTGAGAAAGGTAGGTTTTCATATTTTTTTTCACATCTTTTTCACCTAAAATAGGCCTGGTTTTATCCCTGCCGCTAGGATCGCCAATCATCGCAGTATAATCGCCAATTAACAAGATAATCTGGTGCCCTAAATCCTGAAATTGTTTAAGTTTTCGCAAGGGGACTGCATGACCAATATGTAAATCCGAACCAGTTGGATCAATGCCAAATTTAACGCGCAATTGCCTGCCGCTTTTCAATTTCTTTTCCAAACTTTCTCTGACAATTATTTCATCCACCCCGCGCCTCAAAATTTCTTCAATTAATTTTTCGTCTGTAATTACTTTTGCCATATAAAATAATTAATATTTATAGTCTAAATTTATCATAATTTCAACTTCTTTTCAAATTTAAAAGGCCATGAACTGCAGGAGTCCATGGCCATGATTTTTTACAAGCTTACGCTTGCGTTAATACCCTAAGGTTAATGTCGGCAGGTTGCCAGTTCCTCCATGATTGGCACCATCCTCAATAATCAGGGTATGATTAAGGTAGATATCCCAGTAGCTAACCCAATCACTTTGCACACTACACAGAATCGTGCTAGGTACAAAGGTGATATACCGAACACCGTTAATGATGTCCTGCTGGAAAATATTTCGAAAGGCATCAGAGTCTTTGACTTGCCACCAGCCCTTGCCGTCGGGCACGGCCTCAAATCCCGTGGCCGGAGTAAAAGGCTCTGGAGAGTCAATTCCACTGGTATAAAAACCGTGAGTGCCCGGATTATACCATGGTGCGAAAAAGCTTTGCCAAGTGGCATATTGGCTATCGTCTGGCGTTAAATAATACATGAGGATTCTTGGATTTACACAGGAAGAGACATTGGGAGAGACATTAATTCCGTAAAAATCCAATTGTGCTTTTCCTATGTTAGTGCCTTGCGCCAGATCTGAGAGGTCAAAAGTCATGAACCCTTTGTTAAAAAATGCTGGATGAAGGACATCACCACGAGAAGAATCAATTATGCCAGGCAGACTGAGTGCCTGATAATCCCAATCCCGATAATATAGACTCCCCGTGTATAGATCAATGGAGTTCAAAACTTTTGTGTTATTGCCAGGTGGAGGTGACGGTGGCGATGGAGGTCTTAGCACTAAGACCGGTCGGTTTCCCGTCCTGTAGTGATTCCCGCCATCTTCAATAAATAACGGGAAGCGAGTAAAAACATTGTTTAGGCTGCAATGGCCATTGCTTATCACGAAGGTTATATACTTTAATGGTTCAACACTATGCCAGTTTGCCATTATTAATTGCAGACGCTTATCCAATCTAACATGCCACCACCCATTTGCTTCGGGCATAGCCCCAAACCTCCAACCGAAAGTGTGGGGGTAAATATTAGCTATTTGAATATCAGATATGGGCGGGTCACACGACGGGGAACTTGAAAAACAGCTGTAATTCTTCCATTCCGAATATTCAACGGGATGAGGGAGATAAGCTGTTACATAACTACTTATATCTTTTGCATTTAATGGCGCTCCTTTGACGGAAAAAAATCTCAGTTCCACACCATCATATGACCCGATATCCTTAACCTGTGAGATGTCAAAGGTTATGAACCCGGTCCAAGTAACCTTTTTGGGGGTTGGCACCGAGCTCGCGATGACGTTGTTTACTGTCATCCCTTTTGCATAGCCGGTTGTGATGAAGCCCGTGTATTTATCGACGGGATAAAGAATTATTGGGTTTGAATTTGAAGTTGGGGCTGTTGCCTGAAAACTTTGCTCCTGAATAACAGTAGTCTGGGAATTTTTGTCCTCTATAGGAAATGAAAGGTTGCCTTGCTCCACGACTGTGTTGCCACAGCCAATTAGCAAGATTCCAAGAAAAGCGCACCAAAAACCAACCTTTTTCATACCTTCTCCTTCTACCTATATCTTGTCAAAGTGCAACTGCACTTGCCTAAACCATATCATATTTGTGTTAAAAAGTCAAGGGTTTGTTGTTGTTAAGGCAAAAAAAAAGCGGCCATGAACTCGTTGAGTCCATGGCCTTGCCCGTTTTCACGAGCCGCTGGATAATTTATTTTTAGTTTTTTTCCTTTTGGGCTTTCTCTATTATTTTTTCTGCATATACTGCCAAAGGCATTACGCCAAGCCTATTGTCTTTAGCCCATTTCTTTAAGATAGGGTCAATCTCTTGCAAACGAATAAGCATTTTGGCAGTATTTCCAAAACCCCCAAGCGCTTCATTTGTTTTTATTGCTCGTTCATTATTAAGCGCTCCAACTTTCCGTACCACATCAGCTGGTTCTAATAAGCCCGCCTTACATTTTTCAGTTAATTCTTCTCGTTTCTTTGTATGTTCCGAATTGATGTCAGCATACTTACCAATGGTTTCAAAAATTTCAAGGTATTCTTTGGCTGCTTTTAACAACTCATCCGATATTTTTTTACTCATTATTCTTCCTCCTTTTTTTGTTCTCGATTCAGAGTTTAATACCAAAGAATAACATAACCCATAACAAAAGTCAAGTATCAAACTTAAATAAAAAAAACGGCCCGTTTTAACGAGCCGTTATTATTTTTATCTCATAAAAATTTCTCTAAGCTTACTTAGCAATGATTTTTTATTTTTTTCTCTGAGTTCCTGGCAGGCCTTTTTTTGTTCACAGTCATTACATTTTTTGTTATCCAAAGGACAATCCTTTAATATCTTCTTGTCTTTTGCCATTTTTGCCTCCTTTGATTTGCTTCAATGTTTACAATTTTTTCTTTATTTGTCAATATTTTACAAAAAAATAATTAAAAACATGTATCAATAGTACCTGGGGTTTGGGGGCGCAACTAAGCGCCGATAACGAAGCGCATTACGTGCCATAAGCACTAGCGCATTTGCGACCCCAAAACTTTTTGGTACTTTTTGGTTACAAAAAGTACAAATAAAATTTCTTTTCAAAAAAAACGACTCGATTTCACGAGCCGCAAAAAATTGGTTCTTTTACAGGAGTTCACTCTTTAGAGTTTTATATATAAAAGACTAAAGTCTGAATTCCAATTCTAGAACCAATTTTTTATTTCAAACTTTTCAATTGTTCCTCAAGTTTCCCCAATTTCTCCTTCTGCTCTTTGAGCTTAAATTCCTCCTTTTCAACTACATCTTTGGGGGCTTTTTTTGTAAAGTCCTTGTTCTTTAATTTTTGCTCTAGTGATTGTGAATACTTTTTCACGCTGGCAATTTCATTGGCCAAACGAACTTTTTCCTTGGGTAAATCAACCAAACCTTCCAAATGCAAACAAATCTCACCAACTCCCTCTAAAACATGGGAAACCGAATTATCCGGCTTTATTTTGCCAATTTCCAAATTATTCAAGCGCGCCAAGTGAATAATATTATCAATTTGCTCATTCAATTTAATTTTGTCCAAATTTTTGCCAACAATCGTGACATCAACTTTTTTCGCTGGTTCAATTTTAAAATCAGACCGCAGATTTCTGATAGTCATGACAATTTCCTCAAATTTATAAAACGGATATAAAATTTCATCATAATTAAGCAACTTATCTGTTTCTGCAGAATATTCATCATCCTTAACATTGCCGCTTAAGTTAAGAGAAACAGTTGGCCAGAATTGGATCATTAATAAATCCTCATCCTCAAAATTTGACCAGATTTCTTCTGTTACAAAAGGAATAAATGGGTGCCATAAAATTAAAAGTTTTTCCAGAACATAAAGTAAAATCGTCTCTGTATGAACGCCTAATTCTTCATAGGGCTTGTCAGGACTGGCTTTAATCTGCAGTTTGGAAATTTCCAAATACCAGTCAGCCAAATCAGACCAGGTAAACTCACGCAAGGCCTCAATGGCTCCGGAAAAATTAAATTTATTTATGTCTTCAGTTGTTTCTTTAATCACTAAATCCAATTTAGCCAAAATCCACTGATCAGCCAAAGTTTCGCCATGCGGTTTTTCATCAACTCGCCTGACCTCGCGCACAGAAGTTAAAATATAGCGCGAAATATTCCAGAGCTTATTAACAAAATTGCGGCTGCCTTCCACTTTTTCATCATACAAGCGCGAATCAGCGCCGGCTGTTGTGCCGGAAATCATGGCCAAGCGCAAAGCATCAGTGCCGAATTTTTTAATCACTTCCAAAGGATCAACCACATTGCCCAATGACTTGGACATTTTTTTGCCTTTTTCATCACGCACCAAACCGTGCAAATAAACATTTTTAAACGGGATCTGGCCCAGCATAAAAGTTGTCTGGATAATCATGCGCGCCACCCAGAAAAATAAAATATCATAAGCAGTTTCCATCACCGAAGTCGGATGAAATTCCAAATCCTTGGAACCATTCAGCCAGGCATCCCAGGATTTATATTTCTGAAAATTTTTATCCAGCAAAGTTGAAAAAGTCCACAAGCCGGAGGAAAACCAGGTGTCTAAAGTATCAGAATCTTGTTTAAATCCTTTTTCTTTTGGAGATTCAAGACCGACATAAATTTCCTTGCCTTTGTACCAGACAGGTATCTGATGGCCAAACCAAATCTGGCGGGAAATGCACCAGTCGCGCAGATTCTCCAGCCAGTGATAATAATCATTGGCAAATCTTTGCGGAATTATTTTTATTTCATTGTCTTTAACCACCTGCAAGGCAACTTCCTTGATTGATTTTTTCTGAAAATATTTATTCCCTTTCAAGGTAATCTTTTTATTTACATCCACAAACCACTGTAATGAAGGCAATGGTTCAACCGGAGAATTGCAACGGTAACAAACGCTTAAATTCTGCTCTACATCTTCAACTTTCTCCATTAATTTATTTTTCCCCAGCCACTCCACAAATTTTTCCCTGGCTTTTAATACAGACAAACCCTCATAATCTTTGCCCGCTTCTTTGGTCATCTTGCCATCCTCGCCAATTACTTTTATTAAGGGCAATTTATTTTTCTGAGCAATTTCAAAATCAATAAAAGAATGGGCTGGCGTCACGCCCAAAGCGCCAGTGCCAAATTTTGGCTCAACTGACTCATCGGCTACTACTTTAATTTTCTGCGGTCCGTGACCCAAATCAACTGTAAATGTTTTGCCAATGTATTTTTTATAACGCTTGTCTTGAGAATTTACTGCCACTGCCGTGTCTCCCAGTTTTGTTTCCGGTCTGGTTGTAGAAATTGCGATTGGAAAATCTTTGGCATATTTGAAAGTGTAAAACTTTGTTTTAGTGGCCACATATTCAACTTCATCATCAGCCAAAGTTGAAGCGCAACGCGGGCACCAATTAACAATGCGATAGCCGCGATAAATCAAACCAGCGTCATGCATTTTCACAAAAGCATATTTTACCACCTGCGTTAATCCTTCATCCAAGGTGTATCTTTCCCTGGACCAATCACATGACGAACCCATTTTGCGCACTTGCTGGCGAATGGTGTTTCTTGATTCCTCAACAAACTTTTCTACCCTCTTTAAAAATCTTTCCCTGCCCAAATCATGGCGTGTTTTCTTTTCTTCCTTATACAAAATATTTTCTACTTTGGTCTGGGTAGCAATTGAAGCATGGTCAGTGCCTGGTAACCATAATGTTTTTTTGCCTGCCAAACGATTAAAACGAATCATTAAATCCTGATATGCCAGCATGGAAGCATGGCCAGTATGCAAAGTGCCGGTCGCATTTGGCGGTGGCATAGAAATCGAAAAATACTCAGGTCGCTGCCCTGGTACATTGTCAGGATTAAAATAACCTGAGTACTCCCATTTTTTATAAATCCTATCTTCGGTTTCTTGAGGATTATAGGCCTTTGGGATTTCGTTTGTTTGTTTATCTTTCATGGTTGTTTTGATACTAATTTACTAATTAATTACTAATACTACTAATTAGTATAATTAGTAGTAGATTTGTACATTAGTATCATTAAAATATTACCAAAATTTAAGCTTCTTGACAAGAAAGCTAATTTAAGGTTAAAGTATTTGACAGGTTTTAATAAAAATTATAAACTTAAAAATCCACTAATTATTTGTAATTTGGAATTTGATTATTGATTATTATAAACACATGGGGCTTTCACTTAACCAACAAATTTTTGAATTAATTAAAAATAGCCAAAAAATTCTGATTACTTTTAAAAAGAATTTTTCCGGTGACGCGCTGGCCAGTGCCTTGGCTATTTTTTTGCTTTTGAAAAAAATGGATAAACAAGCTGACATTGTCTGTCATGATTTTGTGATTGCCCAAAACTATGCTTTTTTGCCGGAAATTGACAAAACCAAATCAGAACTAAACGGCTTAAAAAAATTTATCATTTCTCTGGATATAGCCCAAAATAAAATTAAAAATTTTTCATATGATATTAAGGACAACAAGCTTAATATTTATTTAACGCCGGAAAAGCTTTTGGAGGAAAAAAATATTGCTTTTAACTCGGGAAAATATAAATATGATTTAGTCATCACCTTGGATACTGATAATTTGGAGTCCTTGGGCGAAATTTATAATCAGCACACTGACTTTTTTTACAGCACGCCAATCATTAATATTGACCACAATCCGGAAAACGAACAATACGGACAAATTAATCTGATTGAATTAACCAAAACTTCCAGCGCGGAAATTATCTTTGATCTAATTGAGCAATATGATATTAATTTGCTGGATGCTGAAATCGCTACCTGCCTTTTGACCGGCATGATTTCCAAAACTAAAAGTTTCCGTTCAGACAGCGTGACCCCGCGCGCCCTCAACATTGCCAGCCAGCTGATTTTAAACGGCGCTGAACGCGATTTAATAATTCAAAATCTTTATCGCACCAAATCAATCAATACTTTAAAACTCTGGGGCAAAGTTTTGGCGCGCTTAAAGCATGATGCTGATTATAAAATGGCTTGGTCCTATCTGTCGCAAAAAGATTTTATTGAGTTAAACATTAAAAATCCCAATCTGAATGAAGTGATTGAAGAGCTTTTAACCTCTGCGCCCGAAGCTGAAATCATTATTTTGTTTTATGAAAATGAAAAAAAGACCATTTCCGGCCTTGTTTACACCTCCAAAAATTATGACTCTTTATATTTGGCAAAATCTTTTAATCCCCAGGGCACAAAAACTTTTGCCACCTTTGAACTTGATAAAACTGATCTGCTGGAAGCCAGCAAAGAAGTGATTGAAAGCATTAAAGCCAATTTGCCAAAATAACCCCGCGGAGCGGGGTTATTTTTATTGTAAATTTTTGGCTGTCTCTTTCATTTCTTCTTTAAATTCTTCAACTGTTTCTTTAATCATTTTATCATAGTCCGGGATTTTGCTTTGCAAAAATTTATGGACTTGATCCGGATCATTGGTTTCCCGAACCTTATCAAATTCTTCACGCTCAGCTTCTGAAAGTTTTTCCAAAGCATTAATAGTAATTCTTTTTAACAAGGACTCAGTCATCAAAGTCAAAAAATTCATTTGCCTTTCTTCTGACAGACCTTCCAAGCCCAGCTCTTTGATTAAATTTGTTGTAGGCATATTTTTAATTCAATATTTAAATATTATCTTCTCTTTTTAAGAGTTTTAATAGCTCTCCAGATTTTATTTTCTGCTCCAATTCTTTTATCCGTTATTTCACCTTTGCCATAAACACGCATTACATTTTGTGCCCCGCGAGGCCCCAAAATTTTATTTAAATTCTTATTTTTAGTTTTTAAGCTCTCATCTCCCCTTAAAATTTTGTAAACATCTTTAACAGTTCTTTTCTGTCCTGATGTCATATCTACTTTAGGAGGAGCTGCTTCAGGAGTTGCGACAGGCACATTTTCTGCATGAAGAGCTGCATGTCCAGACGATGGAGAAGGTGGTTGTCCGCCTAAAACTTGTTTAGCTCTTATTTCAGCTGCGTGTTGCTGCGCTAAGTTCAACTTTGGATGTCTAATATGTCCTTCATGTCCTTTTATTGGTGCTAGAGGAGTTTTACGAAGCTCTGTAGGTTGTGTAGGAGTTCCAGCTCCAGTAGGCTGTTCCTGAAGTGGTGCAGTTGGCCCTGCAATGATTGGGTGTCCTGGCGTTCCTGGCGGCCCTCCTGGAGGTGGTGGCGCACTTGGAGGTGAAGGTGGAGGAGTTTCAGCTGAATGTACAAAGTGAGTTGGTGCCCCTATATCTCTACCCTGATAAGTCCCAGGTATCTTAGTTTGAACTGTAGGATAAGGTTCGTGCTTAGTTGGAAGTTTATGATGCAAAATTCTGTGTCCATGTTTTTTAACCTCTTCTACTAAATGCTCTGCCTTGGAAACACCTGGCAAATGCTCTGCTTTGGGTGCTGCCCCTATGCCTTTAGCAATGCCAGTTGGCATTTTTTCAGCCAGGCCAACTGGCCCGGAAAAATAATGCGATACGGCTTCGTGCACCTTTCCGCCTACCCAAGGACCCAAAAGGACTAAAGCAGCGGCTGCTCCACCAGCCAAAACATAGCGCCTGATATCCTTATTTTTCATTAATTCTTTAAATTTATCATCTAGTTTTTTATCATTGTTGGAAAGATAAGATTCTAAATTTTTAGCCACTTCCCGTGCTTTCTTCTGTTTTTCTTTTTCTTGCGCTCTTTTTAAAATCGCCTCAAAACCAAGAAAAGAAGCACCAGCGCCAAATGCTTTTTGAAACCACCTGCCAGCCACCACGCCTGTTAGCATGGCAGCTCCGGTTGCGCCGCCTACTGCGCCGGCACCAACGCCAACCCCCAACAAAATGCCAGAATACATAAGTTTTGTTCTCAAAGGCAGCTTGCGGTATTTATCAACTGCAGAAAAAGCATAATCTTTTAATTTTTCAAATTTAGTTTTGCCTTGTTCTTCTAACCTTAACTTTGTCTTTAAATCATTTAACTTAATACCTTCTTCAACCATTGTTGCTTGCACGATTTCCTCTGATTGCTTAAGCAATTCTTTATCATAATCAAATTCGCCGCTAAAGCCCAGCTTTTTCATGTCCTTAATACCGTTTTCTAACATTTTAATTCGCTTGGGATATTCCTTGCCGTATTTGGCCAACAGTTCTTTTTTTGACAGCTTTAAATCATCAAATTCCAGATCTTTGCCAAAGCCCAATTTTTCCCATTCCTCTTTGCTGTCTTTTTTTAATTCTTCTAATTCTGATTTTTTTAATCCCAAAAGCAAATTCTGGCGCCGGCGCAGATTTTGCAGATATTTTTCCTGAGCTGCTTGCCATTCAGGGGTATTTTTTTTCTTTTTAAAACGGTCCAAATTGGCAAAAGCTTGCCTTGACACCTGCAGATTTTCTAAATTATTTTTAAATTCTGACTCAAACTTTTTATTTTTAAATTGCTCCTCAAGTTTTTCAGCTTCATCTTCAGTTAAAATTTCACCGCCAGAATAACCTCTGCCTGCCATGGGCGCTTCCTGTTGTTTTGACTCTCGGCGTCTTTTCAATTTTGCCTCTACAAAGGCCTTGGCATCTTCCTCACTTAATTTTTCGGCATCACTAAAACCTAATTTAGCCGCCAGGCGATTATAATCTGGGCCAGCCAAAATTTCTTCTGGTTTAGCTGCCTCTTTTTCCGGAATAATTTCTTCTGGTTTTTTTTCTTCAATTTTTCCCGGCTCAGCCAAATACCATTCCCAGGCCTCAGCAACTTGTTTTTCTAATTTTTCTTTGGCTGCTATCTCACTAATTTCGCCTAATTGTTCATCATAAGTAGCCAGAGGCACTGCGCCTTCACTTTCAATTTCTTTTTGTGCCTCGGAAGTTAATTCCTCTTCTTCATTCTGAACTAATCTTAATCTTCTTTTTCCGCCTATTTTATCCTGCTCAGTGCCGCCCACTGCCTCAACCGAGCTGACCAATCTTACATTTCTTTCATTGACAGCCTCCTGGGCTGCTTCGGTTAAACTGGCAAGTGCCCTTTGTCTCATTTGCTCTAATTTTTTAGGCGTATCCACAACCTCAAATTTACGCGCCTTTTTTATTTCAGGCGGTCTTTCTTCTGCCCCCTTGGCTTTTTCCGCAAAGCTTGGCATAAATTTAAAATTATAATTTATTTCTTATTTCTTTAATTTTTCTCTCTTCTATTTCCTTGACAAAATCATTAATAATCTGATTTTGCTTTTTTTGTAAAATTTTAAGCTTAATCAGATAATCTCTGTAGATCTGCTCTATTTTCTTGCTTTTATTCTGAATTTCCTGCTTAGTTAATTGTTTAGCCATAATAAAAATTGATATATATTTGTATTATATCATATCTTAGCAAAAAAATCAAGCTTGAAAAAAATACTAAATTAGGTTAAAATTTATTTAATATTATTTATTCCTTGGGCATGTAGCTCAGTCGGTTAGAGCGCTACCCTTATAAGGTAGAAGTCGGTGGTTCGAGTCCACCCATGCCCATAAATAACCATAACGAATAACAATAACCCTAATTAAAAAGTTATTGTTATAGTAATTGTTATTGTTTAAAAATGGGCAATTAGCTCAGCTGGTTAGAGCGCATCGTTGACGTCGATGAGGTCGCTGGTTCGATTCCAGCATTGCCCACCAAAATAAATGAACTCCAAATTTAAGCTCTCAAAATATAATTTCAATCTCCCTCAAGAAATCATCGCCCAAAAGCCAGTTTCTCCGCCTGATACTTGCCGACTTTTGATTTTAGATAGAAAAACTAAAAAGATTATTGATGATAAATTTTTAAATTTAACTGATTATCTGCAACTGGGCGATGTTTTGGTTTTTAATAATTCCAAAGTAATTCCAGCACGATTGATTGGCAGAAAAATAACAGGCGGCAAAGTGGAAATTTTGCTTTTGCGTCAAATCAAACCAAACATCTGGGAATGTTTAGTCGGCAATTTACAGATTAGAAAACAAATTGGTACTGAAATAATTTTCGCGCCTAATTCACGAATGGAGCAGATGCTCCATTCTACCCGCAAGGGTAGCCAAGAGCATCTGCTCTTGGCGGGAAAAATTATCTCTCGTGCCCAGGACACTGCCCAAATAAAATTCAATTTCTCCGGCCAAAAATTAATGGCCCAAATCTTTAAGCTAGGCCAAATGCCCACTCCCCCATATATCAAAAGAATTGCCAAACAAAATGAATACCAAACCTTTTTTGCCCAAAAACTCGGCTCAGTAGCCGCGCCAACAGCCGGACTGCATTTCACTCCCCGAATTTTTAAAAAACTTAAACAAAAAGGCGTGCAAATTGAATTTATTACTTTGCACGTTGGCTTAGGCACGTTCCAACCAATAAAATCAGAAGATATAACCAAACATCAAATCCACGAAGAATATTTTGAATTAGATAAACAAACTGCACAACGCTTAAACCAAGCCCAAAAAGAAAAACGCAGAATTATTGCCGTTGGCACAACTTCAGTTAGAGTTTTAGAATCTTGCGCCCGCCCGAGCTGTCATGGTGAGCCCTTCGGCAAGCTCAGGACAAGCACTAAAAAGTTTATGGTGAGCTTGTCGAACCAAACCATCTGCGAGGGCGCTTATTTAGTTAAACCCCAAAAAGGATTCACAGATATTTACATCTACCCAACTTACAAATTTAAATTTGTTGATGCCCTGATTACCAATTTCCATTTACCAAAATCTTCACTTTTACTTTTAGTTTCTGCCCTTGCCAGCACAAATTTTATTAAAAAAGCTTACCAGTATGCGATTAAGAAAAAATATCGCTTTTATTCGTTTGGGGATGTCATGCTAATAAAATAAAGCGCCCACACATATATGTAGGCGCCTGTTTTTTCATGTCACGCTGGCATATTATTTAGCCGCAATAGCGTAGACTCTCAAACTGGAGAAGATTTTGAACTTATGGGTTTTGCAAAAGGGGCATTCCACCATCCAAAAGCGAAATGTCATTCCGCCTTTGCTCAACTCTGCATCTTGGCAAGAGGACTTCTCCATTTCGTCGGTGATTTTGAATGTTTGTTCACCGCATTTTACCTCAAATCCGATTAGGTCCGAAAAGGGGAAACCTCTCTCTTCCCTGTCCAGCCAGGCATCATACTTGGCATCATCCTCGCTTGTGTCTTCTAAAATTCTTAGAAAGACCAACAAACGCTTTAGCCAATTAAATTTTTTCATCTTTTCCTCCTCGTTTGATATTTAATACTCTGAATTATTCAGACTTAAAATCATATCACATTATTAAATTGGTGTCAAGGCCATGTAAAATTAAAATTAAACTTGTTTTTTCGCTAAAAATCAAGTAAACTTGAAATGTGATGATCAAAAATAGCGAACAACTTATCTCCCAATTTCTCAAGGATTTTGCCCAAGATCCTAATTTTAAATTTGTCCAAAAATTGCTAAAAAAATTTAAGGATTCAGAAATTTATCTGGTCGGCGGCAAGGTGCGTGATATTTTACTTCAGCGCGACTCTTATGACTATGATTTTGTAGTGCGCAATATTAATACCAAGGACTTGGAAAAATTTTTAGCCAAAGAAGGCACTGTAAATTTAGTGGGTAAATCTTTTGGCGTGTTTAAGTTTGTACCTAAAAAATACACGGGCTTTGAACCCATTGATATTGCTTTGCCCAGGACAGAACATTCTTTCAATACCGGCGGTTACCGTGATTTTGATATCCAATCAGATCCAAAACTGCCAATTGCCAAAGATCTTGAAAGACGCGACTTTACGATTAACTCCATGGCCTTAAACTTAAAAACTTCAGAGCTGATTGACCCTTTCCAAGGTCAAGAAGATATTTTAAATAAAACTATCAGAACAGTGGGCAAGCCAGTAGAAAGATTTCAGGAAGATTACACGCGCATGCTGCGCGCTATTCGCTTTTCAGTCCAGCTTTATTTTAAAATTGACCAGCCAACCTATATTACCATTCAAGAAATGGCACCAAAGATTAAAGATATTCCAGCTGAAAGAAGCACTGAAGAAATAAATAAAATTATTCTGTCGCCTAATGCTGAATTCGGCCTACAGCTTTTGCAAAAATCAAATCTTTTAAAATATATCATCCCGGAATTAGAATCTGGCGTGGGCGTTTCTCAAAACAAAAGCCATATTTACAGTGTCTTTACCCATAGTATTAAAGCGCTTGAGGCAGCTAGCCAAAGAAACTACAATTTAAATGTGCGTTTGGCAGCGCTTTTTCATGATATTGCCAAACCACAGGTTAAAAAAGGCGAAGGGCCAGACAGCACCTTTTATAATCATGACATTGTGGGCGCAAAAATTACGCGCAAAATTTTGCAACGACTAAAATATCCCAATGAAACAATTAATAAGGTTTCTCATTTGGTTCGCCATCATATGTTTTTTTATTCCCTGGGCACAATTACTGATGCGGCTATCAGACGGCTTTTAGTGCGCATTGGTCCGGATAATATAAATGAAGCAATCCAATTAAGAATCTGTGATCGTTTAGGCATGGGTCGGCCCAAAGCCAAGCCCTATAAACTAATGGAATTGGAAAAACGCTTACACGAAGTCCAGTTAGATCCGATTTCAGTTAAAATGCTAAAAGTTAAGGGTGATGAGCTGATGAAATTATTAAAAATTAAACCCGGTCCAAAAATCGGTCTGCTTTTAAATGCACTTCTAGCTGAAGTTTTAGAAGACCCCAAAAGAAATAGAAAAGCTTATCTGCAAAAAAAATTAAAAGAATTAAACAAACTTTCTGATTCTGAATTAAAAGAACTGGCTCCTCAATTAGAAAAATATGAAGAGGAACGAAAGAAACAATATTTTAGTAAAGTTAAGTGGGTAGAATAGGCGAAAACGCTTTGGCAAAAGAATGGAATGACAGGCTTTAGCCTGTTACCTAATTCGATAACACACTAAAGTGTGTCAATCCGAAAACGCCAAAGCGTTTTCGCCTCCCTTCTTACCCCTCATCCGCAGCTTTAGCGTAGGATGACCCTTCTTTCTCCCCTTACCCCCAAACCAATGATCATCAAAACAAAACAAGAAGATAATAACCAACGTTTGGACAAATTTCTTGTAACCAAACTCCCTATCTCCCGCAGCCAAATCCAAAAACTTATCAAGGCGGGTAATATTTTAGTTAATGACAACAGTAGTTCAGTCCACAATTTTTTACAGCCAGGCGATCAAATAAAAATTTCAGCCAAAGAAATCAAAAAATTAACCACTGCCAAAAAATTACAACCCAACAAGAAAATTAAATTTAAGATTGTTTATGAGGATGAAAATATTTTAGTCATTGATAAACCAGCCGGGCTTTTAGTTCATCCGACTGAAAAAATGGAGCCAAATACTTTGGTCAATGGTCTTTTAGCTAAATATCCCGAGATAAAAGATATTGGGGATGACAAATTAAGGCCTGGCATTGTCCATCGTCTGGATAAAGCTGTTTCCGGATTAATTCTGGTCTGCAAAACCCAAAAGGCCTTTGATTATTTTAAAAATCTATTTCAAAAAAGAAAAGTAAAAAAAATTTACACTGCTTTGGTCCATGGCCAGATGGAACGCTCCGAGGGTGAAATTAATTTGCCCATTGAACGCGCCAAAGGCAAAGGCAAAATGGCTGTTAAATCCCAAGATCAAGGCGGTAAAGAGGCCATTACAAAATATATTCTACTTAAACAATTTAAAAATTTTGCTTTATTAGAAGTGGAAATTCTCACTGGCCGCACTCATCAAATCCGCGCTCACTTGAACGCTATCCAACATCCTGTTGTCGGCGATAAATTGTATAAGCAAAAATGGGTGAAAGAAAGTTTAGATTTGGACCGGCCATTTCTGCATTCAACCATTTTAAGCTTTAAAAATCTGGATGGTAAAAAACTAGAATTCAAATCCAAACTACCGCTTAAATTGCAACGTTTATTAAAACAAATTACTTAATTATTGATACATATCTACAAATTCCTACAGATCTACAAATGGGTAATGGGTGAAATTATTAGTAGATTAGTAGAATATTAGTAGATTAGTAACCTATGCACCAAATAATTACAATTTCAGGAGATCCGGGTTCAGGCAAATCAACCATTGCCCAAGAACTGGCCAGAAAATTAAAGGCCAAAAGGATTTATGTTGGAGAAATAAGAAGAGAGATTGCCAGAAAAAAAGGTTTAACTTTGGCAGAGCTAAATAAATACGCGGAAAAGCACCCGGAAACAGATGTGATTATTGATAAAAAGATAGCTAGCCAAGCCAGACATTTGGCCAGAAAATATCCGGTTATTGTGGAAGGTCGCACCCAATTTTATTTTATTCCCGAATCTTTTAAACTATATGTCAAAGTTAGCTTGGCTGAAGGAGTAAAAAGAATTTGGCACCAAATGCAATCCCAAAAAGCTAAATCTGCCAGAAATGAAGGCGAGATAAATACATTGGCACAGCTTAAAAAATCAATCAGCGCCCGCATTGCCAGCGATAAAAAACGCTATAAAAAATATTACAACATCGATCACACTAAGAAATCTAATTATGATTTTACTTTAGACACTACGGGTCTAACCAAGAGACAACAAATAGCTAAAATTTGGCAAAGGATTAAATCCTTGACGAAAAAAATAAAATAAGCTAAAAGCTTGACAACCCCTAAAAAGGCGCTAATCTAATAATATCTTTAAAGAAAGATAAAAACTTATCAAACAAAGGAGGTATTTAGATGGCTACTGCTATTGAAAAAGTAATTGAAGGACTTAGTCCCAAAGAATTATTCGTTGTATATGCCGAGGATTATTGTGAAGCTAGCGACGAGGCAACGCTCGGTATATTCGGCAATAAAGCAGATGCTCAAATCTTTGCAGATGCATATGATAAACAAGCACGGCCATGTCATAGGGCGAGAATCGATACCATTAAAGCTTGGAAGCTTCCCGAGCACCTCGTAATAAAAAATTCCTACGTGCCCTTATAAAAACCCATCGCATCTTAGCGAAAAAGCCCCGTGATAAAAACATGGGGTTTTATTTAACTTTACTTGACTAATTCAATAATATCAGCTACACTAATATTACCGCAAAGCGGTCACTTCGTGACAAATCCATTCGGATTTCTTTTAATTTTAAAATAATATAAATTCAGAATTCGGCTTTCAGAATTCGGAATTCAAAATATATGCCTAAGAAAAAAATCATAGAAAAACAAATCCTTGACAAGCTGGAAGTCAAACCAGGCATGGTTGTCCGTATTCATCAAAAAATTAAAGATGTCAATACCAAAGGCGAAGAAAAAGAAAGAATCCAGGTTTATGAAGGTCTGGTCATTGCCAAAAAACATGGCCATGAGCAAGGCGCCTCAATTACTGTCCGCAAAATCAGCGAAGGCATTGGTGTGGAAAAAATCTTTCCTTTGAATTCCCCCTTGATTGATAAAATTGAACTGGTTGACCAAAAAGCAGTCAGACGTGCCAAATTATATTACACCCGCGATTATAAAAAACGCTTAAGATCAACTTCTGAAAAAAAGGCAAAATAAAAAAGACAAACCGTCCTCGTGTCATTCAGAGCTCGCCTTGGCGAAGCCAGGCAAAGCGTGGAATCCTTGAAGTAATAGATTCTTCGTTTCACTCTGAATGACGGTTTGTCTTTTTTTATTTTATAAAATTTACATTGCTAGTCTGTTTTCTTGACCCCAAATATCCCTTCCTGCTGGTTTTGACTTTGACTTCGGAATAAGTTTTAAAGCTTCTAAAACCTTTGGATTAATCTTTTTAGTATCAACACCTTTTAAACTAATGCCTTCAATCATTTCAACTGCTGGCCCAATAATTTTATCACCTGGCCCTCCCATCCGTTCTTTTAAAGATTTTATACGTTGTTCTGCCAGCTCAGAAATATTTTCAACTTTTTTCGGCTGTTCTTTTTGTACGACTCTTTCTGTCCTTGAATTTTTTTGTTCACTATAAGCCATATATTTATTCTTAAATATTTTTAATTCTTTTCCTTATTTCGTCCAAAGCAACAATATTTGATGTTTCCGCGGTTTTTTTAATTTCTGCCCTTTCTAATTCACCCATATCATCAAGGTAAGCATTGGCATTTTTGAAAATTATTTCAATGGCCGCACCCCGCGTCTGATCATCATAATTTTGCGGATTTTGCACCACATCCAACACATTTAAAGGCGTTAATTTGTCATTCTTTTTAGGCATATAATTTTAACTAATTGTATATTAAAATAATAGCATTTTAATTAAAAAATTTCAAATTAAAAAGACGGGGTCGAAACCTCGTCTTTTGATTGAAGAGTTATAAGTCAAAATAACTTTTAAATAATATTCCTCCTGTTGTCATAGATAACAGGCTCAAGATGAGCAATACCAGATATGAAACATTTTGAGGATAGATACTTATCCCTGCCGGATGAGTTATTTCCACTCCTTCCCTGCCTGAATCCAGCAGTGTCTCTCTTAGCTTCATCAAAATATTACTTTTTTCAAGTTGCGCAGAATCAGGCCTGATTTTTTTCAGTTCATCCAGCGAGGCCTGCAAATTTTTGTACCAGAACTCAACATCTTCATCAGGCGTCCTATAGAGAATGGAAGTGAACCCGTTTGTCAGTCCTTCCTTCTCCATATAGGAAACAACAGTTTCCATTTCTCGAGTTGCTAATTCAATGGTATTGGCATCAGCAGCTCTTTTGATATGTCCGGTGCAATTAATCTTAAAGATAATGCTTTTGTAGGCACGAAGCCCTCCCCAGAATACAAATGGCAAACACAATAAGATAGCGACTGCCAGCTTCCAACCTTGACGTTCTCCATAATAATGCATTCTTTTCCTCCTTATTAAAAAAGAATTTGATTTTTCAATATAACAAATCCTAGGAAAAATGTCAATAGAAAAAGACGTCCCGAGTTGCGGGGCGTCTTTGTGTTTTTAATTCGATTGATTGAATTGATTAAAATGTGAATTTCAGGCTGGTCCTGAGGAAAACAACTTCCCCAGGCAGAGCCGGCGTTTGGTTGTAGGCGATCCAAAAGCGCAAAAATTTAAATTGCACAAATGGGCCGTAAGCCAGCTCGCTGAATTGGCCGTTTTCCAGGTTGCCAAAGGCCTCAATCACGCCGCCGATGGATACATCATCCTTGAATGAGCGAGATGCTTCCATTGTGGTGTAAAGCTGGTGCGGCTGGTTTTGCAAGGTAACATAATAATCCACCTCGGCAAAAACATCGTTTTTGCCAAAGGGATAATCCAGCCACAGCGAACTAATGACCGAGGCTCCGGCCGAGTCGCTATAAATGCCGGTCAGGATATAGGCGTCGAGCTTATTGAATAATTTGAACCTGGGCCCGAAATAAGAAAAGAGCAGGGTAAAGTCCTCGCTCGGATTGCCGAATATGACGGCATGCGAGTACAGAGAATTTCTCCCCTCGTCGCCGAATTTCCAAAAGCTGTGATTCAAGCTGACCTGATATTGACCCTCATAGACCGGATTTTTTTTCTGGGCCGGTTCATCGCCATAAGCACTCCCTAAGGCAATGAAAACAACCAGTATTGCTGCATAAACAAACAAACTCTTTTTCACTTTCTTTTCCTCCTTCTTGATTTTTTTTGTCAAATAACTTGACTTTTTACCTTAGCAAATCTGCTAAAAAATGTCAAGAGAAAAGACGAAGTTAAAACTCCGTCTTTTTGTTTTTGATTCAAATAACCTGTAATCCTTTGGCTTGAACCTGTCTTTCAATCAGTTTTTGCAGCCGATTAAAATCAGGGTCAAATTCAGCTCTAACCAATGACTCAACTTCAGCCGAGAGTGCCAGATTAACAGTGTCGCGAATTTGCCTGAACAAGATAGCTGATTGAGATAAGAATTCTTCAACGTCACTACTGAATTCTTTGATTTCTGCTTCAATTTCCATTAGCTTCATATCATAGGTTTTCAAGGAAAGGAGCTGCTCTCTGGATTTTTGCAGAGTATTTAAGCGCTCTTGCAGTTTGCTATGCAGAACACCTAACCTCTCAATATGGGCAGTGACCTTTTCTTTCGCCTCCTCATTTTTATCTGCCACAGCTTGCTGGTAAAGCGCTTGCAGTTCAGCGGCCTTATTATCCCATTCTCCAGCCAGATGGCCAAATCTTTCAATTGCTTGCTCAATCCTGTGCAAACCGACTTTTGTTAGCCATTCATGGCTTAGCTTATTCATCTCGGTCGGGTTTTGAGCAATTGCTTTTGGATCCGGCTGCTTAAAAAATGCTGCAGGATTCAAATATAATTCAAAAGAAAAATCCTCAAAAGCTAACTTACCCAACATGGAAACTAGGAAACATACACCAAATGCACAAAGATTTCCAAATCCAAAACTTGTAAAAATTATATTCAGTATATCCCAGGTTAATATCACTAAGCCCGGTAAAAAACCAAGAGATCTTAACAAAAATCTTTTGGTAAACAGATTCATCCGCCGTTGTTCTGGCAAACGAGCAATTTTTAAATTAGGATTTTTTTGAGCAATGGCATTTTCAATTTCGCTTATCTCTTTCTTAACACTTTTTATTTGTTTTTGAATTTCCGCTTCCTGTTGAAGTGTTATGGTAGGAACAATTGAATCTTCCAGCTTTTTAAGCTGGATTTTTAAATTTCCTAATTTGAATTCATCTTCTTCAAGCTTAAGCCCGTAAATATCCAGCTGCATTTGCAGAACCAGGGCGGGCAATTCATCTTTGGTAATAAAATTAACTTCTTCCAGCGGCCCCTTTGTTTCAGGGATCGCAATTGAAGTAACCTTATCATCAGATGGTTCAATTCTCTTTGCGACTTGTTCCATTTTTTCCTCCTTTTTTTATTTCAATTTACAAGATATTTAAAATTAGCATGTTCTTTGACTAATGTCAAGAGAAAAGACGAGGCCTAAACCTCGTCTTTATTGCTTTCTTATTTAAATAATTGAACAATCAGTCCAATTAAAAATGGCAGTATAAATATCCCAAAACCGAGCAACAACATTTTTAAAACCCCAATGTAAAAAACTCTTTCTTCGTAAAGAACTCTTTTTTCATAAATCATTCTCATCTTAATTTTCTCTTTCATTTTTTCCAGGATTCTTTTTACTATACTCATTAATCTTTCCTCCTTTCTAAGCTTAACCAAAATGATTATACCTAAAATTATTTGGAATATACCAAATGCTATAGTGATACAGCCAACCGCAATTTTAAAAATGAAAAAAATACTTATTTGTTCCATTTTGCCTCCTTTTTTCAATGTTCCTTTTTCCCTTGAAAAAACTTCAAGGTTTTCTAAAACCCACTAAATATAATGGGCTTTAGAAATAGGGATGATTGCTCATCCCAAGAAATTAAGGGTAATGGGTCATTCTGGCTGAATTCAAGCAGTTATTCTTTCGCGGAATTGCGACTACCAGGAGGGAATTTCCTCCCAGGAAAAACGATTACATAGTTAACGTTAACGTAGTCGTAGCCATTGCCACTTGGCAGTAATGCCCATCTTAATTTGATATCGTCAGTAGGATCGTCACCATGCGGATTGTAATAGAAGTTAAGATCTTTCAGTCCATTATGCGGATGGGATTTAAAGGGTAATCCTGAATAGTAGTGGCCCCCAGTGCAGATGTGTTTGGCACAGTTGCATGTGCGGTTGGTACATTTAACTCCTATATCACATGGCAGACGGTTTATCGTAGTTTCAGGATGGACATCAGGGATAATGGGTGGAACAAGGTCTATTGACATTAAAAAGTAGCCATCCTTAAATGCCACGGTATTTACGTTGCCGCGAATTTGTACATTCTCGCCCCTAGTTTCGCCATGGCTCATTTTAAATAAACCTGCTTGGGGGAAATCGCTACGACTTGGCACCTTAAACCCTGATCCATAGATTTCCGATTCAATAAAGCCGAAACGCAAGTTGGTTTTATCAAAGGTGAAACTCACCATGACAGAAGGGCTCTTAACAGGATTGATTATTATTTCTTTTTCTACCTCATTTCTTGCCTGGTTATCATAGCTGGGCACTTCTATGGACTTTACATTACCGACAGAAGTTGGAGGGTTCATTGTTTTTGGTTTATTTGAACAGCTAATTGTTGCCAAAAGGAAAAACATACAAATAACCATCAACCTTCCCTTCATTTTTCTTCCTCCTTTCAAAGTACAGTTTTTTTCCCTTGAAAAAATTTCAAGGTTTTCTAAAACCCACTAATTCTAATGGGCTTTAGAAAGGGGGGATAATTTCTTATCCCCAAAAAATTTAATAATGGGCAAATCTGACCGAATTCAAACAGTCATTCTTTTGCACATTATCATCCAAGGGCAAATTGCCATGACATTGAGCTATTTCCAGATTTCCTTGCCAGCTAAAACCAAGGTAATTAAGCGGACACTGTTCATTCATATTTGAAATTGAAAAAGCTCTCATTGTTATTGAGGGTTGTTTTTCAATTTTGAAATCTTGACGAATCAGATAGTTTAGGCATTGATTTATTGCTTGTTTCAATTCAATTTCTGGATTTTCTTTGTTTTTCAAATAGCTTTCAATCAATGTTTTATTGCCAACAAATTTGAATTTTGCTCGGAAACCAGCATTGCTAATTATGTCTACAATTTCAACATCATGAGGGATTTCCATCACAAAATAATTCGGATAATTCGCTCTAGCCTGGCAAATCTGCCAAAATGTTGGCTTAGCAATTATTTGACCAGCTTTAGTATCATAAATTATATTTGCTAGACCATATAATTTTAGTACGAAGATTGCTGTGATAATAATACAAACAACAAATACTGATAACCAAGCAATTATCATTCGTTTAAAAGCCTTTCCTGATCTTACTTCTTTCATTTTTCTTCTCCTTCTTTTTTAAAAGTTTCTTGGAAATCAAGAGTAATTTTGAGTCTTCCCACTGCCCATGCCACGGGCATAGCAGCCATCAGAACGATATACCAGTAGCCAGTAAAAAATTCGGCATAACTATGCAAGAATACATCAACACTTGCTATCTTATAGATAATAAGGCTGCAGCCAAATCCCACCCCTGCAACCAGCATGATAGCTTTCAGAATTCGGTAAGTGCTAGCTACAAACTTATTCATTTTCTTCCTCCTTGGCACCTTGTGCTTTAATTTTTTCAATTCTTTCTTCATCCGCCTTAATAACCAAAATTAAACCTCCCAGTATCGCAAAAAAATTAAGAACGACTATTATACCAATTCCAAACTGGATGAGTCGTTCTTGTATTCCAAATAATGGAGTGTCCCCAGGGACGAATGATGATAATATTAGCAGGTCAACTACTAAAACTTCGCAGGAAAACATGAGTGGGAAGCCATCAGAACAATCAACTCCCATTTTTTTCGCCTTAGGAACCACAACTTTACCGACTACTATTGCAAGCAAATTAAAAACTATTCCAATCGGGGTGAATAGTTCCAGGTCTGGTATTTCAAGTAATGGAGTGTTCCCAAGGACGAGTGATGGTAACACAAGGACGAGTGACGATAATAATATTAGTATATCTACTAATAAAATTATACGGGAAAACCAAATTATGCCGCCTTCAGAATAATCAAATCTACTCATTTTTCCTCCTTGGCACTTGGTGCTTTTAATTTTTTCAAGGTTCTATCTTGAATATCATATAATAGCAAATCCAGCTAATCTTGTCAATAATATCACAACAATTTTTTACCTAAAATTAGTCATTTTAGCCAAATTATTATTATTTTTATCAAAAATATTGACAAATTTTTGAGTATATGCTACACTTAAAGCAACTTCATACAACCTCACCTAACATAATATAACCTTTAAAACCCATGGACGAAAAATTATCAACATTACTTCAAAACATTGGCTTTACTGAAAAAGAAGCTCTGGTTTATCTTTCCCTAATGGAATTGGGCTCTGGCACAGTCAGCCAAATAGCCCAAAGAGCCAAATTAAAAAGGTCAATTATTTATATTATATTAGAAGGCCTGATTAAGCGCGGTTATGTTTCAGAACTGCCAGAAACAAAAATCAGCCGCTATATTGCGGTTGATCCGACTAAAATCCTGTCTGATTTAAAAAATAAAATTGTTGATTTAAAAAATCTGCTTCCCTCCCTTTTAGCCATCTATAATAAACCCGCTTGGAAACCAAAAATTAATTATTTTGAAGGCAAAGAAGGCGTGGCCAATGTTTACCGTTATATTGAAAATGTTAAAGAAGCTTGCTTTATTACTTCCACTGGCCGAATTGCTGAACATTTACCAGAAGAAGTAGAGGCCTGGATAACAGATAAATTAGCCAAATCAGTCCCTTTGGTCGGCAAACATTTACTTTCCAATACTGAAATAGATCATAATTTTGCCAAAAGATTAAAAGGCACCAAACAACAGATCAAATTTTTACCTAAAGGATTAACTGTAGATATGGATATATCCATTTATGAAAATAAAGTTGCCCTAACATCCCTGGAAGAACATTTATTTATTGTGGTCATTGAATCAAAAGCTTTGTATAATTCTATGAAAACAATTTTTGATTTATTGTGGGAACAGGGAGTGAAATGATTTTTGTCACCCTGAGCTTAGTCGAAGGGCGACAAAAATCTTAAATAAAAAAATCAGCTCTGATGGTTCGACATGCTCACCATGACAGAACTGATTTTTTATTTCAAAAGTTTTTTCAAAAATTGTCCGGTATAACTTTTCTTCACTTTAACAATCTCTTTCGGCGTGCCTTGGGCTATAATATAACCGCCTTTATCCCCGCCTTCAGGTCCCATGTCAATTACCCAGTCAGCTGATTTGATTACATCTAAATTATGCTCAATTATTAAAACCGTATTGCCCTTATCCACCAATTTCTGTAAAACAGCCAGCAAGCGGTTAATATCATCAAAATGCAAACCAGTTGTCGGCTCATCTAAAATGTATAAAGTTTTACCTGTGGCCCGGCGTGAAAGTTCAGTCGCTAATTTAACGCGCTGCGCTTCACCGCCTGACAAAGTCGTGGCTGGCTGGCCAAGTTTTAAATAACCCAGACCCACATCGCATAAAATCATTAACTTTTCATGGATAATCGGAATATCAGCAAAAAATCTTTTGGCTTCTTCTACTGGCATGTCCAAAATATCAGCAATATTTTTACCTCTATAATGGATTTCCAAGGCCTCTTTAACATAGCGCTTGCCATGGCATTCCTCGCACTCAACATAAACATCGGGTAAAAACTGCATTTCAATTTTAACCAGACCTTCACCAGCGCAGGTTTCACAGCGGCCGCCCACTACATTAAAACTGAATTTGCCAGCGTCAAAGCCGCGCATCTTGGCTTCGGGAATTTGCGTAAATAAATCCCTGATATAAGTAAAAACGCTGGTGTAAGTGGCCGGGTTTGATCTGGGCGTGCGGCCGATCGGCGATTGATCAACAGTAATGACTTTATCCAAATTATTAATGCCAATGATTTCCTTGTGCGGAACTGGCTGTTCTTTGGCCCTGTAAAAATACTTGGCCAAAGCGCGCGAAAGAATATCAGTCACCAAGGTTGATTTGCCTGAGCCGGAAACGCCGCTGACAGCGATAAATTTGCCCAGCGGAAATTTAACCTCAATATTTTTCAGATTATTGGCTGTTGCGCCTTTAATTGTCACAAATTTATTATTGCCCTTTCTATAATTCTTCCTGGCTTCTATTTTGTATTTTCCCGACAAATAAAGGCCGGTTAAGGATTCCTTGTTTTTCTTGATTTTTTCCATTGGCCCAAGATCAACAACCTGCCCGCCATATTCACCTGCGCCAGGCCCCATATCAATGATAATATCAGCTGCTTCCATAATGGCCTGATCATGCTCAACCACAATCACTGTGTTGCCCATATCACGCAACTTTTTTAAAGTATTAATCAATCTATGATTATCCCGCTGATGCAAGCCAATTGATGGCTCATCCAAGACATAGATTATTTCTGTTAAAGACGAGGAAATTTGCTTGGCCAAACGGATTCTCTGCGCTTCACCGCCAGCTAAAGTCGTGGCGCTGCGGTCCAGAGTCAGATAATCCAAAGAAACCTCAATCAAATATTCCAAGCGTTTTTTTATCTCCCGAATTAATTGTTCGGCAATTTTATAATTTTTTTCTGACAAAGCATACTTGCCTTTTTTATCCTTAGAATCTTTTTCCACCATGGCAAAAAGATCAAACAAACTCTTTAAATCCAAATTCACTAAATCAGCAATATTTTTATCCAAAATCGTGACCGCTAAGCTTTCTGGTTTTAATCTCTTGCCTTTACACTCTGGACAAATTATCTCCCTCATGTAATCCTCGATTTCTTTTTGCACATATTCAGAATCTGTCTCTTTATACTTTTTTTCCAAAAAAGGAATAATGCCTTCATATCTGTATTTTCTGCCGGCCAGCTCGTATTCTTGTTCGCCAGTACCATATAAAATTAAATTTAAATCTTCTTTTTTCATTTTATTGACCGGCTTATCCAAGGGCACCTGATGCACTTTGGCAGCTGTCTCAATAAGTTTGTGTTGCTGCGGCTGATTGGAGGTTAAACGTGACCAAACCTTTATGGCCCCTTGTTCAATGGTCAGGCGAGGGTTAAAAACAACTAATTCCGGATCGATTTCTAAGTTCATGCCCAAGCCCATGCATTTGGTGCAGGCGCCAAAAGGTGAATTAAAAGAAAAACTGCGCAATTCAATTTCCGGCAGATTGACATCACATTTGGAGCAATGCAAATGCTGGGAAAAAATTATTTCCTCATTATTATCTTTGCGCAGAATTTTTACCATGCCATTGCTCAAATCCAAGGCGGTTTTAACTGCCAAGTATAATGGACTCTGAGTTAATTTTTCCGGCCTGACTCTTTCCACGAAAACATGATCAACTACCACGTCAAGATTATGTTCTTTATCTTCATCAATAAACATATTTTCCATATCCTTCATGCTGTAAATTTTTCCATCTAATTGCAGCTGGTAAAAATTGGCTTTCTTCATTTTTTTAATCAAATGTTCAAAATTGCCTTTTTTATTATTGACAATCGGTGCTAAAACAGTTATTCTGGTCTGCTTGGGCAATGCCAAAATTTTCTCAATTATTTGTTCCGGACCCAATTTTTGGATGACTTGGCCGCAGACCGGACAATGGAGGATACCGATTCTCGCAAATAAAAGACGGAGATAATCATAAATCTCCGTTATCGTGCCCACGGTTGAACGCGGATTATTGGAAGTTGATTTTTGGTCAATGGCAATGACTGGTGAAAGACCCTCAATCTGGTCTACATCTGGCTTATCCATCACGCCAATAAATTGGCGCGCATAAGATGACAAACTTTCCACATATTGGCGCTGTCCTTCGGCAAAAATAGTATCAAAAGCTAAAGATGATTTGCCTGAACCAGAGAGTCCGGTAATGACCACGAATTTATTTTTGGGAATTTCAACATTAATATTTTTTAAATTGTGGACTCTGGCGCCCTTGATGATGATCCTGTCTTTTTTTATCATAAAAAATTTATTTTAGTTTTTTTAATAATGCCGAAAGCCGAAAGCCGAATTCCGAATTTAAAAAAATTTTATTTCAGCTTTCGGAATTCAGAGTTCAGAATTCGAGCACTAATTAGTACCATTCTAGCACAGCCCAATAACCTGGTCAAGGACCAAACCCCTGAGCTGAAAAAATTAAAATCTTAAAATAAAAATCCCCGCAAAATGCAGGGATTTGTCACTATCATATTTCAAATCAGATCCGCCAGTTTCTCCGGCGTTAAATCGCGCAGGAACTTTTCCAGCTTATCTTCTTTGCCGCGAGCTTGAAGCAGTTCCCGGGCCTTAGCCAAGCCGGCCTTTTGGATCAAGATGTCCAAGGCATCCTTGGGCTCCGGCCTCTTCGCCGGGCTGGGACTTTTGACGCTTTTTGCCTTAACGATTTTCTCGCCATTTATCAGATGGCAATTCCAGAACTTGACCAGGCCATTGGCAACTGAGACATACATATATTGATGGCTTTTCTTGCTATTGACCCAAGAGCATTTGAGGGAATAAAGTGCGGCTTTGGACAAGCCGGTTTCCTCAATCATCTGATCATAGCTGATGCCCAGGTTTTTTTTGAGAGTAAAAACCTTTCTGGCTAAAACCTTGGCCTCTTCTGCTTTCGGACCTTTTAAGTAACGATCCATCCTTTTTCTGGCCATTATATCACCTCCTATGTGACAGATTGATAAAATATCTTATCATAATAAAAAAATCTTGTCAAGAAAACGAATGTACAAAATGGGAAAAATAAAAACGCCTTGTCATCCAGAGCAAAGTGAAAGATCTATTACATTGGTGTAATAGATTCCTCATGTTCATTCGGAATGACAAGGCGTTTTTATCTCAAATTATATTTTTTTATATTCTCTTCACAAATCTTTTGCAAAACCACAATTTGTTCTTTGCCGCGCGGATCTTTAAATAAATGCTTAAACCTAACATGATTTTTTAAATATTCCTCAACTAATGGTGTATTTTGCGGTACTTTTAGAGCATTAATTAATTCACCATTAATAAATTCCACAACCGGAAAAAATCCTGTTTTTTGCGCTAGTTTGCCTATTTCAATGGCTTGATTATCATTAATCCCCCAGCCCGGAATGCACGGTGTTAATATATGTATAAATTTTGGACCTTCAATTTCCCAGGCCTTTTTAACTTTGCGTCTGATATCTTCAATATAGCCAGAAGTTGTAGTGGCAACATAAGGCACCTTGTGCGCTAAAGCGATTTCTACCATATTTTTCTTAAAAAAAGAATTGCCTAATGAATTTTTGCCTGGCCAAGATGTACGGGTAAAGGCATCATGCGGCGTGGCGCCAGAGGCCTGATAGCCAGTATTGGAATAAACTTCAGTGTCATAGCAGACATATAATATGTTATCGCCTCTTTCCCACATGCCAGAAATTAATCCTAGCCCAATATCAAAAGTTGAACCATCACCGCCCTGAACAAGTACCTTAACTTTTTTATCTAAACCCTTCTGCCTTAAAGCAGCTAAAATACCAGTGCCAACAGCCGAAGGATTTTCAAATAAAGAATGGATCCAGGGCACTTTCCAGGAAGAAGTTGGGTGCTTGGAAGTTGTTACCTCTAAACAACCCGTGGCATTGGCAATAATTGTGTCCTTGCCGCAGGCATTAATAACATGCCGCGCCGCAATTAGCTGCCCGCAACCTGGACAAGCTGTATGGCCTGGGTTAAGTAGATGTTCAAATGGATTTTTATATTTCATATATTAATGTGAATTATGAATGCCGAAGGCCGAAATTCGTAATTCGGCTTTTGGCTTTCGGAATTCATTTTCCAATAAATTGTGTCTCATTATTTTTTCCTTTCACCAGGTCAACAATCTCCCCAATCATCTTTTCCGTCACATCTCTTCCGCCCAAACCAACGATAAAAGATTTAATTGGCGCTTTTGTCTTACCATAACAAGCGCGTTTCACATCAGACGCTAAAATTCCTTCGGTCCCAATAGAAATTGATTTATCAATTACCCCAATATATTTTGCTTTACTTAAAATCGCACCAACCTCATCATCTGGAAACGGCCGGAAAGAAATTATTTTTAGCAAACCGACTTTTTTACCCTTATTGCGTAAATTATCAATTACCTCTTTAATCGTGCCGCAAACAGAACCCATGGCCACTAAGATTATTTCCGCATCTTTGGTTTTAAATTGTTCAACCAAACCATCATCCCCCAAACCGCGGCCAAAAGCTTTTTTAAATTCAGAATTTAATTTCGCAATTTCATTTTTAGCTGCCGCAACATCGCTAAAAAGTTCTTGTCTGATTTCCATATATTTGTCGGGCGCAGCAAAAGTGCCTAAAGATCTTGGATTATTCAAATCCAAAATAGAATCCTTAGGCGGCACATAAGCTGGCAAATATTTTTTAATTAAACTTTCTTCAGGGATTTCCACTGGCTCATAAGTGTGGGTTAAAGCAAAACCATCCATATTAACCATGACTGGCAGCATCAATCTTTCCGCCAGTTTAAAACCCAAAATATGCAAGTCAACAATTTCCTGATTTGTTTCGCCATAAAGTTGAATCCAGCCAGCATCACGAATCGTGACAGAATCCTGTTGGTCATTCCAAATATTGATAGGAGAAGAAACCGCACGGTTAGCACAAGTAATCACCACAGGCAAACGCAAACCAGCGATATTAAATAATACTTCTGTCATTAAAAGTAGGCCTTGTGAACTGGTGGCTGTGTAAGTCCGCACGCCAGTTGCACTGGCACCCAAAACAACTGAAGCAGCTGCAAATTCTGATTCAGCATTAATATATTCAAAATCAGCCAAGCCCTCTGCTTTCATTTTAGCCAGATCCTCAACAATATGGGTCTGGGGTGTAATCGGGTACGCTGAAACAACCGCCGGTTTTAGCCTGCGCACGATTTCAGCGACCGCATGCGAACCTTCTAGGATTTGTTTGTTTTTTTTATCCATAATAAATATTACGATATTTCTTTTGTAATTTTTCAAATTCTTTTTTGGGAATACTTGTGCCTTTAAAATTAATCCACAGATATATAGATGTTTTTCCCAAATCAGGTATTTTATTCATATCCGGATTATTAGAACAATCAATTCTGTCTAATGCCTCCAGCCCAGCTAAATCAGGCAATTGGGTTAATTTATTTTGACTGCAATTGATGGTTTCTAAATTTTTTAAACCTTTTAATTCCGGCAGTTTTTGTAATTTATTGCTCGAACAATTTAAACTCTCTAAATCTTTTAAATTTTTCAAGTTGGGTAATTCTTTTAATTTATTTTTAGCGCAATTAAACTTTTTTAAATTTGTTAATTCATCTAAATTAGGCAACTCAGTAATATCATTATCATGACAATCTAATGACTTTAACTTTTTTAGCTTGCTAAGATCTGGTAGTTTTTTAAAATTATTTCCCTCACAACTAAAAACTTCTAATTCTTTTAATTCGTCCATGGCCGGCAATGTCTCAATTTTTAGATCCCACAATCTACCAAGTTTATCCCAGCTAATTTCTTTAATATTGCCTTTTTCATCAGCTTTAATAACCATGCCGTCTAAAACCGTATTTCTAATTTCTTCTTTAGTAGTTTTATCAGAAGGGCCATTTGTTTTCTTTATAAAGCCTTTTACAATTCCATCATTAACATTTTTTTCTAATTGATTTTCTATTTCCTCCAAAAATTTAACTTGCGGTTTTAATATTTCTAATGAGCCATATTTAATTTTTTTAAATCTATCCATCCTTTCCTGGCTTTTTAGACTTAGCTTTCTTTCCTCTCCGCCTCCAAACAATCTCTTTTTGGGTATGGCAGATTTAGGGGTAAATGGATTTTCAAATGTATGTGGCATATAAATTATTTATAATCTTCCACCATTTTTATCGCACTGACAGGGCATTCTTTCTCGCACAAGCCGCAACCTTTGCAAAAATCCAAATCACGATCATAAAAAATCCTACCCTTACTATTTTTTTTACCAGTGGGAAAACAAACTCCTTCGGGACACACTTTATTGCAGGTATCACAGCCAATACAAATCTCATGATCAACTACGGGCATGTATGTCCGCCAGGTGCCTGTTTTATATTCTGTGGTTGTGCCTGGTGGTGCGGTTAATATATTTTTTAATTGTTTGTTTGGCATAAATATAATTAAAAGTTCAAAATGTAAAATTCAAAATGGCAAAGCAAAATTTAAAATTTTTAATTTTTAACTGCAACTTTAAACTTTGAACTTTAAACTTTAAATTTATAGGCAGCTTCCAGCGCCTTTATATTCTTATCAATAATTTCCTGATCATATTTTTCGCCTAAATTTTCCTTAATCGCTTTTTTCGCTGAATCTAATTTGATTAAGCTAAAAATTTTGGCAAAAGCGCCCAGCATGGCAGTGTTAATTATAGGTTTGCCAATTTCTTTAAGCGCAATTTTCAAAACCGGTACGCAATAAACTTTGCCAGTATAACCAGGGCAAACCTTGGCTGGCACTTTGTCAGAATTAATAATCACGACCGTACTTTTTTTAGCGCCGGTTAAAACATCAGCAACCTTAACTAAACTCGGATCTTGAATAATAATATAATCGGGTTCATATATTTGCTGCCTGCTTCTGATAAATTTATCATCCAGTTTAACAAAAGCCGCCACTGGCGAACCTTTTCTTTCCACGCCAAAAACCGGAAAAGATTGAGAAAACTTTCCGTCATAAAATGCTGCCATGGCAATTAAAAAAGCCAAAGTTACATTGCCTTGCCCGCCGCGGCCATGAACTCTAATGCTAATCATATTTAAATTATTTATTACAAGTTGAACACGTTGGCCCAGTTAGAGAATCTGAATTCAAATTGACATTTTCCTGAACTCCGGTTGACATCAATGTGTCAATTGCTGATTTTAACGAATCATAAGGTATTACGCCCGCCACCTCGCTGCCATTAATAAAAAAAGTTGGCGTGCCATTGATCCCGAATTTCACGCCATCCTGCAGATCATTTTGGATTTTAGCCAAATATTTTTTACTGTCCAGACATTGATTAAATTGTGTCATGTCCAGGCCAATCGAGGTGGCCAAATTTTTCAAATTATCCAAAGAAAGATTATCTTGATTGGCAAATAATAAATCGTGATAGGGTTCGAATTTATTTTGTTCAAAAGCGCAATTGGCAGCCAAAGCAGCATTCAAAGCATCGGGATGAATATTAAAATTTGGGAAATCACGGTAAATAATCTTGACTGAATCTTTATATTCATTTCTGATTCTTTTCAAAATAGGATAGGCCTCTTTACAATAAGGGCATTGAAAATCGCTAAATTCAACAATCACAACATTGGCCTGAGCCGGGCCAAAATAAGGGGCTTCTGGTATTTCCACCATTGAACGAATATTAAGGCTATTTTTCAAGCTGGAATCATTAAAATTTGAGGCGTTATAACTCTGGGCCAGGAGCTGGTTCTGGGTTTCAATCAGTGAAACAACCTGATAAATAAAAGCTCCGGCATAAGTGATAAATATGCCCACTATTAATAACATTAAAATCCCCCACCATCTTTGATGCCATTTCTTATGTTTGGTTTTTATTTTTTCTGGTTCTGGCATTGTTTTTTTAAAAAAAATTTATTATAATAACATTATAGCATATCTTAGTCATTTTTGGCTTTAGCGCTTGACTCTTTATAACCTTTCTGCTAAACTCCATAATTATTAAGCATTTTACACCCAAATCTTAAAATTATGATCTTAAATATACTGCAAATAATTATCTCGGTATTACTCATAGTTTGCATCTTAATCCAACAACGAGGCACTGGTCTTTCCTCAGCATTTGGAGGTGAAGGTAATATTTATCGGACCAAACGCGGCTTAGAAAAATATCTTCATATATTTACTATTTTTTTGGCTACCATTTTTCTCTTAACAGCTCTGTTTAATATAATTTTTTAGAACTTCTTATAATTTCCGCACCTGCGGATTAAATTTTTATTAAATTTTCAGCCGTGAGTTTTTTATTTAAATTCTTTTCTGATTTAAAACAAAATCTGAAAAATTTTGTTTTTTGGCATTTTGCCAATTTGGCAAAACTGAAAAAAATATCCAAACAAAATGAACACGATAAAAAAATCGTAGCCACGCTGAGCCAGAAACGGTTGCCGAGCTGGAAGCAGCTTAAACGCTTGCCGCACACCTTAAATAAGACCGAATTATTACTAATCAAAATTTTTTCAGTGCTTATTTTGGTCTCCCTGATCTTTTTATTTTATACGCAGGTTTGGCAAAGATTAAAAACTGTTCCCAAAAATGGCGGTGAATTTGCTGAAGGCATTGTTGGCTCCCCACTCTATCTCAATCCAATATTGGTTTCAGGCCTGGCCGATGCAGATACTGATTTAACCCGCTTAATTTTTTCCGGACTTTTAAAATACAATGAAAAACTGGAATTGGTTCCTGATTTGGCAGAAAAATATGAAATTTCCAAAGATCAGAAAACTTATACTTTTTATCTTAGAAAAAATGCCAAATGGCATGATGGCGATAATTTAACAGCGGCTGATGTGGTCTTTACCATAAAAAGTATCCAGGACCCGAATTTTAAAAGTCCGCTGGCCAGAACCTTTGCCGGCGTTAAAGTTGAAATGACAGATGAATATACTGTCAAATTTACCTTAAATGAGCCCTATGCTGCTTTTTTAAATATTCTGACCGTGGGCATTATTCCTCAGCATATCTGGTATGATGTTCCGGCTCTTAATGCTAAATTGGCTTTCTTTAACCAAAAGCCCATTGGCAGCGGTCCTTTTAAACTCAAATCATTGGTCAAAGAAAAAAGCGGCCTGATCAAAGTTTATACCTTGGAAAAAAATAAAGATTATTATGGCAAAATTCCCTATATCAACGACATAATTTTTAAATTTTTCCCTGATTATCAAAGCGCTGTTGATGATTTGATTAATAAAAATATTCAGAGCATCAGCTATTTGCCCAAAGAGTATCTGAAAAAAATCAATAAGCGCGATTTAAACTTTTATAATTTTCCGCTCTCTCAATACACTGCTGTCTTTTTCAATTCCAAAAATAATAAGCTCCTAGATGATAAAAAAATCAAAGAGGCCTTAAGCTATGCTTTGGACAAAAATAAAATCATTGAAGATGTTTTGCAAAATCAAGGCCAGATAATTGATGGCCCGATTTTGCCTGGCTTTCTTGGTTATAATCCTGATCTAAAAAAATACGAATTTAACCCGGCCAAAGCCATTGAACTTCTGGCCAGTGACGGCTGGTCTCTGGCTGGTGATACTCTCAAGAAAAAAGACCAAGAATTAAAAATAACTTTAACCACCGTCGATCAATCTGAATATATCAAGGTCGCTACCCTGATCAAGGAATTTTGGACCAGTATTGGCGTCAATGTTGAAATTAAACCAGTTGCCAAGGATCAATTTGAAAATGAGGTAATTACCCCGCGCAACTACGAGGCCTTGCTTTACGGTGAAATCATTGGTTATGATCCTGATTTGTTTTCTTTTTGGCATTCTTCGCAGAAAGAGGCGCCAGGAGTCAATCTGGCTAATTATGTCAATCGCAAAGCCGATCAATTGCTGGAAGAAGCCCGCCAGACAAATGACCAGGAGACGCGCAATAAAAAATATCAGGAATTCCAAAATATTTTAATCGATGATTTGCCGGCAATCTTTTTATATAGCCCGGATTATACTTATCCAGTCAATAAAAAAATCAAGGGCTTAGACGTTGAAAGAATCGCTTTGCCTGCTGATCGTTTTATTAATATTGAAAATTGGTATCTCAAAACTAAAAAACAATTTTTCAAATAAAGGACTCTTAAATATTAATCGTTTATTGGCATTATTTTATTTACCTAATTAACAAATATACCAATAAACCAATCAACTAACTTATGGTTTACAAAAAAATGAGAACCTCCACCGGAGGTAGTTTTGCCAAAGAGCCTGTCTCGCACCAAAGCGGACAAAAACTAAAAATTATTGTCTTGGGCGGACTGGAAGAAGTCGGCCGCAACATGACCTTATTAGAATATGGCCATGACATTATTATTATTGACATGGGCTTGCAATTTCCCGAGGAAGATATGCCGGGCATTGACTATATCATCCCCAATATTTCCTATCTTAAAGGCAAAGAAAAAAATATCAGGGGCGTGATCATAACCCACAGCCATTATGATCATATTGGGGCTATTCCCCACATCATGCCTAAAATTGGCAATCCCATCATTTATACGGCTAAACTTTCAGCCGGCATAATCCAGAAAAGACAGGAGGAATATCGCAACGCGCCTAAACTCAAATTCTATTTAATAGATGAAAACAGCCATCTCAAGCTGGGCAATTTTAACGTGGATTTTTTCCGCGTCAATCATAATGTGCCTGACAGTTTTGGCATTGTAGTCAGAACGCCGCTGGGAACAGTTATTCATACCGGCGATTTTAAAATTGACTACAGCCCGATCAATGACAAGCCGGCTGATTTAAATAAAATCGCCCAGATCGGAGCCCAGGGCGTTTTGGCCCTCATGGCGGACTCAACTGACGCTGAGGAAGAGGGTTATCAGATTTCTGAAACCAAAGTAAGTGACGAATTGGAAAAAATTTTTGAAAAAGCCAGGGGCAGAATTATTGTCGGCACCTTTGCTTCGCTTTTAAATCGCGTCCAGCAAGTTATAAGCATAGCAGAAAAATTTAATCGCAAGGTCATGATTGAAGGCCGCAGTATGAAAACCAACGTGGAAATTGCCCACAAACTCGGCTATTTAAAAATAAAACCCGGCACCTTGGTTGAATCTGAAAATTATCATGAAAGAAAATTTCCTGATGATAAAATTGTTATTATTGGTTCTGGTGCGCAGGGAGAACAAAATGCCTTTTTAGTGCGTTTTGCCGAAGACGAACATAAATATTTGCATGTTAAGCCGGGCGACACTATTATTTTTTCCTCATCAGTTATACCTGGCAATGAACGCACCATTCAAAACCTAAAAGACACCTTGTATCGCAAGGGCGGCAAAGTTATTCATTACAAACTTATGGATGTCCATGCTGGCGGACACGCGAAAAAAGAGGATTTAAAATTACTTTTCCGTTTAATCATGCCCAAATATTATATTCCCATTGAAGCCAATCACTATATGTTGGTTATCAATGGTGAAATCGCCGAAAGTTTAGGCACCCCAAAAGAAAATATTCTGATTGCCGATGATGGACAAGTAATGGAATTTACCAAAAGAGGCGGCCGGCTGACCAATGAATTCGTACCAGCGGATTATGTTATGGTTGATGGTTTGGGCGTAGGCGATGTATCTAATATTGTTTTACGCGACCGCCGGGTCATGTCTGCTGATGGCATGCTGGTGGTTATTGCTACCATTGAAAGAAAAACAGGTAATTTGATCGGCAACCCTGACATTATTTCCCGCGGTTTTGTTTACATGAAAGAAAATAAAAAACTGATTGAAGCCACGCGCATGAAAGTTAAAAAAATCTGCGAAGACCATGATACCAAGTCACCGGCCTTTGATGATTTTATAAAGAATAAAATCCGCGATGAAATCGGCCAGTTTCTCTATCAGCAGACCAAACGCCGCCCCATGATTCTTCCTGTAGTCATTAAAGTTTAAATTTAAATAACTGCATATATCACAAAAAAGCACCGAGTAGGCGCTTTTTTGTTTGCTTTCATTATTATTTTAAACTTATAGTCCCAAACCTTGACTAAAAACCTCATTTAAGCTAATTTAACCTCACTAACCCCTAATCAAAACTAAAAAAACCATCCATTAGTGTAAATTCGTGCCAAATCATTCGCCTGCCCCACATTTGCGTAGCATAGTGCGGGGTGTTTCAAATTTCCCTTGACAAATTATGACGAATATGCTAACATAACCTATTAAACCAATTTTCTCTAAATTTAGGCTTTTGAAAAAGGATGAGTAATTCTTTTTATTCGTAAAATAGCGACAAATTCAAGATTCGTATTCATCTTTTTCAGTAGCTTAAGCAATAAAGTAGCGAGCTACTTAATAAATATAGGTAATGTACCTTGAAATTTTCAAGGAAAGGTTAAAAACAAAGAAAAATCTAAGGAAGGAGAAAAAAGGATGAAAAACATGCTTATTGGCGCTATCCTAATGGTAATTGGCTACGTGATAGTTAGCAGCTTATCGCAAGGAAAAGAGGCACAGCTCAATCCACTCAATCAAACCGCAACGCCGGCATACGCGGCTTCGACAACAAATCCGCCTGCTGTTGGATCAACTGAAAGGCGATTTACGGCCGAAGAAGTGGCTATAGGCTGCTCACAGCATCCCGAAATATGCTGCTCAGAATGCCGCAGAATAACAGGGCCTAAAGTCCGCCGTACCTCCTCACGTGGAGGTTCATCTGCCAATGGCTATAGTACTGCATCAAATCACACTGAACTTACTGCTACATTCACCTGCAATAACGGACCTTGCAATAGCAGCGGTGGTACTGTTGCTCCTCCTCGCGCTGAAGAACAACCCCCAAGGCACGAGGCGCAGTCTGATCCCGGCCCGATAACCGCCAAAAGAGATGGGAGTGTTACTGCCATCATTACAAACACTCGGGTAGATTATTAGGAGGTGTTAGAATGAAAAAACAAATCATTTCTGTAATCGTTGCCAGTGTTTTTTTCTGGTCAAACTTTCTTTGGGCAGGTGCAACGCACCCTCAGCCCACCGGACCCCAAGCGCAATCAAACGCGCCCTCTGCACCGGCTAACCCCGATGCCTTAAAGCTGGCAGTCGAACCGGTTATCAAGTTTACCACTGACAATATCCTGGTCATTTGCGCAGCTAACTGCGGTTCAACCGCGGCCAGCAATTTCTACGCCTATAACAATGGCGCAAGTTTTACTGATGGCACGCAGGCCTGGGCTATTGAGGAAACAGGCACTTGGTTTGTCTTATACCAGTTGCCCGGCGCCACTTGGCAGCGGGTAACTAACAGCATGTTGGGTAAAGCCCCTTCTGCTACCGAAACTGGTTCTGCCACAGATAACAATACGCATAAAAACCAGCCGTCCAAAGGGCATTACCGGTTCTGGAAACAGAACAAGAAAACAGGCAAATATGAAGAAGTGAATCTTGACAACTCTACTACTTCTGTCATGGTAGTGCCTGTTTACTGGGATGAAAAAGGCCGGCCCATTAATTTCACGATGATCGCCAAGGATCGCCAAACCGGCCATATTATTATCCAAGCCCAAAATGTCAAAATAACCCACTGGGCGAAAACAGTCCGCACCCTGGGCATTGCCACGGCCTTAACCCTTGGTTTTTACTTCGCGATCTTTTACGCCCCGGGCGTTATCCTGGCATACACGCCTTTCCCTTAAAAATTTCGTTTACCACTCCGGTCTGATTAACTTCAGACCGGTTTTTCTTTTTCATCTCTCTTAATATAAAAATTCGTGTTCGTAGTGATAAAAATTGGCTTGCTTACACTTAATAAACAAAGCTAATTAGAGCGCGGGATGTTTCAGCCATCCCTAGAACCAACTTGACAAATTTCCTAAATCTGCTAATATAATGAATATTATAATAATAGTCGCTAAATTCCATAAGATAACCTAAAGTTATCTAAAAACCAAACCACTTGAACCTGATCTCTATTCCTGATTCCTGTGCAAACCAAATAATTTTTCCCCAGCGACTAAAAAGTTGCTTAAGATATAGCTCTGTCCTTTAAATTCAACCAAAAAAAATTAAATCCTGAAAGGAGAATTTTCATGCGTAGTAAAATCTTGGTGTATATGGTAGTAGGTTTAATCTGTGTGCTTTGCGGCGCAATCTGCTGCGGTGATCAGAATAACAGCAGGAGTTTAACAACTTCTATCACCTCTCCCACTCCGCCAGCTACAACAGATGCAGATGGCGACACAGTGCCTGATAGCCAGGACTGCGCTCCCAATGATCCAGATCACTGGCAATGGCTGATATTTTATCCTGACTCGGATAGAGATGGGATACCTGATGATTGGCATGGCACGAGATTTTGTGTTGGGGCTCCGGCCAGTTATCCGCAAGACTGGACAATAAATGCACCGCCGCCTCTCGATCCTTGCCTCAATGACGCTCAGAATACTTGCCAGACACTCCGGCCATATCTGAAAATCGACTTTTCTTTTACTACCACTACCTCTGACTGGACAATGTTCGGCAAATGTTTTCCTCCGCCTGACCCGCCTGATAATTTCCCTGAAATGGGCAATGGCGCTGGCATAAATGGAGTCGCAGTCGGCGATATCAATCCCGCTGCCGTTACTATCGGTTATTGCGACTTTGCCATTAATTTCAAGCCATCAATTTCCAATAGTTGTGGCACTGCTGATAACTGGTTACCCTGCCAATCAAGTACTGGCACTCTTTACTCTGGCTTGGATGGCGATGGCTTAGCCACTATCGATATTTTCCTTAGCCCAACCGGCTATGTCACTGATGAAATCGAATTAACCTGGACAGTTGTTGACAACGGACAGCACGGCGGCAATTTCAGGATTAATCTGCAAACCGGCAATAATGGCGGCGGCGATGTCAACATTATTGCCTCATTGCCTATTGACACTGATGGGGATGGAATTCTTAACCCGAACGATAACTGCATTTGGGTGGAAAATCCTGGCCAGGAAGCAAATCCTGGGAACCTCATCGGAGCCAATGGCTTAAGGGTTGGCAATGCTTGTTTGGGCATTGATACGGACAATGACGGCTACCTTGACGGTCCGGACGCCTGTCCCCTTGACCCAACCTGCCACTGATTGTACATAAAATTGTACATAAAAGTATAAGCCGAGCTTATTTAACCATAAGTTCGGCTTTTTTATTTGAAAAATTACTTATCCTTGACAAATTCTAAAATTTATGCTAAAATTCCCTATTAAACCAACTTTAGCGATAAATTGGCATTTTGTATCCATTTTAACTCAAAAACTAAATTTTGAGCCCCTGAAAAAGAATAAAATAGATATTTCTGATCTCCACTACTTTATCAAAAATTAGTGTGATTCGTGCCTGCCTGCCGAAGTTAAAACGAAGGCAGGATAATAAATTTGTGTTTCTGTTATCTTTTTTATCCTTTTTTGGTGGCTTATCATAAGCTACTTAATAATAGATTGAAATGGATTGTTTTTTGAAAACTTAAAAACTTAACAACTAAACAAGGAGGTAACTACACTAATGAGATCCTCAAGGGAACTCACGGTAAAGTGTGCCCCTATTTTAGGGGACAAAGAAGTCGTGGACTTAGTCCAAGCTTCTTCTTCAGTAACATCTGCCTATGAAATGGTCATGGCAGAAATCAAAGACGAAAAAAAGGCAAAAGCCGCTCGCTTTCTTGCAATGATTCGCAGGGATCACCCGGCTGATTATTACAAGCTGCTGAGCAAACCGAAAACCCCAAACCCCAGCCAAGTCACTCATGACACGGCAAAAGGAGAAAACTGAAATGGAAAAAACAATGTTAAGAAAGGTATTAACACTTATTGTGGCGATTTTGACCACAGTCATTTTCTCGGCGGCCTGCGGCAAGCAGGATAACAGCCGGCATCTGACAACAGATTCGAACACAACGACTACTCCGACCGGACCATGTGCGACAGGTGAAACTCAAGTTTTACTGTATCCGGATGCTGACGGGGATAACATCCCCGATTCCAGCACGGGTACATTGACTTGCGTAGTAGGTACCAATTATCCGCCGGGCACGACACCGATTGCTCCGCCGCCCATAGACCCCTGCCCAGGGGACAAGGACAATACTTGTACAACCAACCATGCACCGAGCATCACCGTAACCTGTCAGGACAGCGTGGACGAAAATTCTTCGACCACATGTCCGCTGACAGTGACTGATCTGGATGCTAGCCAAACGCATAGCTGCAATATTGCGGCAAGCAACACCTGCAGCGGAGTAACTTTAACCGGTTGCATCTCGGCAAATATTCCAGCGCAGGGAACATCATCACCGGCATCATGTACCGTGTCAATCACCGTTGTAGACAACGGAACACCGCCTTTGTCCAACATTGGACAAGATACAATAACCATTAACCATGCGGCTCCTGTCAATCATCAGCCCGCGATAATGTTCTCTTGCCCGACAAGTGTGGGTGAAAATGCTGGATTTTTTTGCGATATAATGGCTACTGATATTGATCAGCCGCCTCAGCAATTGACCTGCACCGTGGGTAGCGCAACTTCCTGTATGGGAGTGACCGTAAACGGTTGCGTTTCTGCGAATGTCCCAGCTCAGGGAGAGGCAGCAGGCCCAGGTTCCTGTACAGTGTATATTAATGTCACTGACAACGGAACCCCGAATTTGAGCAATAGTGCTTCACGCACTATCACCATTAACGAAGTCAACACCGCGCCCACGATTTCCCTGACCTGCCCGGCCAATGTCAATGAGGACACCGCGTCTTCTTGCACGATCGCCACTTTGGACTCGGATATCCCGGCTCAGCAATTAACCTGCACGATTAACACCTCGGCCACAACCTGCACGGGTGTGACCATTAACGGGTGCACTTCGGTAAACATCCTGGCTCAGGGTGAGTCAGCTGGACCCGGCTCCTGCACGGTCGCTGTCAACGTCACGGACAATGGCACGCCTCCGCTTGGCGCCTCGGCTCAGAAATCCATTACCATTAACGAAGTGAATACCGCGCCCACGATTTCCCTGACCTGCCCGGCCAACGTCAATGAAGACACCGCGTCTTCTTGCACGATCGCCACTTTGGACTCGGATATCCCGGCTCAGCAATTAACCTGCACGATTAACACCTCGGCCACAACCTGCACGGGTGTGTCCATTAACGGGTGCACTTCAGTAAGCATCCTGGCTCAGGGTGAGTCAGCTGGACCCGGCTCCTGCACGGTCGCTGTCAACGTCACGGACAATGGCACGCCTCCGCTTGGCGCCTCGGCTCAAAAATCCATTACCATTAACGAAGTGAATACCACGCCCACGATTTCCCTGACCTGTCCGGCTAACGTCAATGAAGACACCGCGTCTTCTTGCACGATCGCCGCTTTGGACACGGATATCCCGGCTCAGCAATTGACCTGCGCAATTAACACCTCGGCCACAACCTGCACGGGTGTGTCCATCAACGGGTGCACTTCGGTAAACATCCTGGCTCAAGGTGAGTCAGCTGGACCCGGCTCCTGCACGGTCGCTGTCAGCGTAGTAGACAATGGCACGCCTCCGCTTGGCGCCTCGGCTCAAAAATCCATTACCATTAACGAAGTGAATACCGCGCCCACGATTTCCCTGACCTGCCCGGCCAACGTCAATGAAGACACCGCGTCTAATTGCACGATCGCCGCTTTGGACACGGATATCCCGGCTCAGCAATTGACCTGCACGATTAACACCTCGGCCACAACCTGCACGGGTGTGTCCATCAACGGGTGCACTTCGGTAAACATCCTGGCTCAAGGTGAGTCAGCTGGACCCGGCTCCTGCACGGTCGCTGTCAGCGTAGTAGACAATG